>Ga0172365_10004558_pt1 | contig 10249 bp, 10 predicted proteins | sample LakKivSesite48cm_FD_114535 | JGI IMG/M metagenome (GOLD analysis project Ga0172365, IMG submission 114535) | Sediment microbial communities from Lake Kivu, Rwanda - Sediment site 48cm | ecosystem: Environmental > Aquatic > Freshwater > Lake > Sediment | place: Rwanda: Western Province, Lake... | reverse complement strand
GTAAATTCCTCCGCATCATATCTTCCTGTAGATTTTATTTTGTTTATTATTTCTTCTATATTTGTCTTTTCTGGGTCAAAATTAACAGTCCCTTTTCTACTCGCAAAATCAACTTCAACACTTTTTACACCATCGATTTGAGAGACTAGTCTTTCTATGGTTTTTGCACAACCACCACAACACATTCCCCTTATCTTCAATATTGCGACACCTGGCTCTTTTTTATATTCTATCGTTTGGTCTCCATCTGTATCATCTTTAACTATTATATCTCCTCGTGCCATTCCCATCGGGCAAGTGAATATAATTGTTCCAGCTTCATTTGGAGTAAATTCTAAAGTTATTGTTTCTCCTTCTCTGCTGAAATCTTTACTTAAACCATACTTTGGCACACGAATTCCACTTATACAGGAAGTTATTTTTTCCACGTATATGTTCCACTTCACAGGTACATCTTTCTTGACAACGAACGTATCAGGATTCCATCCGTACTGATCAACTTTCATGTTGATTTCTTGAGAATCACCAGTGGCTGTTACAAGGCCTGTAGTTGGATTTTTACTCGAACCTAAATTAGAATTTAGTAGAGGCAATGCGTAACCTGACAAGAGTAAACCACGGTTTAAAGTTACTAATCCTAGAGCCATGACGACGACAGCTGATATTTTCATGATTTTTCCTATAGAATTGTGGGTTAAAAATGATAGAGCATTACCAAAACCAAACATCAATGGCATGGTACCTAGGCCGAAAATTAACATACTTGTCCCACCTTGAATAGCACTACCACTTGCAGCTGCATAGATTAACATTGCTTGTAATGGACCACATGGCATAAGTCCATTCATTAGACCAAAAAGTACAGGTCCACGACCCTTTGTGTGTTTGGCTAAGTTTGGGGTTCTGATTGTTGTGAATTTCCTTAACTGCGGGACGAATGTACTCAGGCCGTATAAGACCATGAATACTCCTGCGAAGACTGATAAGTAACCACGGAATTGATTGGTCAATAAAAAGATAGAACCAACCAACCCCGCAAGAATTCCAAAGACAGTGTATGAACTCAGTCTACTTATGTTGTAAAGAAAATGCTGTTTTGCACGAGTTAACTTTGAACTCTTTAAATTCTCTGGGTTCTTAGTTGTGTACGCTATAACGAAGCCACTACACATACCAACACAATGTACACTCGTTAGTAAACCAGTTATGAAAATAAGGAGTAGCCCAGCGTTCGGGCTTACGACTGGACTCGAAAATAGAGGTAGGATACTCAGAATGAGATACAGCCCGATGAATATGAAAATCAATCCAGTATATTTTAGTGCCTTGAACTGTCTTTCACTTAAAGTGATCTCGAAATAATCTTTTGACATCAAATCACCTAATCTTAATTGAAAGGAACAGCTTATATGGATTAGGATGAAACTAGTTTCATCAGGAATGTTTTTAAATGGCTTTTTTAATCGTTATAAGAACGTTCATCACAACTCTACCCCAGAAACCCAGATATAGTCTCAAGTCAAAGGATTATAGGTTACCATATTTGATGATGGAGGTGAACACATGCCAAAGAAAAAGAAACAGATGACTGAAGATAAGTCATGTAGTTGATGATGTTTATAACTTATTGGCAATTTTTCTCTTTTTTCTTTTTAACAAAAATCCATCTGATTAGATTTATTTGGAAGGGTTTTTAGAAGGAATAATAACAGTAATTGCTATAATTTTTGCAGGATTTATTATTTATGAAAAATTTGGCAAATTTATAAATCAAACAATTCATAAAACTGGTTTATAGAATTCAAACTTCTTTCAGAACAACAATATTAGCCATTCCCCTTCTTCTTCTCTCTACGATGCCTTTCATTTCTAACTTATCCAATATTCTACTGATCTTAACCTTAGAAAAACCAGTCTTGTTCATCAAATCATTCTGAAACATGAAACCATCAGCATCGACAATCAAATCATAGACTTTCTTCTCATCCGCTTGGAGTGACTTTATACTTTCATTCATCTTAGTCTTATCTTTTAAGTTGATTTTTTCTGAACGATAGGATGTTATCAACAAAGATACTCCAAGAATACCTATGACAGCGTCTATGATGAATCCAGACAACACTTCAATCGGTACACTGCCTTTGTATGGACAAGCTTCTGGTGGTAAAGGACAAGTTTTATGCAATTCTAGACGTAGACTTATGATGAGGTTAGTTATGAAATACAGGACGATAAACAACACTATCGAGAACACGACGAGTATTAAACCAACTTTCTTCAAGTCAATAGTTATCATATTCCCTACTTTTAATCGTTGAATATTTAAATCATTTTATTATCGGAATCTTAAGCTTTAGTCCATCCTTCTTTTGTATGTTTGGCATGAGATACTGGATGCATGGATTCGGAATGTTTTATGGAAGCCTTATATTAATCGTGATAATATTGGTATTGATACTTGATCGTTAATTCAAAGAAATGAATTGAGATTAACAATTACTAAGTATTTATAAAATTTTTTAATAATAGTAGACTAATGAATAATACTCAGTTTGTTAATTATTTCGAGAATAAAGTCAAGAAAACAATAGATAATTTTAAACTTATCTCTAAGGATGACAGATTACTCATTGCTTGTTCTGGTGGTAAGGATTCGACTTCTTTGCTATATCTCCTAAAAAAATTTGGTTACAGAGTGGGAGCATTGTTCATCGACCTACATCTTGGTGATTACTCGAAAAGAAATCAAAAAAATGTGAGAATGTTTTGCAAAAAAGACAGGATAAAATTGCATGAATTCTCACTCAGGGAAGAGTTTGGTTGTTCTGTTTGTTACATAAAATCTGTCTTAGAATCTAAAGGCATAGTGATGCGATCTTGTAAGATATGTGGAATTTTGAGGCGTCAGATTTTAAACAAAAAAGCGAGAGAACTAAAAGCTACTAAATTGGTAACTGGTCATAACATAGATGATGAAGTAGAAACGATTCTGATGAATTTGTTCAACGGCAACATAAACTTACTCGCCAGGATGGGTCCGATGACTGGAGTGATAAGGAATGAAAAATTTGTACCTAGAATCAAACCATTGTATTTTTGTACGAATGAAGAAACAAAAACGTATTCTAACTTGATGAATTTTCCAGTCGTGTATGAAAAATGCCCTTGTAGTAAAGATGCTTACAGGGGACATTTCAGAAGGTTTATCAATGAAGTTGAAATAATTCAACCAGGAACAAAAGAAAAAATTATAAAAGATTTCTTAAGACTGCTCCCAGAATTTAAAAAGTTTGCGAAGACAGATAAAAAAATTAATTATTGTGAAGTATGTGGAGAGCCAAGCGGCAAGAATTTATGCAATGTCTGTCAACTAATGAAAAATTTGACAAAGTGATGAGATGAAAGCCCTAGGATTGCTATCTGGCGGTTTAGACAGTACATTGGCAGTCAAACTTATGTTAGAACAAGGCATAGATGTAGTCGCGATTAATTTCACTTCTCCTTTCTGTTTGTGTGGAAGGGGTGGTTGCGGAGTTGTAGAAGTTGCAAAAAGATTCAACATCCCTTTAAAGATGGTCAAAAAAAGTGAAGATTATCTGAAACTCATAAGAAAACCAAAACATGGTTACGGAAAAAATATGAACCCGTGCATAGATTGCAGGATTTACACTCTGAAAAAAGCGAAAAATTATGCAAAGAAAATAGGTGCAAAGTTCATCTTCACTGGAGAAGTTTTGGATGAAAGACCCATGTCACAACACATGAAGGCATTGAGAATAATCGAAAAAGAATCTGGCCTGGAAGGTAAGATACTAAGACCATTATCTGCAAAGTTGTTACCAGAAACAGAAGCTGAAAAGAAAGGATGGGTCAACAGAGAAAAATTGTTGGATATAAGAGGTAGATGTAGAAAGAGACAGATTCAACTAGCTAAAGATTGGAGAATAAATGATTATCCATGCCCATCTGGCGGTTGTTTGTTGACTTACAAAGAATTTGCTGATAAAGTTAGAGATTTATTTAAACATAAAAAAAGAGTCAAGATAAAGGATATTTTACTCCTAAAAATCGGTCGACATTTCAGATCCAGTAAGAATAAAATTATCGTTGGTAGAAATGAAGATGAAAATAAGCAGTTGTTAAAACTCAAGAATGTCTCTGACTACTATTTTGAAGTTCCTGGTTATGGTAGTCCTATAACTTTACTTCAAGGACCAAAGACAAAAGTAGCGATAGAAAAGGCAGCCGCATTAACAGCTCGTTATTCTGATTCAAAAGAAAAGAAAACTATGGTAAGATTTGGTAAGAAAAGGTTAGAAAATTCGATAAAAATACCTGCATTAGATGATAAAGAAATTAAGAAGTTAAGGATGTAAAAGATACTTTAGTGTATAAATTCCTAAAAAATCAATACGTATTTAAAGTTTACATTTTATCTGATATAGAGTGATGTAATGGCAGAAAAAAGCGAAAAAAAGGAGGGTATAAAGATAAAAGTAAGTCCCTGGACAATATCTACGTTGATTCTGCTGATAATATTAGCGATATTCTTGGCTTATCCACAAATAACAGGGAGAGTTGTGTCTAGTAACGGAAATCTCCCAGTAGCAAAACCAGCGAATGAAGTAGCCGCTAATACCATAGATTACATTAACAAATACATTCTAGCAGGCCAAAGTACTGCGGTTTTAACGAACGTTAGTGAAAAAGATGGCCTTTATAACTTGCAATTCACGATTGCAGGCAGAGCATACAACTCTTACGTGACTAGAGATGGCTCTATATTGTTCCCATCGGTTGTAGACATGACACAGATACCTGAAACACCTGAAGAACAGCAACCAGAGCAGTTTGAACCTGAAAAAACAGATAAACCTGTAGCTCAGTTATTTGTTATGAGTTTCTGTCCTTATGGAATACAAGCAGAAACAGCAATGAAACCAGTTGTTGATTTGTTAGGAAGCAAAGCATCGATAGAACCTCGTTTCATTGTCAGTATAAGTGGTACTACAGTAAACTCACTGCATGGGGAATATGAAGCAACAGAGGACATGAGACAGGCATGTATTTGGAAGAACTATGATCAAGCGACATTCTGGGCTTATGTGGATTACATAAACAACAACTGCAACAAAGGCAATTTGGATACTTGTTGGAAGGATGCAGCAAAGAATGCTAAGGTTGATACTGCGAAGATAGAAGATTGCGTTGAAAAAGAAGGTCTCACTTTGATGGAAGCAGAGGAAGAATTATCGAACGCAAATGGCGTAAGTGGATCACCAACATTGATAATCAATGGCGCAAGATATAACGGTGCAAGAACATCAGAAGCATACAAGCAAGCTATCTGTAGTGCTTTCAACACAGAACCTAGCGAATGTTCAGAAACTTTGAGTGCAAGCAGTGAAAGTGCTTCAAGTGGCGGTTGCGCTTAAACCCTTTTTTTAAATTTTAGTTGATAGAAATGGAGATAAAGATAGGCGGAAAAGCGCTTTTGATAGTCATAATCTTAATAGTCGTAGGCATAGTTGTTTGGTCTGTGAGTGGTTACTTTGCAAAGGATGAAAGTAATGGGAATGGTTTGAGTGATTTGGATAAATTCGCTAAATGTCTCACGGAAAAAGGCGCAACTGTCTACGTATCCGCATACTGTGGACATTGTAAAAATCAGAAAGAGATGTTCGGTGATTCTTTAAAGTATGTTAATTCAGTAGAATGTACAGAGAACCAACAGTTATGTCAAGAGAAAGGGATAACTGGAGTACCGACTTGGATTATCAATAGTCTTCCTTATGCTGGCGTACAATCATTTGAAAGATTGAGTGAGTTGACTGGTTGTTCTTTGAGTTAAAAACAATAATTAATCTAAAGAATTAAATATAATTCATGAAAAAAGTTATTTTTAGTCTATTCTTAGCATCCTTTTTAATTATTCCTCTCATCAATGCCCAATCCTGCTATGATTCTGATGGGTTGGGTTATTATGCAAAGGGTTATGTCAATTTCGATAATACCAGATATTATGATAACTGTGTTAATAGAGAAGTTTTGATTGAGGGATATTGTGAGAATGGTTATTTTAGAACAAACACTTATTATTGCCATGAAGGGTGTGAGAACGGGGCTTGTAAGATAACTATTACTACGACTGAACCTTCATACCCAACAACTACAACTCTTTCCTACTCAACAACAACTGTAAGACGTGTTGGAAGATATTGGATTCAACGTTTAGATATTCCTTATAATTCTTTATCTCTTGTTTTCCTGATAATAGCGATAGTTTTATTCACGATTTTTGTTGTCCTGAAGTTACTCACTAAGAAGAAATGAAGTATGTATTTGTTATAAAACTTAAAGATAATTTATTAAAAAATAAATAATTCTTAGGTATAATGTTCGGGTCTAAGTATAAACTCTACATAGATGGCAAATGGGTTAATTCTAATTCTAGAGAAACCTTTCCTAGTTTGAACCCTGCTAGTCCAAAACAAGTCTTAGGACGATTCCAGAAAGGGAATGAGAATGACGTAGAAAAAGCTGTCGAAGCTGCAGAAAAAGCATTCTATTCTTGGAGTAATACACCAGCTCCTAAGAGAGGACTGATATTATTCAAAGTGGCAGAACTACTCAGAAAAAACAAAGAATCTCTGGCAAAACTAGTGACGAGAGAGATGGGGAAAGTTATTGCTGAGGCGAGAGGGGATGTTCAAGAAGCTATAGACATGGCTGAGTACATGGCTGGAGAGGGGAGAAGACTGTTCGGTCACACTACTCCTTCTGAATTAAAAGATAAATTCTGTATGACGATCAGAAGACCTGTTGGTGTTTATGGGTTAATAACTCCTTGGAATTTTCCGATGGCAATACCTGCATGGAAGATTTTCCCTGCTTTAATTTGCGGGAATACTGTTGTCTTCAAACCATCATCCGATACTCCTCTATGTGCAACCAAACTAGTAGAGATATTAGAAAAGGCTGGTTTGCCTAAAGGAGTTCTGAATCTTATGACTGGTCCTGGCGAGAGTGTTGGGATGTCGATAATAAGGCATAAAAGAATCAGAGGGATTTCTTTCACTGGTAGTAAAGCTACTGGAGAAATGATTGTCAAAGAAGCGGGATTGAAGAAAGTTGGGTTGGAATTAGGAGGGAAGAATGGTATAATAGTAATGGATAATGCCAACTTAAACCTTGCTTTGGACGGAGTGATATGGGGAGGTTATGGGACAACAGGACAGAGATGTACTGCTGCTTCTAGAGTTATCGTTCATGAAAAAATTAAAGAAAAGTTTGAAACAATGTTAGTCCAAAGAATTAGTAAATTAAGACTTGGAGATGGGTTAAAACAAGGAACAGATGTTGGACCTTTGGTTAACAGGGCAGCACAAGAAAAGAGTATGAATTATACTGAGATTGGTTTAAGGGAAGGAGCTAAGATTTTGATTGGAGGGAGGATTCCTAAGATGAAAGGATTCTTCTTCGAACCTACTCTATTCACTAACTGTAAGATAGACATGAGGATAGCACAAGAAGAGATATTCGGTCCTATAGTCTCTTTGATTCCTGTTAAAGATTTTGATGAGGCTATTGATGTAATGAATTCTGTTGAGTATGGGTTGAGTTCTTCCATTTATACTGAAGATATCAGGAAGGCTTTTCTTGCTATTCAGCATATAGAAGCTGGGTTGACTTATGTTAATTCTAGTACTATTGGGTCGGAAGTTCATCTGCCTTTTGGAGGGGTTAAGCATACTGGTAATGGTGTTCGTGAAGGAGGAATCGAAGGTGTCAATGAGTTTTCTGAGACTAAGACTGTTTATGTTGATTATTCTGGTAAGTTGCAGAAGGCACAGGATATTGAATGAATTTATGGAGGGAGGAAAGTTTTGGGTATGTGATTAAAGCCATGCTTTTAAACCATAAAGTATAAATAATAAAATATTAATGTATGTAAACGCTAATTGATGATAGATATGCTAATTGAAAATTTTAAGAGATTTATTAAATTAAATGATGATCAAAAATTGGTTTTATTAAAATCACTAGGTTATGATGTTAATTCTAATGGTTTTATTATTGATTCTAAAACTGGAAACAAAATACTTTGTAAATATACTGAAAAACCTGTTTTATTTAAAGATGCCTCTATACTCCCTGGTTCTACAGTAATCGTAAATACCTCGTTAATTACATTGTCTGAATATATATTCGATTATTTAGAACCAGAAGAGGATTAATCATGCCCAATGGTTTCAATATAAATGAATTTCTAGCCAAGTTAACGGTTGCAGCTGGTAAAGAACTCGCTGGTCCTTTTATCAAAGAGGTTAGGGAATGGTGGTTAAAACAAGAGTATGGAGTTACAGTTTATGCTGAAGAAGCCGAATCTTTAAAAAAAATTGGTGAAGATAGCTTTTATCAACTTTTTAAAAAGTATCTGGGGGACCATTGGTCACTTAAATTAATTAAAGTGGGGATTTTTGTTTCTAGACTGAATGAAGAGGGAAGAAAAAAACGAGCAAAAAAATTATGTGACGAGGTTTATAGAAGTAGAAAATATGGAAAAAGAGGTCAAAGAATCATTCAACTTGCATCGACAGGAGTACTTGAACCTGTTATGGATTACATAATTGATTTAAAATTACGCAAGGGGGCTAATGTTTTAGAACTTCACAGGGAATTTGATGAAATCTTGGATGAATGGGAAAAAATTTCTGTACCTGTTCATGCAAAAAGTAATGAAATTGATATTAAAAAAAATATACAAAAAACAATGGGAATAAAATATCCAATCTTTTTTGTTTATGCTGCAGGAAGTGCTTCCAGGATTGCTCAACTAACATTAGCAAAAATGAATAATGAAAATATATTTCAAAATAAATATTTAATGTTTTCAAAAATAAAACCTATAAATAACGTTGAATATTGTCTATGGACATTTGAAAAGGTCGAAGAGGGATACGAGACAATAATCTCAAAGCAAATTAAGAAATAACTCTCGACTATGAATTGCACCCAGAATTTACATAAACCTATCCAATCTATACTCCTGACAGGTCTCTATTCCTTGAAAAATATAATTTAGTTCAGTTGGTATAAGGTTTCGCTCCTTCCCCAAAAACAAGTACTGGTAACTCTCCCAGACATGGCACTTTTGCTTTCATCTTTTTCCATGCTTCCATAAATGTTTGTGGAATCACAGCTGTAGGAGCATCATAAACTCTTAATGTCCTAGAATATCCCAGACCTTCATCCATAGAAGGTTCGCTGTTTTTACATACGTTCATGAGATGCATTGGTGTTGCTACGTACGGAGGAACAATGTATCCGGTTTTTTTAAATAGACGTGCGACATCCCTTGGTTTTGCCGCAAATGAACGAAGAGTATATTGTTTACCATCAATTATATATCTCGTGTAGTTAGGGTCAATTCCATAAATCTCAGTCCGAATGACTGTCGCTACATCTTTGTGTGGATATGTGACAATAAAGATACCCCCTTTCCTCAAGACCTTAAACACCTCCCGGTACATTTTTTCTTGCGGATGTATATGATCGCATAAACCAGCCAATACAACATCAAACATGTTTTCTTCAAAATGATTAGACAAAAATGTGGCATCTCCCCGAATTGACGTGACGTGTCTTTCATAACCCTTAGTCCTTGCTAGAGATATTGTACTCGGAATTAGTTTCATTGCAGCATATCGCATAACGTCAGATATATCAAAATCTGTTAGCTTGTGGTCGCTAACACGCTCACCGCAAAGACCAAGAGAATATATGCAGAGATCAGATCTATTTTGGCCAGTACCAACCCCAATATTGAGAACATCTAACTCTTCCATAGGCTTTCCCAATCTTCTAGCCTGCCGTCTAACCGAGTCAATGATCGCTATTCTCTGCACATCATTGGACAACCTTATAGACTTATGTTCACTAGAACGGTAGTCATCGCCCAACCTATCGTAGACCGACTTTACATCTTTGTTAGACATACAAAATGGTAATAATCCTATAATTTTAAATACACCATTCCTTGTTCAAACGCCAATCTTCCTCGATAGCCTGTTCCCAAGTCTTCCCTTTTAACAGAACATCCAATTGTGAGGCCTTATGAGGCACGATAGATAGATTTTTAAGTTTACCTGTTTAAGAAATTTTTGATAAAAAAGTGAATGATATGGAGATGCCTAGCAGTTTTGAATTAGATAAAATTGCGAGAGATACAACGGAAAGTTTATATTAT
>Ga0172365_10004557_pt1 | contig 10254 bp, 9 predicted proteins | sample LakKivSesite48cm_FD_114535 | JGI IMG/M metagenome (GOLD analysis project Ga0172365, IMG submission 114535) | Sediment microbial communities from Lake Kivu, Rwanda - Sediment site 48cm | ecosystem: Environmental > Aquatic > Freshwater > Lake > Sediment | place: Rwanda: Western Province, Lake Kivu... | reverse complement strand
TGTAAAAGATTTGGTTGTTTTTACAAATGCTATAAATATTCTTTTAGAATTGGCTAATAATTCTGGTATAGAGATTAAATTAGTTGGAGGAGATTTTAGAAAAAAAACATTTTCTATGGTTGGGCAGGAAGCTATTAATTATCTCGACAGGTATAATTTTGATAAAGCTTTTGTGGGTGTAAATGGTATTTCTGTAAGTGAAGGGTTTACAACTCCAAATGAGTTGGAAGCAATAGTAGATGGAGAGGTAATAAGGAGATCTAAGGAGGCATTTATATTAGCTGATGAAACTAAATTTGGAGCTGTAGCTTTTTCTAATATATGTAAAATAGAGGATGTTGACTATATTATTACCAATAAGCTAATAAATTCAAATTTAGTCAGAGATATTCAGAAGAATGAGGTAAAGATTGCATACGAGTAGCTGATATCAAAGTTAATAGCGAGGATTCATTATGAAGAAGATAAAAAATAAATATTTTTATCTTCTTAGCTATTTTTTGTTCTGATTCCAAACATTCTTAGGTCTACTGAAAGCATTATATCAATAAATTATCTTATATTCTAATTGATAGTTAAATTATTTGTGTAAAATTTTCTGCATAAAAATAATTTTACAATATTAGAGTCCGGAATGATATAATTTATCCATTTTTAAAAGCTTCTGTTATAATATTCAATTATATTCTTATTATATAGCTAAAAACCTTAAGCAGAAATGTGGATCAGCCGAGAAATCTTGCAAAAAGCGTTACAGTAGAGTGAGGATTAATGGAAATATTTGGAATTGGCACTGATATAATAGAAGTAGAAAGAATCAAGTCAGCTATTAAGAACAATTCAGGATTCTTGAACAGAGTTTATACTGAAAATGAAATAGATTACTGCAGAAAAAAAAATAAGGGCAAGTATTCAAGTTTTGCTGCCCGTTTTGCAGCAAAAGAAGCAGTTGCCAAGTCATTAGCTGAAGGGGTCAGCAAGAATATATCTCTAAATGAAATTGAACTGACAAATATGGATACCGGAGCTCCTTTTATAAAATTATACGGAAAAACTTATAAATTCAGCAAGAAGCTTAAGATTAAAGAAATAAAAATATCAGTTTCCGCAACAGAAAATTTTGCAGTAGCCTATGCGGTAGCAATTATATAATTTAAAATTACCAAAAGGTTAATTTTTTTATTAAAATTATAAACTACAGTACTTTTTGTTATATTAAATAATTTAATATAGGTAGAATTAGTATTTAAATATAGCTAGAAGAGAAATGAAATTAAATAGAATTCTAAAAGGGAGTAGAATAGCAGAGATTGATAGTAAGGCTATAAGCGGTGGAATTGATTCAAAATCGCTTATGAAGAATGCCGGCAGTGGAGTATCTAAGGAAATCATAGGTGATTTTGAGAATAAGAAGCTCAAGAGAGCTGCCCGCGGTCTGGTTGTCTGCGGAAGCGGGAATAATGGTGGCGACGGATTTGTAGCGGCTAAAGACTTAATGAACTATGGAATGAGAGTGATTGTATTTCATATATCTCCGGTTGAGGAATTTAGCCCTGACAGCTTATTTTATTTTAAGGAACTTAAAGAGGCTGAAAATAGTGATGTATATTATTTAAATCTGGAAGATAAAAAAATAAGTTCTTTATTTAAAGAAGAGTTAGAAAAAGCTGATTTTATTTTAGATGCCATATTTGGAACAGGCCTGCACACAAAGGATGTTTACGGACCTGCAAATGAAATAATTGAAAGTATAAATTCAGCTAAAAAGAAGAACAGAAACCTGGAAATTTATTCTGTTGATATTCCCTCGGGTGTGGATTCTGATAATGGAAAAATTTTAGGAACAGCGGTACGGGCAGATAAAACAATAACCTTTGGCTGCAAGAAGATAGGGCTGGTTAATTATCCCGGAGCAGATTTTGCAGGGAAGATTAAAGTTATTGATATAGGCATTCCAGAAAAATATTACAGCCAGTATGAGCAGATTTTTGAACCTGATTTCCAGTGGGTAGCTGAAAATATTCCTGTAAAAGAGTCATGGACGTATAAATATAAAGTTGGAAACCTGCTGGTAATAGCAGGTTCTGCAGGGTTTACCGGTGCAGCTTCAATGACCTGTATGGGTGCCTTAAGATCCGGGGCAGGGGTGGTGACTCTTGTTTGTCCCCGGGAGTTAAATGGTATTTTTGAGGAAAAATTAACAGAAGTAATTACTTATCCGGTTGAACAAACAGAAGATATTTCTTTACACATAAATAGTCTAAATGAAATATTAGATTTAAGCGATAGATTTAATGCACTGGCAATAGGTCCTGGACTCTCAAGGAATCCAAGTACAATGTGCCTGGTAAGGGAGCTGTTAAAAAATATAAAAAAACCGGTAGTGCTGGATGCTGATGGCCTGCATGCACTTTATGGACCGGGAGATGTTGAGAGTAAAAAAAATCTTGACCTGACAAATGTTATAATAACACCTCATGCCGGAGAATTGTCAATAATAATGGGTTTAGGCATGATCCCTTTAGAAGACAGGATTAAAATAAATCTGGAAGTTGCTGGAAAATATAAATTAATATCTGTACTTAAAGGAGCTAGGACTGTAATTTCTGATTATAAGGGTACGACCTTTATTAATCCTACTGGAAACTGGGGGATGGCATCAGCAGGTACGGGTGATATACTAACAGGTATTATTGGCTCACTTCTTTGCCAGGGAATGGGTCTAATGGAAAGTGCTGTATGCGGAGTCTTTATCCATGGACTAGCGGCAGATATTATGGTAAAAGAAACCAGCAGGACTTCTCTTATCGCAACGGATCTCCTGGAGGGTATTAAGAGAGTTTTTTTAGAAATAGAAAAAATTAAATATTAAAGGTGTTTAAAATTAATAACATTAAATCAATGGTTTGAAAACATGGTTATTTTAATGCGAACTTTATGCAAGAAAATAGTGTAATAAATAAAAGGTTTGCCTGGGCTGAAATTAATTTAGCGCACCTTGACCATAACCTAAAAATAATTAAATCATATGCTTTCTCCAAAGACATAAAAATAATGGCAGTAGTTAAAGCTGATGCTTATGGCCATGGGGCGATAGAGATTTCAAGGCAGGCAATAAAAAGCGGAGCATATGCGCTGGGAGCGGCGCTGGTTGAAGAGGGAACCGGGCTAAGAAAATCGGGAATTGATGCACCTATATACGTTTTAGGTGAAAGTCCTGCTGGAGCAATAAAAGAGGCTTTAAAGCATAATTTAATTCTATGTATAAATTCATATAAGTCAGCTCAATTTATATCTAAACAATGCAGTAAAATTGGAAAAGAAGCAACTATAAATATAAATGTGGATACAGGGATGAACAGGATAGGAATAAATTTTAATGATGCTGCCGACCAGATTTCAAAAATAGCAGCTCTTCCCAATTTAAGATTGGAGAGCATTTCTACACATTATTCCTGCGCCAGCAGCAGGGAAAGCTCTTATACTGAACTGCAGTGGGCTAGGTTTAATGAAATTATAAGACAGGTAAAAAGTAGTAGAATAGCAGTAAAATATTTTCACTGTGCCAACAGCGCAGCCTTTTTCAGGTACAGGAATATGCATCTGGATATGGTAAGAACTGGGATTTCCATATATGGCTTAAATCCTTATGACGGGGAGTATAATGATTGGCTTGGTCCGGAAACAGGTAATGTTATATCCAGTTTAAAACCAGTGTTTAGCCTCAAAGCCAGGATATCTTTTATAAAAAGTGTTCCGGGGGGCGAGGCTATTTCATATTGCGGCACTTTTAAAACTAAAAGAGATAGTATAATTGCAACTGTACCTGTAGGCTATGCGGATGGTTATTCAAGGTTGCTGTCGAACAAAGCTATGGTTTTAATTAATGGAATGTCTGCACCAGTAGTAGGGAATATTACTATGGACCAGTTTATGATAGATATTACTGATGTTGCAAGGAGTAATAATATTAGTGTTGGTGATGAGGTTATTCTAATGGGTGATTCTAAAGGACAGAGAATAACTGCAGAAGATATTGCACAACTGATGGGGACCATAAATTATGAAGTAGTGTGTATGTTTAAAAACAGGATTCCAAGGATTTATATAAAATAAAAAAATAAATCAGTTTTAGATAAAGTATTAAATAATTTTAAAGAATTGAAGACACTTTTTATTAATGTTAGAATAAGAAAAATTATTACCAATATCATTCATTAATTCAGGAGGAATAATGAAAAAAATATTGTCACTGGCTTTGCTATTATCATTTGCAGCAGTAGCGCTGCTGGGTGTTAGCTGCACTAATAAAGAAGTAACAGAGGAAATTGTTAGTGGTATGGCAATTTCTGGATTTGTAGGTATATGGATATGTATAGCAGTTGTTGGTGGATTAATCGCGCTTTTTTTATTTGTAGTATGGATAATTGCTTTAGTGGATTGCGCAAGGAGAAAACCAGATGAGTTTCCGGCTGGCACTGGTGGAGAAAATGCAAAAACTATCTGGCTTGTAATTTTAATTGCAACTTTTTTTGTTACCCAATTGAATGGTGTGGCAGCAATTGTTTATTACTTTATGGTAATGAAAAAAATGCCTCGAAAGAAATAATTAAAGCTTTGCAAAACATATTTTTATATTAATTATATATTCGGCTACCTGTCTGACTGAATTTTATCCGGATAAAGAGGTTATTCTTCTGAATTTTTCCTTGATGTGAATTCATTTATTAAGTTTGAGATAGAAGGAGGAATGATTTCTTTTTGCTTTAACATATTCATTATGTTTTTTATGCCCACCCTCTTTATAATATAACCAGCAATTGCTCCTATTATTGCTCCTCCGATTATGAAGCTGATATCTTTTTTATCAATTTTTTTATCTTCGGTCATTTTAAACCCTTCCTTTGGAAAATATATAAATTAAATATAATTATAATGTTTCCTAATTATTATAACCTAATATATGCTATTATTCCAAAAATTGATTCAGGAGTATTTGATATGGTAATTTTGAGTGCAAATAGATATTTTTTATTGTAGAATATAAAAAATTTCAAACTGCCGGTTATTTAAAATATAATGGGATTATAATGAATATTAATTTTAATCAAGAAATGAATACTTCTGGAAGATACAGATATTTTGATTTGATAACAGGTCTTTTTGTTGCAGTGCTGCTTATTTCAAATATAGCTTCATCTAAAATTGTTCAAATCTGGAAATTTACTTTTGATGGAGGAACAATCCTTTTTCCACTTTCTTATATTTTTGGAGATATTCTGACTGAAGTTTACGGGTATAGAAAGAGCAGGCGGGTTATATGGATAGGATTTTTCTGTGCGCTTCTAATGTCTTTAACCCTTGGTTTAATAGGTTTAATTAGGCCCGCAAGCGGATGGGAGTTCCAGGAAGCCTATATGAGAATACTTGGACAGACGCCGAGAATAGTTACCGCTTCTCTTATTGCTTATTTTGCAGGAGAATTCTCAAATTCTTATGTGCTTGCAAAAATGAAAATTGTTACAAAAGGAAAGTGGCTTTTTACAAGGACTATAGGGTCTACAATTGTTGGTGAAGGGATTGATACTATTATTTTTGTGATTATTGCATTTCTGGGTGTGTATACAAACAGTCTGGTGCTGCTTATAATTATCTCCAATTATATTTTTAAGGTTTCTCTTGAAATTATCTTTACACCGCTTACTTATAAAATTGTCGGATTCTTAAAAAGAACTGAAAAAGTGGATTGGTTTGATTATAAAACTAATTTTAACCCATTTAGTTTTTTTGATTAATCTGCCGTAATTTAATCAACTTCCGGAGGAGGGTAGCGGTAGTGTCCCACTATTGTATATTCCAGGAGTGTGTCAACCTCACTGACCTTTCCAAATTCACTTGAGATCATTATTACAAGAGGAACTCCTTCATTGTTTTTATGAGGGGAAATAAATCCTCCTAAATCCTTGTCAGGATTGTTTTCATCAAACTGGAAATAAACTATATCCCCCGCCTGCCATAGGGAAATTATGTTTTCATCATTAATGTCATATTCAACAGTCAGCTCTAATGCATTACGTTGAAAGAATTTTTCCTGGAAAAAGACTACTCTAAAATCAATATATTTTATTGGTGTCTTTCTGCCTTTTATATCCATGGGATAAGCTTCTTTATGTTCGCTCATATCTTTATATATCAGTTCCATAAGATCATGACCACAATCTCTCAGGGTCACAGAGATTACATCGGTAGAAATCCATACATTACTGCTTGGGTAACCTGTATCACGAAAAACTTCATATCCGTATTTTATGTCTTTATCAAGCAGTTCCAGGGCTTTAAGAACAATTTTTTTCTGGATATCGGTTAAATTCTGGCCTTCTATTTCACCGGGTTGATTTTCACCCGATTCTAATGCAGCATCTTCTTCAGTTACAGAAGCATCACCGTCTTCCACAAATCCGGATTCTGACTCTCCGTAAGTTATATCAAGGGTTAGTTCAGAAATAGGAAAATCTATTTTGGAAGAAAATAATTTTTCGGGCAGCTTAAATATCTTCTCCTGATAGCATGCTCTTAGAGTCAGCAGTTGCAGTAAAGCTATAATGGCTACAATGTAAATAAAATACTTATAGTTGATGTTCTTTCTAAATTGTTTTTTTCTGATTCTCTCTTCCATCTATAGATATATTATATTAAAAGTCAAATAAAATTAAGAGGAGCCAGCATTTTTTTTAAAGTGGAAACTATGCCAGAATTAAAAGGTTATTTCTAAAATTATAAAACCTGGCTGAAATTTTCTGAGTCTCAGCTGTAGAAATAGCAAACTTCTTTTGGTTAAACAGAGAAGAGTAAAATAGCTACACCTGGTTACATATTTAATCATACAGCATCTGATAGAAGTAATAATTACCCATCACTTTTTTTATATAATCTCTTGCCTCTTCACTGGATATACTTTCTATAAATTCATCAATATCCTTATCCCTGTATTTAGAGATCCACTCACTCATTCTTCTCGGTCCTTTGTTGTATGCTCCAAGACAGTAGAACTTGTCCTGACCGAAATTATCCAGCTGCTGTCTTAAATAATATGTACCCATTCTAATATTTATATCCGGGTCCAGGAGCAGATTAATGTAATAATTTGAAATGCCTATCTTATTGGCAATTTCTTCTCCTGTTGGCGGCCAAATCTGCATAAGTCCCTGTGCTTCTGAACGAGAAACGGCATCAGGCCTAAATAAGCTTTCCTGCCTTATTACTGCCAGAGTAAAAAGTGGATCGAGATTATACTGTGCGCTGTATTTCTGAACAGGCTCTTTATAGCCGTAGGGGTAGTACAGATAATAGAGATAATCTGTATGAGGCTCATCAAGTTCAGATTTTAACTGTTTAAGATTTTTACCAATTATATTAATTGAATTTGCATAATTATTAGATTTCATATATAAAGTTGCAATCTGCAGGGTTCTGGCTGGGTTTTCTTTTATTTCACTGCTCCCTACTTCAATTTCCAGGGAGGCACTGTTGAAAAATTCCAGTTTGAGCAGTTCAATGGCTTTATCTATATGACTTATCTCGCTGTCTTTGATATAACTATCCTCTTCTAAAATAGAATATATATCTGGAATTATACCTGCAATGTGGGGATTTTCGTCTGGATTCAACTGGTGATTTATTTCTTTAACCTGTGATTCTTCATTCATTTTTGCCAGCATTTCACCGGACGCAAAAGTATAATAAGAATATGAATTTAAATCTATAATTTTTTTATAAAGCTCAGCTGCCTTATCACTTTCCCCTAGATTCTGGCAGCATTTTGCCTGCCAGAACAGCCCCTTTTCTTCTAATTGTGTGCCCTTATACGAAGACGCATAATTGGAAAAAGTATTTTTTGCAGTGCTGTAGTCAGCTGATCTATATTGTATCCAGCCAAGTTCCCATAATGCATCAGCTAATTTATCTCCATTGGGATAATCACTGGATACCCTTTGGAAATAGCTGGCAGCATTTTTAAAGTCTTCCTTTAAAGAGTATATCCTTCCAATTCTGTAAAGAGCATCGTCACTGTAGTTACTGGTTGGAAAAAGTTCTACAAGCTTCTGGTAATACGAAATGGCATCGGCATCCAGATTCAGATTGGTGAGAGCTCTGCCTAAATAATAAAGGCTATCGTCAGCAACAGAACCTGATGGGGACTTTTCATAAGATAAGTAAAGATAATATTTAGATTTGCTGTAGTCACCCAGGTTAAAATAACACATACCTTTTTTAAATAATACCTTACTGTAAAGCTCCGGAGATAAATTATTTAAATAATCTCCCTGCAGTATCCTATTAAATTCATCCAGGGCGCTGTTATAATGGTAAATGCCGAAAAAAATCTCTCCTCTATTGTAAATTTGATTTGCTGTGGGAACGAATGGTTCAATTGAACTATCCTCTGCAGGTAGTCTGATTAAATTCTCCCACACAGTTTCTGAATATTCATTAAGTGGATATTTTAACCATATTTCTTTATAATTTTCAAAAGCCATATCTTTTTTGCTGTTCATTTCCTGGCAGACAGCCAGCTGGAATAAACAGCGGGGCATATATGATGAATTAGGGAAAGCAGTTCGGAAATGCTCATACTCATTTTCAGCAGTAATATAATCTTCCCTGATGTAGAACATATCTGCGTATTCCAGACTAGCTGTTTCTGCCCATATACTGTCCGTGTAATTTTTTATTAATTTTAAATAATATTCCTCAGCCTGGTCATATTTTTCCTGGTAAAAGAGGCTTTTTGCCATGTAATAAAAAATATGGTCCTGGAGCACCGGGTAGCTGTCCTTGATTTTATTTAAATAATATTCGGCAATAAGATAAGATCCATCCTTAAAATATTCCATTGCCTGAATAAAATATAACCTTAATTCTGCAATATCGGCAGTTTCGGTGCTGGTATTACTGCTGGTTTTAATTTTCTGGCTATCTGAACCGATTATTTCCTGATCGGAAACATTTCCTAGATCTTCGCTATCATCTTCAATATCGCTTATGCTCTGCTCATTAACGGAAACGGTATCTTCAGTTTCAGAATCTTCGGTTTTGGTTTCCCCTCCTAATTTTTTTCCGAATATTTCTATATCAAGTTTGCTACACGCCGGTGTAGTAAAGATTATTGAGAAAACAAGGACTGCCGATATTAGAAAAATAAAAATTTTTATAATTTTACTGTTCATCAAGTAAAGATTATAGCTGAAAAACTAAAAAGATTTTACCCCACAATAATCTTATTGTAAATTAAATCAATATTTGAATATAAGCAAATCTTAAAGAAGATATAACTTATGAATTGGTAGGATTGTTTTTGGTTTCTACTAATGTATTAAAAGAATTATGTAGAAAAAGTTTTATTGAAAAAGCCAGTTTAATAATTTTATTAGTTTAAATAATTATTTTAATGTTTATCACAGAGATTATTTCAATATAGCGAACTTTATTTTGATTAAAGTATATGATGACCGTATCTGGTTTCATAATCCAGGCAGGCTTACTGAAGGCATTACTATTGGCGAATTGAAAGAGCAACACGGCTCATTTTTACGGAATCCTCTAATTGCAAAAGTATTTTATCTTGCGGGTTTAATCGAGCAGTATGGAAGCGGTACTGTGAGAATGGTTGAATGGATGAAAGAGGCAGGTCTTCCTGAACCAGAGTATAAGGAAGGGAAAGGTGGTTTCTCAGTATACTTTTATAAAGATGCATATACTGAAGAAAATTTAAGAAAGATGGGTTTAAACGACAGACAGATTAAAGCAGTTGGGTATGTGAAGGAGAAAGGAAAAATTACGAATAAGGAGTATCAAGGGGAATTTTTAATTTCAAAACCAACTGCTACTAGAGATTTATCAGAATTGGTAGAAAAGGAAATATTTAAACTAAAAGGTAAAGGAAAAAGGGATATTCATTATACTCTGAATAAGCCAAAAATGAGCCAATAAGTAACAATATGAGCCAAAAATGAGCCAAAAACAAGAAATTCAAAGTCAATCTGAAGAGAAAAGATTGGAGAATATAATGAAAGAACACCCATTTCCCAGAGCCTGGAAATGGATGAAGCTGGGTGAAGTGTGTGTTGTAACAAAAAATCGAGATCCAAGAATTACGCCAGACTTACCTTTCCGTTATGTTGACATATCAAGTGTTAATAACCGTTTAAAACGAATTACAGATACTCGTACAATTTTGGGCAAAGATGCACCCAG
>Ga0172365_10004555_pt1 | contig 10255 bp, 8 predicted proteins | sample LakKivSesite48cm_FD_114535 | JGI IMG/M metagenome (GOLD analysis project Ga0172365, IMG submission 114535) | Sediment microbial communities from Lake Kivu, Rwanda - Sediment site 48cm | ecosystem: Environmental > Aquatic > Freshwater > Lake > Sediment | place: Rwanda: Western Province, Lake Kivu... | reverse complement strand
GGCACCTTCATCATATCGCCAAAGGTGGTAATAATTACACCGGGCAGTTTAGCCAGTGCGATGGCTTTATCCAGGTCAGCGTTGGCGGTAACACAGACAGGACAGCCCGGCCCGGAAAGCATGGTGATAGTGGGCGGCAGAAGCTGGCGCAAGCCGCTCCTGGCGATGCTGACGGTATGGCTGCCGCAGAACTCCATCAGCCGCGCAGGTCTGGTTGACCTCTGGCGAATCCTGGCTATGAGGCTCTTGCCCAGTTCGGCATCACGGAACTCGTTGATATATTTCATCTTCGTCATTATATAAAGGGGTTCACTACTGATTTTTCAACCCCTGCACCCTACCACCTCTGTAATCCCCCTTAATCCCCCTTTAGAAAAGGGGGAGTTTGAAGCTCAAGAAACTATACCTGAATCTCCTTTAATGAAAATGCTCATATTATGTCAAATCAGCTGGGGGACTCTCTGGCCTCGGCCTCGGCGATTTCCTGGAATATCTTGAGGGTTTCCCGGGCCTCCTCCTCGTCGATAACGTTTATGGCGTAGCCGGTGTGAAGCAGCACGTAGTCGCCCACCTTGGCCTCGGGCGTAAGCACGATGCTGGCCTTGCGGCTCACTCCGCCGACCTCCACCTCAGCATCTGTGCCTTCTATTGATTTGACCTTCGCCGGTATTGCCAGGCACATATTCCCAACCCTCTTTCACGCCTTGCGGGCAGACACATGGGTCTGCCCCTACGCTACTTCATTCACGAGCACGTGGAGATTGCCACGTCCCGACTTGTCGGGACTCGCAATGACATAAAATTCCTTTCGTTATTCCCAAATTGCGAAATTGGCGATGACCGCCTGCCCCAGAGATACCCCGCCGTCATTTGTGGGTACTTTACTGTGCGTGAGCACCTCGAAACCGGCCTGCTCCAGAGCGGCCACGGTCAGCCTCAGCAGCAATCTATTCTGAAACACGCCGCCGCTTAAAGCTACCTTGTTAATACCGCTCGACTTCCCCAGCCTCCGGCACATCTGCACCACCACATCAGCCATGGTGCGGTGGAATTTCATAGCTATTCCTGGCTGAGATACATTGTTCTGAATATCTTGTATTATGGCGTTAAACAAACTCTTGAGATAAACAATGTTCACCCCGTCCCTCTCGACAACAGCGAAGGGATAGCTTCCGCGCTCGCTCCCGTCCGCCGCCATCTCCATTTCAATAGCTGCCTGAGCCTCGTAGTCTATCCTGCCCCTGATACCGATTAAAGCCGAGACGGCATCGAACAGCCTGCCGCAGCTTGAGGTCAGGGGTGAGTTGATCCCCTTCTCCATCTGCTTCACGATAAGGTCAAGCTCCCGGCTGCTTATCTCCTTAAGGAAGGCCAATTCCGGCGTGAGTGAATCCTTACCCAGCAGCGTGAGCAGATAGCTAACGGCCATGCGATAGGGCCGCTCTATAGCGACTGTGCCGCCGGGCAGAGGCATATACTCTAAGTGCCCCGCCCTCTCGAAGCCTTTATAGTCTGCAATAAGGAACTCGCCGCCCCAGATGCGCCCGTCGCTGCCGTAGCCCGTGCCGTCGAAGGAGACCCCTATCACTTTATCTGCAACGCCGTTCTCCACCATGCAGCTCACAATGTGGGCATGATGATGCTGCACCGGCACAAGCTTCAGTCCCTTGTGCTTATCCCCGAGCGATTTCGCATACTTGGTCGAGAGATATTCAGGGTGCATATCGTAAGCCACAACCTCAGGAACGATGCGGAACAGCTTCTTATAAAGCTCAAGCGTGGTCTCGAAGTGCTCCATCGTCTCCAGATTCTCCAGGTCGCCGATGTGCTGGCTCACGAACGCATAGTTATCCTTGGTCAAACAGAACGTGCTCTTAAGCTCGGCCCCGCAGGCCAGCATCTGCTTTGCCTGGAAGGGAAGGTGGACGGGGTACGGTGCATAGCCTCGGGCCCGCCTCACTATCTGCGGCTTGTTCAATTCCACAATAGCCACGCTATCATCGTAGCGCGAATAGATATCACGGTTGTGCAGCAGGAAATAATCGGGGATGCCCTTGAGCCGCCGCAACGCCTCGTCATTGTCCTTAGCAATGGGCTCCTCGCTGAGATTGCCGCTGGTCATCACCAGCGGCAGGCCGGTCTCTCTGAGCAATGTATGGTACAGCGGGGTGTAAGGCAGCATAACCCCGAGGTATTTGATATTGGGCGCTACCGAGGGCGAGACCGCAGAGCCCTCCCTTCGTCTCAGCAGCACTATGGGACACTTCGGCGAGGTCAGCAGTTCCTCCTCTTTCTCGGATACCAGGCAGTGCTTCTTCACCTCTTCCAACGTAGCAACCATTACGGCCAGAGGCTTGAAGGGACGCCTCTTTCTCTCCCTGAGCAGCTTGACCGCCTTCTCGCTGGTGGCATCGCAGGCCAGGAGAAAGCCGCCCAGACCCTTGATAGCCAGAACTTTGCCCTCCTTGAGAAACCCGGCTGCGGCAACCAGTACATCGTCACAGGGCACAGGATTGCCAGCGCCATCGACCAGCTTCAGACTGGGGCCGCATACAGGACAAGCGTTAGGCTGAGCATGGAAACGGCGGTCCATAGGGTCTTCGTACTCGTGCTGGCACTGAGGGCACATCTTGAAGCCGCGCATGGTGGTCTTGGGTCTGTCATAGGGAATGTCCTCGATGATGGTGAAACGAGGGCCGCAGTTGGTGCAGTTGGTGAACGGATAGCGATAACGCCTGTCGCTCGGATTCAATACCTCACCCAGGCAGGGCTTGCAAGTAGCGATGTCAGGCGAGACAAGCTGGTACTTGCCCTCCTCGGCGATGCTGTGTCTAATCTCAAAGCCGCTGTAGCCCTGCGGTGCAAGGCTGGTTACAGAGACATCTTCCAGACGCGCCAGGGGCGGTGCCATAGCCTCCAGATCATGGAGGAAGCGGCCTAAAGCACTCCGCTCTCCCTCCACCTCGATCTTAACATCGCCCGAGGTGTTGCAGACCCATCCTTTGAGATTATGCCTGGTGGCAAGCTGATAAACGAAGGGACGGAAGCCGACCCCCTGCACTACGCCGCGCACGCTGATGCGCAAGAGCTCTAAATTCCCTACCTTAATGGCACACCTCCACCAAGGCATATTATACAGGAAAGGGACGTTCAGGGAAAATTCGAATAGAATCAATATACCCGTCAATGCAGGCCCTTGACAAATCCAGTGGGTTTGATTAAAATATTTTTTGGTTTCTTTGGAAATATTCGAGGTTGCTTATGGCTAATGAAGATCATGCGGTTACGGAGTTGACATTCAGGCAGAAGGTATCCCTTCGTAAGGCTCTTGACCTGTACCATGAAATGCAAGAACCTTTCCACTACAGCCTCTTTGCTGACCGCTTGGGCGTGAGTGAGTCCACTGCTTACGACATGTTAAGACGGCTTGAAGAAAAAGGACTGATATCGTACGAATTTGTCACACCGAAAAAAATTGCTGGCCCTGGCCGTTCCAGCGTCGTCTTTTCCCCTACCGCTAAGGCGAGAGAGGTCATTTCTCAACTGGCGCATGGCAATGCCGAGGAAGAGCAATGGGAAGTTATTAAGAGTCGGATTTTGGACAACCTGCGCCAGGGCAAGGCCTCAGACTGTAACGACCTGCTTCGTGACCTGCCTGCCGTGATCCCAGAGACCAGTTCACCTCTTGCATGTTGCGCCGAGATTGTTGCCACCCTTTTGCTCAGCCTGAAGCAGGCTAGATACAGTCTAGCCGCGCAGAGCCCTCTCGGCATATTGCTGTCAAGTCCCGATAGCCGGTTGGTCACGAGCATGCTAACCGGCCTTGCCACCGGATTTATGCTTGCCCACAAAAGAAGCAGGCGCGCTGTTTCGCAGTTTGAGCGGTACCTAGAGAGGTATGAAAAATCGCTGGAGCAACTTACTCCTCAGGCGCTGCAGACACTTCATGGCTATACCCAGGAGGTCTTGGAGATACTAGCCAGCAAAGAGGGCTAATTTTTTTGGCTTATTTTTTGGTTTCTTTGTATTACTTGGTTTATTACAGAACGTTTGTAGAGAGATAAAGAAGTGAGGCTCATCAAAATCATGACTGATATCAAAATCGTAACTGACAGCACTGCGTATCTGCCGCCCGATCTTGTTGACCAATATGACATCCGAGTCGTGCCAGCCAAGGTTCACTTCGGGACAGTCAGTTATAAAGAGGGGATAGATCTCACCAATGAACAATTTTGGAGCAGACTTTCGCACGCTAACCAGCTTCCTACTACCTCCCAGCCCTCCGTGGGTGATTTCCTTGATGTGTATGATGAGCTTGCTCGACGCGGTAAATCTGTCCTCTCCATTCACATCTCCAGCAAGATCAGCGGGACAGTGAGTTCCGCTAGGACTGCCAGGAGTCAACTGCCTAATGCGCAGATTGATGTTATAGATTCCCTATCCACAGTTATGGGGCTTGGCATGATGACTCTGGCCGCAGCTCGCGCTGTCGAGAAAGGACACTCACTGCCTGAAATCAAGACGCGCCTGGCGGAGCTTATCCAGGGCATGAATGTCATTTTTGTAGTCGATACCCTCGAGTATCTGCGCAAGGGAGGGCGCATCGGTGGGGCGTCGGCCTTGGTAGGCAGCCTGCTGAACATCAAGCCGATCTTATATCTTGTGGATGGCCGTATCGAGGTGATGGCGAAGACAAGAACGAGAGGCAGAGCATTGAGGCGCTTGCTTGAGCTTATGGAGGAACGGGTGCCAATGGGCACACCTGCTCATGTGGCGGTAATGCATACCCAGGCTGCTGAGGAAGCTCTGGCGCTGAAAAAGGAGATCCAGAGTGGCTTCAATTGTGAAGAGGTCTATTTCTCAGAAATAGGGCCTTCTATCGGGACTCACCTTGGCCCAGGAACTGTGGTACTTGCCTTCTACAGCGAGCAGATGCCTGTAAAAGTGTCATTATGCGAGAACCGCGCCGGCTGATGCGAACTAACAAAGCGTTGACCGCTCTGGCTTATGACATGATTTAGGATTTGAAGGAGGCAGCGATGGCGATAAGAGAATTTGCAACAAAACAGGTAGTGATGCAGATTTTGCCTGTAGCAGGCAGGATGTCTGACAAGGATTTGGAGCGGTTGCTGCTGGTGGCAAGTAAGTTGGCGCCCACGGAGTTTACCAGGTCATCTATTGATAGCATAAACCAAATGTGCCGGAGGCAGCACACAACTGTCGAGTTGATGAGGCGAATGCTTCGACAGACCAACCCCCATGCTCGGAAGAGGCTGATAAACAGCCTGCTAGTCAAGGAGCTAATGCAAGGCAACATGATACGTGAACAGCTTCGGAGTCAAGGCCTGGCAGCACCGCAGGCTTATCTTATCAGCCCCACCATGCGCTGCAACCTGCGCTGTCCCGGCTGCTATGCCGCTAACTACAGTCAGAAGGATGACCTCGAACTTGAGGTTATTGACCGGACATTGACCGAGGGAGAGGGGTTGGGAATGTTCTGGGTGACCATCCTTGGCGGTGAGCCGTTTGTTCGACGGGATATGTGGGAGATTTACAAGCGGCATGAAGACGTCTTTTTCCAGGTGTTTACCAATGGGACTCTAGTAGATAAGGAAGCAACCCGAAAGCTTGCTGAGCTTGGTAATGTAGGTGTTATCTTCAGTCTCGAGGGGTTCGAGGAAGAGACGGATGCCCGCCGTGGCAAGGGGGTTTTCCAGAAGGTAATGCAGGGAATGGATAATTTGCGGGAGGCGGGGGTCCCCTTTGGCTTCTCGGTTATGGTTACCCGCCGCAACGTTGACACCATTATAAGCGACGAATTTAACGATATGCTGGTGGGAAAGGGCTGCTTTGTCGGCTGGCATTTCCTTTATATCCCGGTAGGCCGTGACCCTGACATTAGTCTAATGCCAACAGCAGAGCAACGGGAGTTGATGAGACGACGAGGGGCACAGCGCATTCGTAATGAGAAACCAATCTTCATCTTTGACTTCTGGAATGATGCTCCCCATGTCGGGGGCTGCATCGCCGGGGGATTTCACTACTTTCATATTAACTCCCGTGGGGACGTTGAGCCTTGTATTTTCGTTCATCTAGCAGTGGACAACATTAAACAAACGAGCCTGAAGGAGGCCATCGAATCGCCATACTTCAGAGCGATCAGAGCCCGCCAGCCCTACTCTGATAATCTGCTGCGCCCATGCATGATTATTGACCATCCCCATGTGCTCAGAGGAATCTGTACTGAATGCCAACCACATCCTACCGATGGGCCAATATGTGGGCTTGTCACCTCCCTTGCTGGTGACCTAGATAGATACTCGCACGAAGCTGCGGCGATATTGGACCCGGTCTGGGAGCGGGAATTCGCTTCCCGACGCCCTGCCCCTGGAAATCCTAGGCCGTAACAAACTCTGGAAAGGTAACAACTTCGCAGGACCTTAGGGCACCACCCCGTTCATGCACCCCTTGGAGCAACTGCTGCTGTAGTTATTTTAAGCCAAAACGCTGAGAATGCCGCTTCTTAAGATTGGCTCTGAGCCTTTCTAAAGTTTAGGGGGTTACTTAATAGGCCCCAAAATTCAGAAATGCAACCGCTAATGACATCTCATGACATTAGTTGATGTACTGCGTAATTAGCCTTATAGTATTGCAGGGAGACGAAAATGGGTAGCAGCAAGATTCTTGTCGTTGAAGACGACCGCAACCTGCTCGATGTCCTGAAGTACAATCTCAGCAAAGAAGGTTACGATGTAGTAACCGCTGCCGACGGCATAGAGGCCCTGGATGCTGCCCGGAGCAAGAAGCCCGACCTGATTGTCCTAGATATCATGCTGCCCCGGATGGATGGGTTCGAGGTCTGCCGCATCCTGCGCAGAGAGATGACTCTGCCCATCCTCATGCTTACCGCCAAGGCTGAGGAAACCGACAAGGTGGTCGGCCTTGAGCTGGGGGCTGATGACTACATGACCAAACCCTTCAGCATCAGAGAGTTTTTAGCCCGCATCAGGGCAATGCTTCGGCGCACAGAGATGATAATAGCCGCAAGCTCTGCTCCAGAAGCGATTTCATCGCTGATTAAGGTCGGCGAGATGGAGATAGACCTCGCTCGCCACACGGTATCCCGAAGCGGCACCGCTATCGACTTGAGCCCCAAGGAGTTCGATCTTCTCGCCTTCCTGATTAAGAACAAGGGGCAGGTATTCAGCCGCGACCAGCTTCTGGAGAAGGTCTGGGGCTATGATTACGCCGGAGATACCCGCACCGTGGACGTTCACATAAGGTGGCTGCGGCAAAAAATCGAAGTAGACCCGGCTACCCCGGGACATCTTTTGACAGTGCGGGGCATTGGCTACAAATTCGAGGGGTAACAGGTGTTTCGCAATATCAGATGGCGCATAGGCATAGTTTTTGCCGTACTAATCATAGCCTGCATCAGCGGGCTCGGCGTTTATCTATCCCACGTGTTAAGAAATGACCATCTGGATACTTTAAGGACACAGCTTACCGGCCAGGCCCGGCTGGTGGGAGACCTCAGCGCTCCTGATCTGGCGGGCAATCAAACCGCAAGCCTGGAATCGCTATCCCGGAGCCTGGCAGAACAAATCGGTGCACGAATTACAATTATCCAACTAAACGGAGTAGTGCTGGCCGATTCAGAGCAAGACCCGGCCACCATGGGCAACCACTCCACCAGGCCGGAGGTTATCGACGCTCTAGTCAAAGGGAGCGGCAGCAGCATCCGCCACAGCGCTACCACGGGTTACGACATGATGTATGTGGCGGTCACTATAACCTCCGATGGCGGAGCAGCGGGCATTGCTCGCGTAGCCCTGCCGCTGACCCAGATAGATAAATCATTGGGACACGTTAATCAAATTATAATCGTCGCGGCCATAATCGCTGCCATCATCGCTATTCTGCTGGCATTCCAGATGCTAAGAATGACCACGGAACCTGTCAAGAAGTTGACCCAATTATCCAAGAAAATGGCTCAGGGTGAACTCGATCAGGAAATCCAGATAAAGTCACAGGATGAGGTCGGGGAGCTTGCCAGGGCATTCAACCAGATGGCAGCCAGACTCAAAGAGACGGTTGCCCTTATAACTAACGAGCGCGACAGGATGGCAACTATACTATCCAACATTGATGATGCCATTTTTATGGTCGACGGTGACAGCAGAATAACCGCGATGAATCAGGCCGCAGAGAAAATCTTCCAAACTCAAATGAATAAAGCAATGGGACATACCTTTATTGAAGTGGTGCGCGACCATGAAATCAACAGGATACTGCAGCGCTGCCTGAGCTCGAGAAGACAGCAAACCGGAGCTGTAGAGATAAAGCCCCAGAAGCGTTCTCTGGCAGTTATAGCCTCGCCCCTGCCGGGTGACGGCGGCTGCCTGATGCACATCCAGGACCTTACCGAGCTGCGCAGGCTCGAGATGGTGCGCCGTGATTTCATCTCGAATATATCCCACGAGCTTCGCACTCCTATAGCCTCAGTCAAGGCCCTGGCGGAGACACTGAGTGAGGGTGCTATCGAGGACCCGGCGGTAGCGAAAGATTTTTTGAACAGGATAAATATCGAAACAGACAAATTAGCTCAGATGGTGCAGGAACTGGCAGAGCTGTCCCACATCGAGAGCGGCGAAGCGCCTCTTAATAAAAGGCGGTTCGACTTATCCGAGGCTATAGGGCATGTTGCAGACAGGCTCAGGGCACAGGCCGACCGCGCGGGGCTCAAGTTCGATTTTGCTATCCCTTCCGGCCTGCCTGCGGTGATGGCCGATGAGGCCCGCGTGGAGCAAGTACTGGTCAATCTCATCCATAACGCCATCAAATTCACCCCGTCCGGAGGCAGAATCAGCATCTCCGCTAAAGTCAGGGACACCGATATTTTAGTCTCAGTGGCCGACACAGGCCCCGGCATTTCCCCGGACGATTTGCCCCGGATTTTCGAGCGTTTCTACAAGGCCGATAAGTCACGTACCAGCGAAGGCACAGGGCTGGGCCTGGCTATAGCCAAACACATTGTAGAAGCCCACGGCGGTAAAATCTGGGCGGATAGCGTGGAAAGAAAGGGCTCCATCTTCAGCTTTACTCTGCCTCTAAATTCCAAGAGCTAATAAACACGGCTCTGCGGTCGGTATCCATGCCGCTATTTTCGACCAGGTCATTGCTTTGAAAATAGAAATAGGCAGTTTCTTAACCTGCTACACATAGAAAGGGATTGAGCGCCTAATCCCCCTTGCCCCCTTTAGAAAAGGGGGAATTATGATAGGTGATTGCTTCGAACATAGAAAGCTGAAATCTAAAGGTCATTCTGACCCTGAGCGAGCCGAAGGGGTAGAATCTCGGCACTTAGCCATGCGTCACTATTTTAATTCTTCGCGGTGACGACGAAATCGTCATAACCGATTCCTGAGCAGGCTTCTGTCCAGAAATAACCAGGCCAAGTGGATTCTTGTTTATATGCCAGCCCTGTAGTTTTGTCTTACCGAATAAAGCTTCGGCTTCGGTCATCACATAGGAAGCGTTGATGGATGTAACAAGACCGGGTCGAATTGCTTTAGGACGAGTCATGAACCATAGAAACCATTTGATAATAAAACTCATGTCTCGCCTCAGGTCGCTAATACAATATCTCCCACCCGGCTTGAGAACCCTGGCTATTTCGTTCAGAATATCCTCGGGATTCGCCCACTCATGCAGTGAGCCGTTGCTGAAGACTGCGTCGAAATAATCGCTTTCAAACGGCATCTTGCCGGCATCGCCTTTAACATATTTAACCCTATCCGTTAGACCATATTCCCCGGCATTTCGTTCCGCAATGGCTATCATGTCCTCGCTGATATCCAGTCCCCGGAGGTTAGTGTCCCGGGTATGCTTGAGCCACTCCAGACCAAGGTAGCCAGGGCCAGGACCCACTTCAAGAGCCAGACCTGAAGAAATCCCGGCGCCAATTATCATCTTGGTCTCAAGCCAACCCCTGTCCCTCATCCGCCGCATCATCTCATCGTAGGTCTTTGTGTTGAACTCACCGGTTATTCCTTCACCTGTCTCAACAACCCTTGGCTTGACCATCAGGTTACCCTCTTCTATGAATTACAGTGTCTACAGGATTATAACCTCTGGCATATATTGGCTTGTCAATAGCGATAAAAATTTTAACAAAGCTTTAACAAAACCTTAAACACCTCTTAACAATCGCCTGCTAATCTTAACTAAGAAACATGAAGAAAATCCTGTTTGT
>Ga0172365_10004553_pt1 | contig 10255 bp, 7 predicted proteins | sample LakKivSesite48cm_FD_114535 | JGI IMG/M metagenome (GOLD analysis project Ga0172365, IMG submission 114535) | Sediment microbial communities from Lake Kivu, Rwanda - Sediment site 48cm | ecosystem: Environmental > Aquatic > Freshwater > Lake > Sediment | place: Rwanda: Western Province, Lake Kivu... | reverse complement strand
TGACTTTGCAAAAGTTGAGTTTCGCATCTTCCAGGGCCTTAGTCACCATGGCCTGATATTGAAGGTAGGCCTGTCCCCCTTCGGCCTTGATGAATTCCGGGTGACATTGGCCGGCAATCAGATAGACTATGCAAGCTCGTTGTTCCTCGGTGCAGGACTCGGCCAGAAATCTGCCGTATGCCCTTATACTGTATTGTACTCCTTTGTCCGGCGACAGCAGGCCGAGTGTGGTAATCAAAAAACGGTTCTCAAGCCCGTGCTTGCGCTTGATTTCGAGCCGGTCAAACTGTGAGGGGTCCTGCATCCGGATTCCATGGTCGATGTGTTTCAGCTTGCTGTGGGCGATCCCGTAGGCAGGTGATTCGAGAATGTGAATCGCGCTTTCGGTCGTCACGATCAGCCCGTCGCTTGATTCGGCCAGCTCCTGCAGGACTTTTCTTTGATGCTCGTCCGGATTATCGAGCACCGTGTGAAGGTAAACAAGTGTGATCAGGCCGTTTGCAGTGAATGTCCTGGCCATTTTAATAAAGTTCGTACCCTGACCATCATTGCCGTTGTCGTCCGGGTCCAGGCCGTACTCGTGCTGCAAAAGGACGATGGTGGGATTTGAGCTCTCTTTTGCACGATTGATAATGTGAGTGGTTGTATCGCGCCAGGATACGGGATTGTACTGGTCGATCGTCAGGTCAACGGGAATGTTATATCTGCCGCTGCCGTTGTCAACGGCGGCAATTCTGATATTTCCGATTTCAGCCGTGAAGTGTTCCAGCGCGGTCGCCAGGTCGCGCGAGAACGTCCCGATACCGCATTTACGCGGCGGATACGTGCTGACCATACGAATGTTATACGGCATAACAATTCACTCCTGTAATGTCACCGGCGCGGAAGAAATCTGTTTATTACACTATTGCCGCCAGAGCGCCTTTGACGTATCCGACCGACTCTGCCAGACCCGCCAACGGGTCTTTGGCGTCCTTTTCGTATTCGAACGAAACGATGCCGTCGTACTCGATATTTATCAGCGTCTTAAGGAGCCTGGGGATATCGATCACGCCGCGTCCGACCTCTACGGCATGACCATTCGCAGTCGCTTCCGAAACATCCTTTATATGCACGTCCAATAGCCTGTCGGCATACTTCCTGGCCGAGACAGCCGGATCGATTCCGGCACGCATCGTATGGCCGATATCGTTGCACAGCCCGATTCTTTTGTCCAGGTCCTTGATTTTCTCGTAGGCGATATCCGGCGTCGGATACACTTTATCCGTCGGCCCGTGATTATGAATGGCCACTTTGATGTCATACTGCCGAACCTTCTCGTTTACCAGCGGCAGCAATTCCGGCTGTGGCACTCCGACAATAACTTTCATCCCGGCGGCTTTTGCGTAATCGAAAGCATCGCTCACGTGCTTTTCGTTTCGCATATAGATAACGCCGCCGCCGTATAGGATAAGCCCGGCGTCTTTGACTTTCTGCACCGTGGTCTCAATCTGTGCCGGCGTGCTGTCCATCGGAAGGTGGATGTCCTTGAAACAAATGTATTTCAGGCCGACCCGCCTGGTCATCGCCAGCGTATCTTCAAGATTGAATTCCCTTAATGTGTACGAAGCCAGACCCAGCTCGAACTTCGTCTTGCTTGTCCGCCCCTTATCGGCACTGCCGACCTGTGCGGAGCAGCGACCAACCTCGGCCAGCGAGATCGCTCCAACACTCACAACCTGTAAAAATCGCCTTCTGCCCTGTTCTTTTTCTGTCATCGCAACATTTCTCCTTCTTGATTCTCGATCCTCTCTGCTCGACGAATATCGAGCACCTAGTATCGAGCATGGAACAGGATATAGCAAATCCTTTTCATTTGCAAGGAAATTCGCGTTGCCGAACTGAGGGTCTTTTAGTATTATAGCGTTTTAAGAGCAGGCGCAAACGATATGGCCGTTTATGGAGAAACGATGTCTTTTCGTTCCCGGTGTCTTCCCGGAAACGATGTCTTTTCGTTCCCGGCACCTTCCCTGAAAGGCAGGCAAGAGCAATTGAAACGGCAGAAAACCAAACGGACAAGCAGAATCACACGCCGGCAGCTTCTTAAAAGCTTTGCTGCTGCGGCCTGTACGTTTATATCCGCACCGGCAATCCTGCCGGCGAGAGCATTCGGCGCTGAAGCACCAGGCAATCGAATCACCATAGGAATGATAGGAATGGGCCGCCAGGCTTATTATTCCAATCTGAAATCGTTTCTGGCTGCATCCGACGTTCAGGTTATTGCCGTCTGCGACGTTGACGCCTGGAGACTCGAAAATGCTCGAAAAGCCGTCGAAGAGCACTACGGCAAAGAGCGGGCCGCCGGCACGTTCAAGGGTTGCTTGATCTATAAAGATTTCCGCGAGCTTCTGGAACGGCCGGACATCGACGCGGTGATGATTTCCACGCCCGACCACTGGCACGTGCTGATGGCTATCGCCGCTGCAAAGGCCGGCAAGGACATCTGCTGCGAAAAGCCGCTTACGCTGAGTATCGCCGAAGGACGGGCGCTTAGCGATACGGTCAGGCGGTACAATCGCGTCTTCCGTACCGACAGCGAATTCCGCTCTCATGCGTGTTTCCAGAAGGCGTGCGAGCTGGTGCTCAACGGACGCATCGGCAAGATTCATACGATTCGCACCGGCGTTCCGGCGGGAGACCAGGCCGGCCAAGCCGAGCCGGAAATGCCCGTTCCGGATGAGCTGGATTACGATTTTTGGCTCGGGCCGGCGCCGTATGCACCATATACGGTCAATCGCGTCCACCCGCGGCAAAGCTACGACAGGCCCGGCTGGATGCGCGTGCCCGACTGCTGCGAGGGAATGGTCACCAACTGGGGCGCCCATCTTAACGACATCGCCCAATGGGGCAACGGCACCGACCGCACTGGCCCAGTCGAGGTCGAGGGCGCCGGCAAGTATCCCCGCGATGGACTCTGGAACGTGTTGCTTAGCTTCGAGCTTCAATATAAGTACGCCAACGGCGTAAAGCTCTTCTACAACATCAGTCAGCCGTACGTACGATTCGAAGGGACAGAAGGCTGGATACAGGCCGATTACAATGACCAAAGTCTAAAGGCCGAGCCGGCGTCGGTTTTGAAATTGCCCATCGGTCCGGATGAGATACACCTACCGCTGAAGAGCGAGAAGCGGGATTTTATCGATGCCGTCAAAACGCGCGGCCAAACTCTCGCCGATGCCGAAGTCGGACACAGGACCAACTCACTGTGCCAGATAGGACATATTGCCATCCAGCTCGGCAGAAAACTGCGATGGGACCCGGACACCGAGAAGTTTATCAACGATGATGCCGCCAACCGGCTGCTGAGCTGGCCAATGCGAAGCCCGTGGCGACTTTGAGATTTATTATTTTCGATTTACTATTTAATATTGAAAAACTTGTGACAGGGTAGAGACATGAAAAGCAAAAGAAGAAAGACAAACCTGGTAACTCGTCGGCAGTTTCTTAAAGGTTCGGCCGTCGCCGCAACGGGTTTTTTGGTCCCGACAATCGTGCCGGCCTCGGTCTTCGGCGCCGCAGCGCCGAGCAATCGCATCGCACTTGGCTGCATCGGCGTCGGACGCCAGGGAATCGCCGATATGAGAGAGTTCATGGGACTCAAGGATATCCAGGTCATCGCTGTCTGCGACGTAGATTCCAAAAGGACGGATTACGCCAAACGGCTCGTGGAAAAACAATACGCCGCCGGCAGTGACTCCGGCAGCTACAAGGGCTGTTCGGCGTACAAGGACTTCAGAGAGCTGATTGAGCGCGATGATATCGATGCAGTTTCGATTGTGACTCCCGATCACTGGCATGCGCTGCCCGCGATAGCGGCGGCAAAAGCAGGTAAGGACATCTTCCTGGAAAAGCCGCTGACATTGACGATTCAGGAGGGCCGGATTCTGAGTGACACGGTTCGCCGGTACAATCGGATTTTCCAGGTCGGAAGCCAGCAGCGTTCGGACTGGCGGTTCCATCAGGCCTGCGAGCTGGTCCGCAACGGGCGAATCGGCAAGCTTCACACGGTCAAGGTCGCCTTCGGCACGGACCCGGGCACGGGCGTAGAGCCGCCGATGCCGGTTCCCGACGGCCTCGATTATGACATGTGGCTCGGTCCGGCACCCTGGGCGGCCTATACTGAAAAGCGCGTCCATCCGCAGAAAGGCTACGACCGGCCCGGCTGGCTGCGTATCTCCGACTACGGCGCCGGCATGATTACCGGCTGGGGCAGCCACCACAACGACATCGCCCAGTGGGGCATAGGTACCGAATACACCGGCCCGGTCGAAATCCAGGGCCAGGCTGAATATCCGAAAGATGGACTCTGGGACGTGCACGGCGATTTCAGCATCGAGTACACCTACGCAAACGGCGTGAAGGTCATCTGCGCCGACAACAAGAAGAACAAGGACGGCATCACCTTCGAAGGCGCCGAAGGCTGGGTCTATGTCACACGCGGGCGAATCGACGCCGAGCCAAAGAGCCTGCTGACTTCGACAATCGGCCCCGATGAAATCCATCTGTATAAGAGCAATAACCATAAGGCGAATTGGCTCGAATGTATCAAGTCGCGGGCCGAAACAATCGCACCCGTTGAGATCGGGCACCGCTCGTGCACGGTCTGCCTGCTCGGTGAGATTGCTATGCGGCTCGGCAGAAAGCTCAAATGGGACCCCGACAAGGAACAATTCATTGGCGATGAGCAGGCCAATCGAATGCTGGGCCGTCCCATGCGAAGCCCATGGACGCTTTGAGATTGACTATTGTCTATTGAATATTGACTATTGGAGAAAATGGGAGTCTTAAATGAATCGGTGGACACAAATTGTTGGGGCATTCCTTATATGTACTTATGGCTGTTCTCTAACGCCGGCGGCTTCACAGAAGGTCACGGCAGAGATCGAAAAAGAGCAGGTCGTCGTTAATGTTGACGGCAAGTTGTTTACCTGCTACAAGTTTGCCGGCTCACAGAAATATCCGTATTTCTGGCCGGTCAATGGGCCGCTTTCCGGCAAGTCCATCACCACCGAGACCTCCGAGCCATACCCGCATCATCATTCGCTGTTCTTCGGCTGTGACCGGGTAAACGGCGGCAACTACTGGCAGGAAGCCAATGAGCAAGGCCAGATTCTTTCGCAAGGTCCAAAGATTGCCGAGGCCGCGGGCGAGAGAGTCGTTCTTACCGACATGTGCCTATGGAAGCTGCCGGGCAAGGAGCCTGTTATCGAAGATGAGCGACGGATAACAATCTGTGCCCCGAATGAAAAGCTGCGCATCATCGACTTTAAGATTACCATTACGCCGCTGGTCGATATCGAGATACTCAAAACCAACCACTCACTGTTCTCGGCGAGAGTTGTGCCGGAGCTTAGCGTAAAGTCAGGAGGCACGCTCATTAACGCCGAGGGCAATACCGGCGAAAAAGGCACGTTCGGCGTCGCTTCGGCCTGGTGCGATTACTCCGGCACACGAAACGACCTCACCGAAGGCATCGCTATTCTGCAGAATCCGAATAACCGCTGGTATCCAAGCAAGTGGTTCACCCGTGATTACGGCTTTTTCTCGCCGACGCCGATGTACTGGCTTGAAGGCGACAAGCTCAATCTTGCCAAGGGCGAAAAGCTCACCCCCGAATATCGCGTCGTCGTCCACGCCGGCGATTCCAAAACCGCAAACGTCGCCGGGCTGTTCAACCAGTACAAACAGGCGAGCAATTCAAAATAGCCAAGGGGCGAAGTAACAGCGATACACAGCCTGTCCTCAGTGTAACCGAAGGAGCATATATATTGTTGTGCCGTTTATTAAGCCAACCGGATTCTATATCCTAATCCTAAAAAATTTCTTTCCGTGAGGTTTGACACTACTTTGTTTTTGGTGTGTCAAAGTCAGTCTATTCCAATTTTGACTTGAAGATAAGTGTGCTATAAGGTACTATTCCACAGATTTTTTTATCTCATCTCGGCGAAGGCATTGCTATTGAACCGAAACGCCGAGTCGCAGCAGGATAGGAGCTTAAAGTGAAGAATAAAAAAGACGTTGAAATCGTTGCCGCCGGGCATACATGTCTTGACCTTATACCTGCTTTTACTATCGAGGGTAAAGTGGACAAGATGACGGATGTCCTTGTGCCCGGCAAAATGATTAATATGGGCAAGTGCGTCGTTGTGGGAGGCGGGCCCGTTACGAATGCCGGTGTATCAATCCGGCGGCTCGGTGTAAAAACCGAATTAATCGGCAAAATCGGCAATGACGACTTCGGCAAGGAAATACTCAACTGGTACGAAGAGCACGAAGGCCATTTTAAGGGCATTCATATGGTCGATGGTGAATCAACGTCATACACTATAGCGATTTGTATCCCCGGCATAGACCGTTTTTATCTGCATCATTGTGGTGCCAATGATACCTTCAATTATGATGATATGAGTTTCGATTTGGTGGAACGTTCAAAGCTGATGCTCTTTGGTTATCCGCCGTGGATGAAAAAGCTGTATGAAAACACGGGTGACGAGTTGACCAAAATCTTAAAAAAAACCAAAGACTTGGGAACAACTACTGCGCTTGATCTTTCCATTCCTGATGTGAGCGGCTATGGCGACAAGATCGACTGGCTGGCCATTCTAAAAAATTGGATTCCATTGTCGGACATCATGATGCCGAGCGCAGAAGAGATATTTTATTTTCTATATAAAGATAAATTCCTCGAAAAAAAGGCAAATCTCGGGCCAAAAGAGAGCGTGCTCGACCATATGACCGTGAAAGAGATTTCAACCCTGGGGCGTGATTTAATAGAAATGGGAGCGGCGATAGCCATGGTTAAATGTGGCCACAGGGGATTATATGTCCGGACCGCCGGGCAAAACCGGCTCGAAAAATTAGGCGACGCAAAATGTTCCGATCTTGAAAACTGGGCCAATCGCGAGTTGTGGCACCCCGTTTACAAAGAAGAAAAATTCGTGGGGGCGCTCGGTTCCGGCGATTCGGCGATTGCAGGATTTCTTTCTGCATTTGTGTGGGGACATACAATCGAATCCTGTCTGAGATATGCAAATGCCGCCGGGAGTATGAACGTTACTGTCCCTGACGGTCTTACATGGAACAAAGGTTTCGATGATTTAACGAAACGAATCGAATCAGGATGGAAAACAAAAGATTTGAAAATCAACGAGGACGGCTGGAAGTACGAACGTGGATTCTGGGTAGGGCCTGATAACAGCGGTAAATGGGAATCGTAAATTAAAGAATAAGAGGAGCTATATATGGTAAAGACAAAGAAAAGCAATGCGAAAAGTGATACATTCGTTAGTAAAAAGTTAGCGCAAATGAGCCTGGAGGAAAAGGTCGGCCAGGTCTTAACATTTACCCGGCGCGGCGCCATGATAACGCCGAGCGGGATCGAACAAATCACAAGATTGCACTGCGGCGGCCTTTGCCTGGAGCCATACGCCGTCGAGACATGCAAAAACCTTTACTGGGGCAATTCCCAGATAGACCGGAATTTCAAGAAGCCCAAAGGCTATTTTACCATTTCAAATACTTATTTCGCCGGCAAAACCTTCGGTATCAGTATAACGCCGGGAGATTATACGAAAGACTTGAATAAATTGCAGAAGATTGCACTCGAAAGGCCGTCGAAGATTCCGCTGCACATGACCATCGACTTCGAAGGTGATTTTAAGAACGATTATATGGCCGGCGGCATCAGGCAGTTCCCGCCGCCGATGGGCATGGCTACTATCGGCGATACAAAGCTGACTTATAAAATCGGCCTGACAATTGCAAAGCAATTAAGTAATATCGGCGTAACGCAATTGTATTCGCCGGTCTGCGATGTGAATATAAACCCCAAGAATCCTGAAATCGGGATAAGGTCTTTTAGCGACGACCCTGAGACCTGCGCAAAACATGCCGTTGCGCTGCTGAAAGGTTTTCAGGACGGCAATATAGCGGCAACCGCAAAACATTTTCCCGGCAGGGGTGACTCGGCAACCGACGCTCATGATGTGCTGGATGTGATAAGAGCCGACAAGAAAAGGATGCGGGAAGTCGAACTGTATCCCTTCAAGGCTGCTATCGACGCGGGTGTTAAGGCCATTATGACGGGGCACTCTGTCTATCCCGCTTATGATGATAAGTATCCGACGACTTTATCTGAAAAAATCCTCACCGGGCTATTAAGAGAAGAATTAGGATTTGACGGCGTGATTGTTTCTGACGCTATCGGTATGGCTGCAATCCTTAAGAAATGGCCGCTTCCACAGGCCTGCGCAATGGCGATTAAGGCTGGCTGCGACACGATACTCTTAAAAGCCGATGATGAATCGAGGTCGCAGTGTTTCTTCGGAGTTTTAGAGGCTGTCAAAACGGGCTTTTTGTCCGAAGAAAGGCTCGATGAAGCCGTTACACATCTTTTGAATATGAAGTACGACCAGGATCTGTTCGAGACGGCCGGTAAGAAGGATCCGGACAAAGCGCAGGATTACGCCCTGAGCAAACCGGTCATCGATTTCTCCTGGGATGTTGCGAAAAAGGCCCTGATTATAATGCGGGACGACAGGAAAATGCTGCCGTTAAATCCGAAAATGAAGATGCTGGTTATCGAGCAGCGAATTCCTTATGAATTTTGCGGGAAAGACCCTTATATGCATCAGCACATGTTCTGCGAGGCAATGGCGGAGCATTCGAGGAATTTGGTCCTGGTCGATACGGAATTTTCGGCCTTTGACGAAGAGATTCAGGAGTGCCTGGAGCTTGCCAAACATGCGGAACTTGTGGTTATGACCAACTATTACGCCCGAATCGTCAAATCAGGAAATAATCAACTGCTTATCAAGAAGCTCAAAGCGGCGGGGAAAAGAATAGCTGTCGTAACCAACTACCCTTATATAGAAGGCACGACGAAGGAGGCTGACGCCGTAATCTGTAATTTCAGCGGTACGCCGGACTCTATAAAAGCCGCGATTGAACTACTTTTCGGAAAGATAAAACCTTGCCGCTCGACTAAATTACCCATAAAACTCGGTGTTCAGAGAGCAACACCTGCTGGGCTCCGCAAAGCTTCGCCCCAGCGAGTTAAAAAACAAAAAGCGCCAGCACCTAAGAAACATCCACTCGGTTTATCATATTGTTAACCACATCGAAAAAGGAGTATCACAAACATGGCAAACTATGAAGTTTTTTCTGACTATAAGGAATTGCTACAACATGTAGAAAGGCTCAGGCGTCACCACGATCATTTAAAGACTTTAGATGACTGCTATACATACATGCGTCAAAAAGAAACCTATGATCGTATGGAAGACCCGAATTTCCTTTGTGATAAGGTGAAGATGAAGGAATTAGATGCATCATATTTTACCTCATTGATCATCAAACTTTCAGTAGAACAAGGTAAAGAATTCTTCTATAAAGTTCAACAGGGATATAGTCAACTCAAGAACCTTGTTGAGCGTTTTGACCCATCTGCCAGTGTAGAAATATACTTTGACTCCGCGCATATAACTATTAAATCTCTCGAAGACGGTTCACAGCAGGATATAACAGCGCTTCGACGATACCTTCCTATCATCGCCCCTATCATAGACAAATGGATTAACCTAATGGGTGGCGAGACCGTATTATTTGGCGTTGGCTTTTTTACTAATTTACATCGGGCAAAGGGACTCTCCGTCGGAGTTAAGTTCTATCCAAGTCTTCCCTTAATTCAAGTTATACGCGGTGAAGTTGGTAATATCTTGTACGAAAAAGATATTGGTATTCCGCTTCGCCCGGAAAATGTCTTCCATACTATGCTTACTCATTCAACTGGCTTTCGGGCGAGGAATTTGCATTTTCCTATGAAGTCTTCGTTTATAAGTGAATTTAAGAAAACTTTAGAGAGCTTCGATCAGATAGTTTTCGGAGCAATTAGTAATATTCGATTAGAAGATGTGTTCGTTCGGAATGGATATTCTGATAAATTAGTAACTGTTGCAGAGGTAAGTATGGAAGAAAACGGCTAATAACCGGATCAACACGGACGACCAATTCCGCTACGCTACATTTTCCAGCCTGTTATGCGCGCCGTTATTAATGAGGAAGTATAGTATGCAAGATTTTAAAATAAGTGACGTTTTTACAATTTCGGGAGCACAAATATCCGAGATTTATAAAAAGAATAAGATGACGGTTCATTTTCAGGGGATGTCAAAAACCCTCCAATTCCCTCATACCATCGCCTTACAAGGCGCTCCGA
>Ga0172365_10004549_pt1 | contig 10259 bp, 6 predicted proteins | sample LakKivSesite48cm_FD_114535 | JGI IMG/M metagenome (GOLD analysis project Ga0172365, IMG submission 114535) | Sediment microbial communities from Lake Kivu, Rwanda - Sediment site 48cm | ecosystem: Environmental > Aquatic > Freshwater > Lake > Sediment | place: Rwanda: Western Province, Lake Kivu... | reverse complement strand
TTCAACCCAAAAGATTACAAAAACCAACAAGAAACGAAAAAAGCTGTTTACAAATGGTTGGATGAACTTGACAATAGAGCAGTTGTTAAGCCAGATAGGCCAGCTGCTGGGAAAGGCGTAGGAGTCTGGGGCGACCACTTCACAACTCGCGAACAACTATTCGAACATTTCATGGCTAATCTCCAACACGGGTCAGTCGTAATTGAAGAGAAAATTGAAGGTGAAGAATCAAGTTTCCAAGCCTTCTGCGACGGCAAACACCTAGTTTTCTTGCCTGACACGCGAGACTATAAACGAGCTTTCGACGATGACCATGGACCAAACACTGGAGGCATGGGTTCCTACAAAGACGTTGGCGACATCTTACCCTTCCTAGCCAATGTAGATACAGCTAAAGAAATCGAGATAGTTAACAGAATATTCGAAAAATGGAAAAGAAACGCTGACGTAGGATTAAGAGGCATGCCCTTCTACATGGCTTTTATGCACACTGGCAAAGAAACAAAAATTCTTGAAAACAACAGCCGACCTGGAGACCCAGAAATAATCAACATCCTGCCCATATTGAAAGACGATTTTGTTGACGTTTGCTTCAAAATATTAGAAGGCAACCTAACACGTATAGGAATAGAAAAAACAGCAACAGTCGTAACTTACAAGGCTCCACCAAACTATGGCGGATACATAGACCCTTTTTCCCAACTTGTAGATAAAGATGAGATTGGCAAGCCAGTTGACTTAGCCAAGGCGTATGAACTAACTGAGAAGTATGGCGATAAAATCCGTATTTACCCAGCTGCCATGGAACTGCACAACGGCGAAACGTATGCCCTTAAATCTAGGGCTGTTGGCGTTGTAGGCGTAGGCGAAGACATCGAAGCAGCCAGACAAATCTCTCTGGAAGGCATTGAAGCCATAAAAGGCGGAGCCCTTTGGCACAGAAAAGACATAGCGTCCAAACAGCACATAGAAAAAAGCATAAAGCACATGGAGGAGTTGAAGCGCAGACAGTGAAAAGGGTTTTCATTTCAGACTGTGAAGGACCCATCTCAAAGAATGACAATGCCTTCGAAATAACATCACACTTCGTTCCAAACGGAGACGAAATTTTCGCAGTAATAAGCAAATACGACGATGTATTGGCAGACGTTTTAAAAAGATCACGTTATAGAGCTGGCTGCACATTAAAGCTAATTTTGCCGTTCCTCAAAGCTTATGATGTTACAGACGCTAAAATGCGAGAATTTTCAGCCCAAAATCTACTTTTAATCTCAAACATAAAAGACACACTGCAGCACGTCAGAAGTGTGGCTTATGCCTTCATCGTGAGCACAAGCTATGAGCACTACATAAAGGCTTTGTGCCAGGCTTTAGGCTTCCCTTACGAAAACACCTATTGCACGAGAGTAAACATCGACAAATACCACATGACGGGAGGAGAAAAAACCAAACTAAGAGAAACAGCGAAAGAAATATCACAGATGTCAATTATTGAAATTCCACCAAATGCAAAGTCCATAACAGATTTTTCAGACAAAGACCAAAAAACAATTCGGCGATTGGACGAGATTTTCTGGAAGGAAATAGCGTGTACTGATTGTGGAAGAATTTTTTCTGAAGTCAATCCAGTGGGCGGCAGCGAAAAGGCTGAATCTATAAGAGATATTGTTCAAAAGGTGAGCGTGGCTTTGTCTGATGTCATGTATGTTGGCGACAGCATAACAGATGTTGAAGCCTTCAGGCTTGTAAGCGATAACGGTGGCTTAACAGTTTCCTTTAACGGTAATCAATACGCCATAAAAACTGCTGAAGTTGCTGTCTTGTCCGAAAACAGCATAGTTACCGCTGTGATTGCAGATGTTTTTAGCAAATCTGGAAAGAAGCAAACCCTAAGTCTTGTCGAAAATTGGAACCGCGAAGCTTTAAAGAAAAGCACAATAGACCAAACTTTGCTCAACAGTCTTTTCAAGTTATATCCCAGCGAATTGCCCAAAGTTAAAATAATAACGAGCGAAAATATGGAGATTCTGGCGAAAGAAAGTAGCGAATTTAGAAAAAAAATCAGAGGAGCAACCATCGGGAGACTAGGATAAATGATTAAGAAAGCCGAGATTGAAGATACATATGCAGAAGCCTTTGACGGTCTCTACTGCCGAGCCATCGTCACTGCAGACGACGAAGAAACATTAAAGAAGGCAGCAGAAGATGCCACTGCAACGCCGTCAGAAGTCATCGGCAGGCTTGACAGTGGAATTGAAAGATGGCTAAGCGAAAGAGAAACACCCGACAAGCGAAAAGGAGCAATTTTGCAATTTTGGAAAGGTTTAGACAAGGGAAAGCCTTTAGAAGACTTGGTTAAGCGCTTTGAAAAAGAGTTTTCCTATCGAATTCGTCAAGACATTCTCGTTAAACCTTTCACAGCATTTTTTGACGCTTCATACGTGAAGCCTGAAGGAAAATTGGATATGATGGAAAGAGTTGGACATTGTGGAGACGGATTCGAGTGGGAAAAACAACTTTATGGGCGTGGCATGATTGTTGTTCCAATTATGGTGCCTGACTTTCTTATAGAGCGATCTATTGGTTATGCTCGAGGGATATCTGGCGGCAACTTTTGGTTCATGTGTAAAACAAAAAAGGCTGTGATGGATGCTGGGAAGAAAGCATTAGACGCAATAAGCCAAGTTGAAGGTGTAATAACGCCATTTGACATCTGCTCAGCAGGTTCCAAGACTGAAACACGTTTTCCACTGATAGGACCAACGACAAACCATCCCTACTGTCCTTCATTGAAGAAGAGGTTGGGCAAAGATTCATTGGTGCCTGAAGGCGTTAAATATATTCCAGAAATAGTGATTAACGGTGTTTCGTTGCATGCCGTTAAAGAAGCCATGAAGGCTGGCATAGAAGCAACGCTAGACGTTGATGGCGTGGTAAAAGTTTCTGCTGGAAATTATGGTGGAAAACTGGGCGATTACAAGATTTACCTGCGTGAGTTGTTTTCATGAAAGTTTTTGATGCCGTTGGATTTGGCGGCTTAAACGTTGACAAACTTTTCAAGGTAAACAAAATAGCCAAGGCAGAAGGAGAAAACTACATAAAAAACTATGAAGAGGCTTGCGGAGGCTCAGCAGCCAACACCATGGTGGGCTTAGCAAGGCTTGGCTGCAAAGTGGGCTTTATTGGGAAAGTTGCTGATGACAGAGAGGGCAGAATGTTGGTTGAGGATTTTTGCAGAGAAGGCGTGGACACAAATGGCGTAATACATTCAAAGAGTGGCAGAAGCGGGGCAGTTATGGGTTTTGTGGATGAAAAAGGCAATCGGGCATTGTATGTTGATCCAGGCGTAAACGATGCAATAGGATTTAACGAAATAGACCTGAAATATGCGTTTCAGACACGCTTTTTGCATTTAGCATCCTTTATCGGAGAAAAATCGTTTCAAACCCAGAAAAGGCTAATCGAAGTGCTTCCTTCACGCGTTAAATTGAGCCTTGATCCGGGAGAATTGTACGCAAGAAAAGGAGCAATGTTGGAGCCAATTATAGAGAAGACGTTTGTTTTGATGCCGAATCTTAATGAACTTAGACTGTTAACTAGGATGGCTGATTACAGAAAGGGTGCTGATGTTTTGTTAAAAAAAGGTGTGGGAATTGTTGCTGTGAAATTGGGTGCAGAAGGATGTTATGTGACAGATGGAAAGGAAAACCATATTGTTGAACCGTTTAGAGTGAAGGTTGTTGATACGACAGGTGCGGGTGATGCTTTTTGTGCTGGTTTTCTTTATGGTTTGATAAATGGCAAAAGCCTCTATGAGTGTGGGAGACTGGGCAATTTTGTTGCTTCAAGATGCATAACGAAAATGGGTGCGAGGGCTGGACTGCCGAGACTTACGGATTTAACAAAAAACAAGCTGGCGTGAGGTGTTGGATTTGGAATGTGTTCTTTTGTTTGTTGATGTAGCGGATATAGGTTTTATGGGTTTGTTTCTCCGTAATGGTAAACTAGTGTAACGGCGTCGTATAGGTTGATTATTTCCCATGGTGGCGCTATGTCGGCAATTTGATTCCATTTTGGGTCTCCAACATGGCTTCCGTAGGCATTTGCTACTATTACAATGTCGTAGAGGTTGGTTATTCCGTCGTTGTTTAAGTCATAAGGAGAAGGGCATCGTCGTGCATAAAGCCTGATAGTTCCATCTATTGGTGTATGAGGAATGGGTCCAGTTGGGCTGTCAAGGTGTGTTAATATGAAACTTAGGTGCAGGTTTACATGATCTGTATTTGCAGGCAGGTCACAGATGTACGGTTGATATTTCACTTTGAAACTCATAATGAAAGCGGTACCATTCCCGCAGAAGAACGAAGGAGGACTTACTTCACTATAACCGATCCATGCCATGGCCCCAGGCTGAGCAAGGGGAATCCCATTCTCATTTACGACATCCTTCAGTTTCATAATGTTGAATTCTAGAATTCCTGGATAGGGACTTGGCGGAATAGGATACGGATAGTCTTCTAACGGTACGGTGGCCGTACGGTTGACGTATTTCAGGTAAGTCGTGTTCCAACCGAACTGAACATCAAAACCATAAAGATCTGTGACGTTTTCTATCACCACAGCAATCGTGAAAGTTGTATTTGTAACGTCCTCCAATGCTGGACTGCCAAGCACTATTTCCTGAGGCAGCACCCTGATAATGGTTTGTGAGGATTCAAAGGCAACAGGCAGGTTTGCCGCTGAAATGCCCAAGAGACACATTGAAGCAACCAACACTCCAACTATAATTCTAACTTTCGAACCCATAAGGCGGAACTCCTGCCTTTACTATAAAAATTATGGTGGTTCATAAATATAAACTAATAGTGTAACCTACCTCCTATTCTGGTCTTTATTATATTCTATTTGTCATTCAGGACAAAAGATAATTATACCGTCTTTTGTATTAATGATCGTCTCAAAACCTTGTGTTGCTAGGTGAAACGGATGATGAAATTGAAAAGAATTGTTGGAGTGATGTTAACATTGCTTCTAATAGGTACGTCAGCGATGACATTTTACGTTCAATCAGTTACCGCGTGGCCCAAGACAATTTATGTTGATGACGATAACGTTGCTGGTCCTTGGGATGGGACTTCGGAGCATCCTTACCAAAACATAACAAGCGGAATAGAACATGCCGGGCTCGGTGACACGATTTTTGTATACAGTGGGGTATACTGTGAAAATGTTGTTATAGATAAGACGGTGTCGCTTATTGGGCAAAATCGAACATCAACCATAATTGACGGCAACAACATAGGAAATAGTGTTACTATCTGGGCAACAAACAACGTGACTATCAGCTGTTTTACGATTCGGAATGGAAGTTCATCTGGTATCGAAATCGGTGAGGGTTCACATGGGAATCTAATAAATGATAATATAATAACTCTAAACCTAGATTTCGGCATCTGGATGTATAAATCCAACAATAATTCCATCCTTGAGAACATTGTAGTGAACAATGTGCTGAGCTTGGACGGCGCAGGCATCCGACTATGGGGAGCACAAGACAATAAGATAGCTGGAAACAATGTTACTAACAACGGTGATGACGGCATCTTCGTGCAACAAGGGTCTAATGGCAATAACGTGACCGGAAACCATGTGATGAATAATCTAGGCGGAATTTTGTTGGAGAATAGTGGTGACAACAGGCTTAGATATAATAACATGAGCGGTAACAAGTATAACTTCGGGGTTTATGCCCATAACCTTCAACAGTTTATCAATGATATAGACACTTCGAATGAAGTGGAGCAAAAGCCTATTTATTATCTAACCAACAAGACAAACCTCGTAATAAATTCTTCTACATTCCCTGACATAGGATACCTTGCAATTGTAAACTCAACTAACATCGATGTAAAAGGCCTAGAACTGGCAGGCAATTTTCAAGGGTTTACATTTGCGTATACGAATAACTCACGGATAACGAATAGTACTGTGACGAACAATGAATACAACATTGCTCTGAGCAATTCCTTTGACAATAATATAACAGACAACAACATAACAAATGCTTCAGCCCCACAGGGCATTGGCATCTGGTCATATTATTCTGGCTATAACAACATTTACCACAACAACTTCATCAACAATACCGAGCAAGCGTACAGTCACGCCTCACTGGACAATTGGGATGATGGCTATCCTTCTGGCGGAAATTATTGGAGTGATCACAAACATGTTGACGGTTACACTGGGCCATATCAGAATGAAACTGGACAGGATGGAATATGTGACACTCCCTACAAAATCTACTGGCGTGTCATACGTGTCAAAGACAATTATCCACTCCTAGGCCCCAAAACCGCAAATCTGGTAATACAGACATTTACGCTACAACAAGAAGAAATTGAAGATGTAAAGACGTGGATTGATGGCGACACGCCGACATACTATTCCACTGTAAACGCCACGGTATCTCAAGGAGTTCGCAATGTAAGGGTGCTATCCAACTTCAATCAAGGCAATTACTTGTACACATTCCAATACTGGAACGATAGTTATCATTACAGCGAAAGAAACGTGACAGTTTCTGAAGACACTACTCTAATCGCGTATTACGCCAAGACGACTGGCCCTGGCTGTCCTTTTGTCTGGGTTTGGAACGGCACAGGTTTTGTTATTGACAACAACCTCTTGCCGAATTCTGCGAATAGCAATGGAAGCGAGGTCGAAGACTATTACAAGCTGGAGCAGAGTCTCGTTCCTATAGCCAACTGGAGCAATTGGTCTCTATATCCAATTTTGATCACCGAGTTTCAACAAGAACATTCATACCTTGACCAAACCCAGCTCATAACAGTAGACCATGATTCTGACGTTAACGTAGCTGTGAGTCCATTTGGAGAAATACTTACCTATCAAAATCCTTATGCACCCTTGTCAGCTGTCGACGATCAAGGCTACGACTGGATTGAAACAATACAAAAGACAGATGAATTTTACTATGAAGGCCATAACGGCAGCTACCTTCTGCTAAACTTTGGCGTAGTGGAGGCTGAAAATGCCAAGCTGGTCATGAGAGTCGACAGACCTCCTCTAAAAACGTCAATTCACATCCAAGTCTTAAATTCAATCAATAATTGGGTAGATGTGGTTGCAATCATCCCACGAACTTACTGGGCGACCGAAATCATAGACCTGTCAAGCTACCTGTCAAATTCAACTGAAGAGTTCAAAGTCCGCCTCTACTTCACCGGCAGTCATAAAGTCGACTTCGTAGGCTTAGATACAACTCAACAAGCGCAGATCGATGTGCAAGAAGCTTCGCTGATCCTGGCCTACCACTCAGATTATAGAAATATAACTCCAAAACTGCTAACTGATGACGATGTCTACGCAGAACTGACGCCTGGACAACAGATATTGCTGCTGTTTGCCGCGGCTACACAAAGCAGGGAGCAACGCACGTTCATAATCTACGTGAATGGATACTATACAACAATAGACAACTAAGCCATATCACAAGGTCCACTTTGTTCCATTCTTGGATCTACGTTGAGGCAAGTCCTAGGGCTTTAGCTTGGCACCTCAGATTAGCATTTGCGTACCCAGTCCTCACAATATTCTTCAATCAGTGTTTGCCTCTTTATCTTCTCAATTAATCTCTATTCAGAGAGATTCTTGAATTAACCTTTCTTTTCCAGATAGCTAACCAAACTTTCGAAGATTAGTTTTCCATCTCCATATTCTGGCATGTGCTTTTGTCTTGTCCAATCTGGCTGTTGCCACCAGTAGAAGGCTCTTTCTGGATGTGGCATCAAACCGAATATTGTCCCTTCTGGGTTGCATATTCCCGCTATGTCATGGAAAGAACCATTTGGGTTTGCTGGAAAACAGCCATCCGCATATTCACCATTTTTGTTGCAGTAACGGAAGATTAGCTGGTTGTTCTCGTAAAGCCTTTCCAGAAACTGTTTTTCCTTTTCTTTTGCAAACATGAATCTGCCCTCCGAATGAGCAACTGGTATTCGCAGGACTTTTCTCTTTGGAATATTCCACGTGAACATGCATTTTCCATCGTTTTCATGTCTAAGGTAAATCCAACGGCAATTGTATCCCGGCGGAAAATTAGTTGCTAACGCAGCCTCCGGATACAGGCTCATTCCCTCAAAGCCGGGAAGCAAACCAGCCTCAACAAGCACCTGAAAGCCATTACAAATGCCAAGAATCGGCCGACCCTCATCAACAAAGGTTTTCAGTTCTCTGCCCAACTTGGCTAACATCCACTTAGCCCATATAACCCCCGCTCGCACATAATCACCATAAGCAAAGCCACCTGGAAAAACCAAAACATGATAGTCCAAAAGGTTTCGGCGTTTGACGAGTTCGTTTATGTGCAAAATTTCAGCTTGAGCGCCTAGCTCTTCAAAAGCACGCTTGGTCTCTGCATCGCAGTTTGTTCCGCCCACACGCAAGACGCAAACTTTAATCTCTTCCCGCTTCATGGCTTAAGCCTCAACACTGAGTGTTCGCTTCCAACTCGCCAACAAATCGCTAATCGCAGCGTCTACAGAAACTTCACCTTCCAATCCATAGACACATAGTCGCGAAGCCTTCGTAACCCTGCCAATTTCCGCGTAAACCTTCCCTTTCATTAAAGCCTCAAACTCGGCTTTCGCTTCCTGCGAAACTTCCACCAAAAAGCGACTGTTTGATTCTGAAAACAAAACAAAATCATTGCGGTCTGCATCCTTTATTGGAACCTTCTGTAAATGCAGTTCCATGCCGTATCCGCCTGCAAAAGCCATCTCAGCAGCAGCAACAGCCAAGCCGCCCTCGGACAAATCATGGCAAGCCTTAACCAGCCCCGAATCAATAGCCCTTGCAATAGTCCTAAACGTTTTTCTAGCATGGTTTGGGCGCACTTTCGGCACGCTTTTTCCAACAAAGTCCTCCAGTTTATAATATTCTGAGCCGCCAAGTTCTTTGAACGTTTGTCCAACAACGTAAATGGGATTGTCTGGAGCTTTAACATCCATCGAAACTGCTGAGCGAATGTCGGGAATTATGCCTAAAGCTGTGATCAAAAGGGTAGGCGTCACTGGCCCAAGTGGAGACTCGTTATAGAGGCTATCCTTTCCAGAGATAAATGGTGTTTTAAAAGCAACTGCAGAATCGTAGCATGCTTCACAAGCTTTTACAAGACTGCCCAAGCGTTCTGGTTTTTCAGGGTTGCCCCACGTGAAATTGTCAAGCAAGGCGATTCTTCTGCCGCCAACAGCAACATTATTTCTTATTGCCTCATCTATAGCGGACGCAGCCATCCAATAAGCGTCTATTTTACCATAATTTGGGTTCATTCCACACGAAACTACTATGCCTTTCCAAGAATCTTTCAAAGGCTTAATTATAGCCGCGTCGTTGGGTCCACCGTACTCGCCGTGGAGTGGCTTGAGCGCGGTATTTCCCTTCACCTCGTGGTCATAGGTGCGTATTACGCTTTCTTTGCTTGCAATGTTGGGCGAAGATAGAATCTGTAAGAGCGTTTCAGTTAGGTTTTTTGGCTCTGAAAAAGAGGGCTCTTCAAAATTTGCGGGTCTGTACTCTGCTGTTTTCGTGGCTTTTGGCGGTTTAAAAAGAAATGGAATGTCCATTTCTGCAACTTTTTCACCTTGATAATAAATCGTCAACACGTTGTCTGAAGTGTATTTTCCAATAGCAGTAGCCTCAACATCTTCGCTTCCAAAAACTTCCAGAACCTTCTCCAAATTTTCAAGAGGCACAGCTAAAAGCATTCTTTCCTGCGATTCAGAAACATAAATCTCCCACGGAGCCAAACCTGGATATTTCAACGAAATCTTTCCAAGCTCCACAATCACACCGCAACCAAACCTCTTTGCTGTTTCCCCAACGGCAGATGATAAGCCGCCACCGCCCAAGTCTGTTATTGCCGTTGCAAGTTCAAGTTCTCGAATTTCAATTATGGCTCTTTTTAGTTTTTCTTCCTCGATTGGATTTGCGATTTGAACTGCTGGCCTAGAAACCTCTTCCGACTTTTCCGTCAATTCCGCAGATGCAAAGGTCACGCCATGTATGCCGTCGCGACCTGTTTTTCCTCCTACCAGAACAACTATGTCGTTTGGTTTGATGCTTTTCCTGAATTTTTTCAGCGGAAGCAAACCGATGCATCCACAGTAAACAACGACGTTTCCCACGTAACTCTCATCAAAGTATATTGCTCCGTTCACTGTTGGGATTCCCATGTT
>Ga0172365_10004547_pt1 | contig 10261 bp, 8 predicted proteins | sample LakKivSesite48cm_FD_114535 | JGI IMG/M metagenome (GOLD analysis project Ga0172365, IMG submission 114535) | Sediment microbial communities from Lake Kivu, Rwanda - Sediment site 48cm | ecosystem: Environmental > Aquatic > Freshwater > Lake > Sediment | place: Rwanda: Western Province, Lake Kivu... | reverse complement strand
GAATATCGGCGCGTTCATGGGCTGTCCCAAAAGAAGCTTGCCGCGAAGCTGGGAATTGATCAGACAACGCTCGCCAGTTGGGAAGCCGGGGAACACCGGCCTTCTAATAAACTGTTCGATAAGGTCATCTTATTTCTTAGCTCTCATTCTTATACCCAGGGATAATTCCAGGAAGAATCTAATAATTGTTCTTAAACGCATCCATTTGGCTACTTATTTCTCGTCCTAATTCTCTACCAATTGACTACGACAAAAATAGTGGACAATTCTTATGGCCCAAGGGAAAAGCTCAAAGCGGGCCTATCCCTGAGCTCGTAAACGAGAAAAACATCGGAAGGGGAATCTTTGATGCCCGATAAGTGCCATTCTTGCATGCCCGTTGACAACTCATCTTATTTAGCCAATAACGCCAACCAATATACTACTCCCTTTCTAGGACCGCGGTCCTCGTCGCGAAAGCCAACAAGGAGGATCCGGGAACAATCCAGCTGCAGGGCCATATCCAATAAAAACCTTTCTTCTTGGTAATTCTCGTCTTCTTTTGATGAACTCCAAAACTGAACGTGAATAATCAATTTATTATCATAGATTTTTTCAGAAATAATTCTCAGCCGATAACTTTCGCTGGGGGCACTGATTATGGCGTCATTCGAGCCAATTCGATATCCGATTTTTTTATCAAAGGTGTGCTCCCCACTAATAGCAAACTCATTCTGCCCGATGTAATCAATGCCAATTCCCTTTTTCAAGTATTCGCCTCCTCTCCATGAAATTTTGTTTTTAATCGTTTCTCTTATCTGTTCATCAGGAAGATCATTTATAATTCCTCCATCCAGCAATACAATACCCTTAGGAAACGAGAAAGTAACTTGAGCTCCTGACATCTTACTAGTTGTTCTTCCCCTTTCATCAGAGGTTGCTAAAACCTCGGCTTGAATTGGCAAGATTCTGTAGATCTTGGCCAGCACGAGTGCCTTTTCCCCAGAATCCGCGAACAATCCATACATAAGGAAAACCGAAAACAAAGTCAAGATAATTTGCTTTTTCATTCAATTTCCTCCTCAATGTATTTTCCTTATTTTCCACTAATAATACAGCCAAATATGGACATTATTCCCCGATGTGAATCGGGGTTCAGAAATCATGAAAAGAGCAATTACAGTTCCATAATCGACAGATAAAAAAACATCGGTGCGTTTCCTCTCCCCCTTCGCCAATGAATTACTACTAGAAACGAAGCTCAATTCGAAACCACAAACATGCTATGAAGGTTCAGGGCAGTTATAAGCACGTCAGAATGCATGAAAATTTCTCTACGGGAAAAAGGTTGAGAAACTCATTCTAAGAAGCTCACCCTTTTTAAGTAATTGACCACTCTTTTCTGACTTATTTTTTATAGTTTTCTAATGACGCTGGCTATTTATGTTTGGCGCAAAATCTCGGTCTCTAACTTTCGTGGAACATTAGCATACATATAGCTGAAGGCATCCGGATTTTTTTCTAGTATCTCGCAATATAATTTCATGAATAAACTATAATTAATAAGGGCATTACGGCAATTTCGTTCCTTCCTCTTTTTATTTAGGGTGTTCCCTTTTCTCGCGCTCAAATAGCAGAGCCCGCATATTCTACATGCCCAACATTTAAGACACATTTCTTCACTGATACTTACATAACTTTGAATTAAACCAAATATCGCGTCGTAGTCAAAACCGTCATAAATATTTCCCAAATATATGGATTCTCCCATCTTTTCACAAGGGTAAAAATTGCCATCTACGCTTACGAATAACCTTCGAGTTCCCGGGACACAAATCCCATTTGCCCTAATCTCTTTACCTATTGGTGCTAATTTTCTCATATGTATTCTATATAAAAAAGGATCGAATATTTTTCTAAGGTTATTTAGGGTGCAGGATTGCTTTTCCCCTAGAGTCGTAAGATCAATATAGCATTGCCTAGCCTTATTGAATTCTTCTTCCAGATTCTTTTTATATAAATTAAAGAGGCTAGAATACCTATTATCTTCCTGTCCCATAAAATTGATGATTGTCCCGTTGCCCGCAATAAGATCATTGCCAGCGCTAAAGAAATCAATAACTTCTTCAATTCTAAAAGGCGGAGCCAATACAATCGAAAAGTGGACATTCTCCTTATAATATTTCTCATTCATTTCCCGAATCTTTTTTAGATTTCTAGTTACAAGATCAAATGTCCCCTTATTGTTTCTTGTTATTCTGTATCGGTCATTTATTTTTTGGGGACCATCTAAGCTTACCAGTAGGAAAAACTTATTATTGACTAAATAATTGATTTTCTCTTCACTTAAAATAGTCCCATTCGTCGTCATGGAGAAAAGAATATCTTCTTTGGCGCTTTTTTTCGCAAACTCACAAATTTTTTTAACAAGATTAAAATCTAATAATGGTTCTCCTCCATAAAAAGAGATGCTGTTGTTGATTGACGTATTTCCATAAACAGGCTGCTTACATCGATCCAGGAAAAACCTTACTGCACGCTCCCCTACGCTATATGACATGTGTTTTTTCGAGTGTCTTCTTTCATGATAATAGCTTCCTGAATAGACACAATACTTGCATCTTAAATTACACTCTTCAGTGACATTGAGAATCAATTGATCTAAGCTATTCTCCAATTTCGATACAAGCTCTTTTTCCGAATTAGGACGATTTATTTTTAGTAAATCGTTGGGTCTGAACATTCCAAACTTATCTCTTTGAAGCAAAATCTGATTATAGGCTTTTCGTATTTCACCCGCAGGATATCTGCAACCATATTTTGAAACGATATCTTCAATATTCAAATTATAAACCTCTTCCAAAATCTCGTAGATGGCAGCTTCCACTTGAATAATATTATTTGTTGTAACATCGTAAACATAACGGAAATTATTTGTCTTGAAGCGATACACAAAAGGTTTCATTTATATCGATTGAATATTCTTTTTAAAAGGCCCCTTATTTATCCTCTTCTTTGAAGATTTTAGAAAAGATACTTTATTCCTGTGCTAGACAATAAACTCCGGTATAAGTCCCTGAATATCTCATACAAACGATGCCAGCGTGGGCATCCCAATTCAAGCATGAGCATATACAAGCTGGGTGGCAATCTTCGAAGCAGGCAAAATCTCCCATAGTTACATTCTCTGTTATCCCACCTCCCATGATTTTCATTTGTATGCCTCCTGATCTTAAATAATCATCACATTTTTTGTGCAATAAATATGCCAATCTCAAGAAACTCTAGTCGGTTATCAATAAACAAAGACTATTCAACACCTATAATTACTTAAATATGAACCACTTATAGGGGCCCATCTTGAAACCTACCGCATTTTTAGATACTTACAGCCAGACTTATTAAAAGACCTCTTCTCGATCAAAAAATCGCGTCGAACCGCGATTATATCGCGTGATTTTCGTACATTAACTGGCGTTGGAGGTCGTGATTTCTAAACCAAACGATGAAGATTCGAGACCGCATTCTCAATGTATTTTATTGTATTTAGCGAAATTATAGGCTTGGATGGAACTATCTAATAATATAAATGAAGTATTGGCATAAATATTGCATTGGGAGAAATAGAGGTGAAAAATGATAAACATAATGGAATGGGGAGAGCTGATTACCTCAGAATTCATCCTAGCATGCATGTCGGGCGATCCTTGCTGTAGGTGCACTTGTCAATGCACAAATCCAGATACTTTTTGCAGTCCTGCAGGCAATAAAAGTACTGATGGAGCGAAAGAGCCACCACAACTCTGATTTTTTTATAAAAAGTTGAGGAGGCCGAGGCAAAGGACCATATTTAGGTCTTGATGATCGGACTCAATATAACTTTGCTCCCAAATTTTCGATAGCTTTGATATGTAAAATATGAATTTCCTTTAAATACCTAATATGAAGCCGTTAGTTCATAAATTTTGTACCGGACAAAATCTATATATATATGATACTAATACAAATAATATAATAAAAACGGATAGAGTTGTATTCGATATTATTGATAGTTACAAGTCCATGGAAATTTCTGAGCTAATTAAAGAGCTAGAGGATAAATATTCAGAGGAAGAAATCCTCAAAGCATATAATGAAATTGTTCTGTTTCACGAGATAAAAGGAATGTTTAGGGACAAACCTTTAGAGAAAATGATATTTCCCTATTCAACATACGAGATCAAGGGATACCTAGAAACTGACCTTGAGCAACTTATCCTAAATGTTACAGAGGAATGCAATTTGGATTGTAGCTATTGTATCTATTCTGGCCGCTATCTTCATCATAGGAGACATTCAAAAAAATACATGTCCCTGGACATCGCCAAGAAAGCGCTAAGCTTTTTTTGTGATAGATGCAGCAAAAAGAATTTCGTCCATATTGGTTTCTATGGAGGAGAGCCATTACTCGCAATAAATCTGGTTGTAGACTGTGTCAATTTTGCCGCAAAAGCTTGCAGCAAACTTAATAATAAACTATCTTTTTCAATCACAACGAATGGAACTCTTCTGGACGAAAAGACGATACGCTTCCTAATAAAAAATGATTTTTCTTTGTTAGTAAGCCTTGACGGCCCCAAAAAGATCAATGACCGATACAGAATAACAAGAAACGGCAAAGGAACATTTGATCTTGTGGTGAACAATCTAAAGACTATCAGAAAGATCAACGAACATTATTACCAGAATCGAGTTGGATTTTCAGTGGTATTGGTGCCACCATATGACCTAAATTCAGTTTTTAATTTTTTTAGTGAATATAATGAAATTGTCTGTGGCAATCGTACTGTAATCCACGGCATATCCTGTGAAGAAAATAGTTTTTTTAAAATCCCTATCTTAGCACATGAGCCTAAGAATTACGCCGATCAAGTTGAGCAACTATCGGAAGAATTTGTATTGCTGACGTTGAATGAGAAAGAGAACCCCAATAAACTAAAAACTCTTAGTAATTTTTTCGGTTCTAGCCTACTTAAAATTCATTCAAGACAAAAACAGCCTATGCCAGAGTTCGTTTTCACAAATGGCTGTTGCCTTCCAGGAAAAAATAGACTTTTTGTTACGACAAAAGGCGAATTTTATCCATGTGAAAAAATTGGAGAATCAATAGTGATTGGAGATGTATGGAGTGGTTTCAATCGAGGGGCAATCTTTTCATTGATAAAAGAGTATATCAATTTAAGTGAACAAAATTGCATTAATTGCTGGGCTGTACGCTTGTGCACAGATTGTTATGCAAGTTCTTCTAATGGTGCTGCGCTAGATAAAGATATGAAAGAAAAGAATTGTCACGCTATTCGTTCTCATTTAGACCTTTTATTAAGAGTCTACTCAGAAATAATGGAAAGAAAGCCAAATGCACATTTTTCGTTGTAAAAATACTGCCTGAAGAATTAAGAACAAGGGCGATATATATGAATTTCTCGAAGCCGACACAAGGAGGGCAAAAATGATTGTTTGCGGCTGGCTATTCTATGCGTTGGTTGTTTTTTTCTTCGCAGAGCCCTTCTCAGAGATTGAAAAACCGAACAAACATGGAGTGGAAGTCGTTGCAAATCATTTGCTCCCAACGAAGATCAAAGGACTTCCAAGTACGCTTAGGATCAAGAAAGAGTTCTCGATCAACACCGAAGCCGAAGAGACTGCCAAACTGGGTTTGACTGACATCGTTGATTTTGACGTTGATTCGCAAGGTAACATATATCTCAGGACTCCTCAGGCCTATGAGTTCTTCATATACAAATTTAATAATCTAGGGTACTATCTTAAATCTTTTGGCAGAAGTGGACAAGGCCCCGGCGAACTCGGGGCACCGTCGTCAATAAGAGTAAGCTCCAAAGACGATGTATTAATTTCAGATCAGCTGAATAGAAAGGTGGTATTCTTTAATTCAGAAGGGAATTTGAATAAGGAAATAAAAATAAAATGGTCTTCTTTCTTTTCGATTGAAGCTATATCGAGAACCAACTATTTGATTAGACTTATTCTATTCGATCCTGCGCAAGAGAGCAGTAGACATAGTTTGCATCTATGCGGAGCTGAATTCGAAGAGATCAAGGAGCTCGATTCAATCAAGATACCCATCCCACTAAAGGCGGACGAAATAGACATCAAACCCGGCAGATTAATTGGCGCTGGATCAGAAAATAATATTTTTATAGGAAACTCTGATAGAGGATATGAAATATCAGTCTTTGATTGGGACGGAGCTCTTAGAAAAATAATAAGGAAAAAATACGAGCCTGAGAGAATCACACAGGACGAAATGAAGGCACTTAAAAAAATGTACCCATATAATCCCAATTTGAAAATTAATTTTCCTAAGCACATGCCTGCGTTTCAATACTTTTTTCTCGACGAAATTGGTAATCTTTTTGTTATGACATACCAAAAAGAGAAAAAGACGAGGAATTATGTTTATGAAATATTCAATTCAGATGGAATCTATTTTTCCAAAACGCAATTAGGAAACAGAGGAGAGCAATGGTATCCTTACCCCATCATAGTCAGGGGCTCCCGTCTTTTTTGTCTGGAAGAAAAAAGAACCGGCTATAAGGAACTGGTGGTATATAGGATGACATGGGAGGAATAGAGGTTCTCTCGAGCTTGCTTTGTTTTTTCAGATATCGGAATCGCCGGGAGCATAGCATTTCACGAAAAATCCCTGTAAGGAAAAACAAGCTAGGCTTGTTGCCCACAACGTCAATAAAGAATCTTTGAAATGAAAGTATCAGACGACATAAAAGACGCATTGAAAAGCATAAGACAAAAAGGTCAATGCCCAAAAATTTCCTATCATGTTGTGGCAAAAACGTTATTTCTATACGTAAGAATGCAAAAAAGAAAGTTAATAATTGGCTTTGTTCTGATGATGGCGTTATCACTTATTTCTCTGCCTTCCCCTCTTCTTTTGAGATACCTCGTAGACAAGGTATTTTTAGCGAAGAATATTAAATTACTTCATATAATTCTCCTGTTGCTCCTAGCAATTCAATTAATTAAAACGAAGTTGTCCTTCTTCAATACCTATGTTTTCAATTTGATGAATAGAGAAATCATGCTTTCTATTAAGAAGGATATCTTTGAAAAAATACTAAGCCTACCAGTTTCTTTTTTTAACGATCACCAATCTGGCTATATGATCTCAAGAATAGGGGAAGTAGATGTAATGAATATTTTTTTCTCAAGCTCGTCGATAAGACTTATTATTGGATTCTTTGAGATACTGTTTTCTCTAATCATCCTTTTGCAGCTTAGCTGGAAACTGACAATTATATCTGCCTTAATTCTCCCGGTCTTTTATTTCGCTGGTAGACTAAATGCAAGGGGGCTAAGGACCACAAGCAAAGAGAGAATGGAAAGAACTGCCTTTCTTTCTCGACATGCTCAGGAAGCCATATCAGGTGTCGATACTGTTAAAATGTTCACAGCTGAAGAAAAAGAGACTGACAAGATTTATGAAAACTTGAAAGAACTCAAAAAAATAGACATTAGGAACAGCATAATCTCCAGTTTCTCATCTGAACTTCTAGGCTTTGTCGGTGCTATAGGCGGCCTCACAGTTCTTTGGTATTCTGGATTTCATATCATAAAGGGCACCTTCTCTATTGGCACCTATATGGCTTTTGCAGCATATTTGGCAAATCTTTATACACCAACTTTTAACCTGGCGATGATGGGATTATCTTTTCAATCAGCTGTTGTAGCTCTAAATAGGATAACTGATATATTAAAACTCGCCGATGAGAAAGAGGTCAACATCAGGACGAAAAATTTGTCAAAAATAGACAAGATGATAGAATTTAATAATGTGTCTTTTTCCTATGACCAAAAAGAGGTTTTAAGCGATATATCTTTTTCAATCAATAAGAATGAAAAGGTATTGCTGAAAGGTCCGAATGGCGCAGGAAAGACCACTATAATGAAATTGATTATGGGTCTTTATAAACCAACACGTGGAACTATAAACATAGACAACCAAAATATTAATTATATCTCATTAAATTCTCTAAGAAATAGGATTAGCGTCGTTTCACAGGACATCTTTCTTTTTAACGAAACGCTCTTAAACAACATTGCTTATGGCAATCCTCAAACCACGATGCAAGAAATTGAGGAAGCAATCAAATTGTCAGGATTATCCAATTTGGTCGCCTCATTAGCTGGCGGCCTAAAAACAGTGATAGGAGAGTCCGGGAAGAAGCTTTCGGGAGGAGAAAAACAAAAAGTATCTATTGCTCGAGCGATAATAAAAGATTCCGATCTAATCATTCTAGATGAGTTTTCATCAAACTTAGATGTCGAATCTGCATCTGGAATAAAGCATCTACTGAGCGGGAAGTTTAAAGACAAAATGTGTTTAATTGCATCTCATGAAGGTATAGAACTTAATAGTGTTGATAAAATAATCGTGCTAAACAAAGGGAAAATAAAGGAAATAATAACTCCGGAGTAGCGATGTGTTTACATGTTACAGTTGCGAGAAGGCATTAGATCTCATTGTGAAAACTGAACTTCTCCCTAATCATTGGACAATAAAGAAGGAATTTGAAGGTACATTCAGAGAATGCTGCTCTCCTATGGCGATGGCGAACACGCTATGCACAAAAGTGAATTATCGCTATTCTGGCTGTAATCTATGGGTTCTTAAGAACCTCATAAATTTTCTGTAATTCTTTTTATCCTCAGCGGTATTAAAAAGAGGTAGTAATTTGATATAAGAGCCCTGCGTAAGAGAAAGACCTTTCACAATAATATATTTCACCTCATTTCGATTTAGTTCCCGACATAGAAAGGGCTTGTGCACCTTCTCCCAAAAGTCGGAGCTATCTTTTAAAATTTTTTCAAATATTATCTGACCTGCATTAGAATTTCCGTTTTCTGTGTGCCTTTCAAGAATTATGTCTTTTTTGCTGATGGATCTACTGCTTGATAGAATGTAACCTCTGGTTATTATGTTTTCAAGCTCCCTAATATTTCCTGGATAATCATATGACAGCAGGATTTCTAGTGCGGCCTTTTTGATCTTCTTTTTTATTATTTTTTTTTCATTAATTTGCCTAAGAAAATATAATGCTAATAATCGTATATCCTCTTTTCTTTCTCTCAAGGGTGGAATATCGAATGATAGAATATTAATCCTATAGAATAAGTCTTTTCTGAATTTTTCTTTTCTTATCAAGTCAAGAAGATTGCTATTGGTAGCACTTATGAATCTTACGTCCAACTGCCTATATTTGTTATCTCCTAATCTTCTGGTTTCTCTTTTCTCTATGACCGCAAGTAGTTTTGCCTGAAGATACGCTGAAATATCGGCTATCTCGTCTAAGAAGAACGTACCACCTTCTGCTTCTTCAATTAACCCAGGCTTGTCAAAAAAAGCTCCTGTAAAAGCACCTTTTTTATGCCCAAATAGCTCGCTTTCAAGTAAATTCTCATTAAGGTTAGCGCAATTTATCTTAATAAATGGATTGTTTTTTCTACTGCTGAAGTTGTGGATGGCTAGGGCTGCCAATTCTTTTCCGACTCCCGTTTCGCCCAGCAGCAGAACATTCGCATCAGACTTGGCAGCTTTTTTTATAAAGGCCAGAAGATTCCTAACGGCGGCGCTTTTCCCGATAAGTACAGGTTCCTGCATGATGCACTTCGGCTAATGAATTTTCATTATTGTTTATTATTGTCTATAGATCAGAGAGAGGATCCCTTCGGCTATAAAAATCATCAGAACTCTCCCTCTTATAATATAAAACGCTTAAGAGGGCCGAATTTTCTCACCAGTGCTTAAAAAATTCATAAAAAATTAGGGTTTCCGGCTATCAGAGCCGGAGTTATTCTTCTTTTTGCCTTCGGCCAAAACAAAAATCGTCAATAATACCTATCCATCATGCGGTACTGGATTGCCTCTGAGACATGGACGGTGCTGATTGCCTCCTCCCCTGCCAGATCAGCAATCGTCCGGGCGACCTTGAGGATGCGGTCGTAAGCCCGGGCGCTCAAGCCCAGCCGGGTGACAGCCGTCTCGAGGAGTTTCTGCGCCTCAGAGCCGACCCCGCAATACGCCTTAATCTCCCGCGGCTCCATCTGGGCATTGGCGTAGATTTTCTTCCCTTTGAACCGCTCTATCTGCTTCTCCCGAGCCCGGCTGACCCTTTCCCTGATTTCACTTGAGCTCTCCCCTGCCTCCCGTGAGACGATCTCCCTGAACTTCACGGCCGGCACGTCCACCTGGATATCGATGCGGTCG
>Ga0172365_10004546_pt1 | contig 10261 bp, 7 predicted proteins | sample LakKivSesite48cm_FD_114535 | JGI IMG/M metagenome (GOLD analysis project Ga0172365, IMG submission 114535) | Sediment microbial communities from Lake Kivu, Rwanda - Sediment site 48cm | ecosystem: Environmental > Aquatic > Freshwater > Lake > Sediment | place: Rwanda: Western Province, Lake Kivu... | reverse complement strand
TTCTTAATAAATTAGTATTACTTAAATCATATTCATCTTGATTTGACTTATAATCAAAATTAAATTTATTAGGAATCCCCTTGAAATTTTCTCCAATTAAATACGGAAATACTGGTCTTCTATACCCTAAAAATGGTAAAGTAGTATCAGTTGAAGATGTGTTAATTGTTGCAAAATAAGCATATGTCCCCTTTGGAAACTCAGGTGTCACACAAAATCTACCATTATTTTCGTCCAATACTGTCTCATCACTCACATTTTTATAGGTATAATCTTCTACGAAAAAACCCAAAGGATAAACTGAAGTTGGTGGTCCAGAACTTCTAAATGAATTTAATTGATAACCAGATTTCATCTGAGTAAATGTACCACCTGATTTTGTGACGTATCCATATGGTCCATAAATTGGATGACCATCATAAGCCCATCCAATAATCGGGGAGTGTCCCAAAGGAGTTGTTTCTAAATTACCAGATCCGGTTTTTCTCAAATCTTTACTTTGGTATAAAGTTTTTCCGGATGAATCTGTTGAAAATAAAGTTTCTCTTAGTTTTCTTGGTGCGTACAAATGACAATATTGAAGTTCATATTCTGATTTTATTCCCTCAGTTATAAACCCATCATCCTGAGTGAAAGTATTAAAATGTTTTTCAAATAGATTTATTCTCCATTCCTTAATTCTTGGTATAAATTTACAACCAGTTCCAGGAGATAGAACTGTGATTGAAGTGTTTGCTTGAGTGTAACCATTTCCAGGTTCAATTACTTCTATTGAGATTAAACTACCATTCTGAATAACCGGAGTTAATACTGCGCCGATTCCATCTCCGTTCAAGACAAGAGTTGGTGAGGCATTATAATTTAATCCTTGATTTAAAATTAATACTTCAATTATTTTTCCTCCATTGACCACTGGAAGTAACTGTGCATTTTTACCAGAAATTAAAGAGATCTCTGGCGTTTTTTCTAAATTGATAACTTCTGAGGATCCATAACCAACACCTTGATTTGAGAGATGAACAGAGGAAACACTACCTCTAAAAATTGGCTGAATTCTTGCCTCAAAAGTTTCTGTTCCAACAGAGGAAATTCCTATTTTTCCAGATAAAGTCACAGTTATATCTGGATAATTAAAAGAGTGAGTCCCAACTCCCACAGAACTAAATCCAACATATTGTTTATTTCTGTAGTAAAATTCTTTATCGGCAGTATCACCAACCTGAGATAATTTAAAATTGTCATTATCTATTTTTGTCAAATAATACTCTGTTCCATTTGTTAAACCGCCAATAGCAGTCTCAGTTGATGTATATTTTATTTTTTCTCCAGAAGTATATTCATGATTAATAATTGTTATTTGATTAAGTGAAGTGCTTATGCCAGAGATACTGGTTGTTTTTTGTTTGTTTTGATAGTTTATCCCAGGTGAAGTAACAGTAATGCTCTCTACAATAGATTTTTTATTAACTGATTTTAAAGTATGCTTGCCTATTCCAAATGAACTTAAAACTATCGTATTAATACCAATAATGGCATCATTTTGTGTTGGATGAAGTTTTACTGTTGATGGTCCAACAACAGAAACATAGTAAGATGAGTTAGTATTAATCCCCCCAACAGCAGTTTGAGATTTGGTCTGATATATTACTTGTTCAGCATTTCTAAATTTATGATATGTTGTGAATCCAATTGTAGATTGTGTAGATCCAATACCAACTCTAGCAGATCCAGAATCAGCAAAAAATTCTGCAGAGTGATCAATCAACTTCATGTTTACTGAGGCATTAGCTCCAGATCCATTTCCACCAGATATTGCCACTGTTGGTTTTTCAATATAATCAAAACCAGAATCTAAAATTTTAATTTCCTGAAGTGAACCAATTACAGATACGTATCCCGTTGCCCCTGTTCCAACATTATCAGAGATGAGTAAGTTTGGAGGATTAATTATATCATAACCAAATCCTGGTGCTGCTATGTCAATTGTTTCTAATTTTCCATAATAAATTGTGTCTGATGATTTGTAGTTAAGGATTTCAACTCCATTTACTAATATTCCGTTAAACCCCGGTTTTGTTTCATAAGATTTTCCATCTAATATTGGATCGCTGATTTCACGTAGAAGTTTTTGTGGTTTTAATGTTTTTGATCTAAACTTATATGGACGAATGCTAGAGTCAACTACATTAGTGCTACCTATTGATACAAAGGTTGAATTGTAAATATTATCTTTAGTTTTTGCTAATTTAATGGTGTTAGCATCAATTCTCTTTACATAATACAATCCTTCACTTGGAGGTTTTCTATTAGAAACTTCTTCGCCGTCCACAACACCAGTAACTACAAATATTCCCTCAGGTGGATCAACTATTTTTCCAGAGTCATTTTTAGAATCAAGACTATAAAATAATGATGTTTTGATTACTGTGCCTATAGATGAGACACCATCAAGATTGATATAGTTTTCATTTATTTTTTGAGGTGCATAATAAATCGCATCACCCGTATAAAAACCATGATTTAAAATTGTTAAAGATTCTCCAGAAAAAGTTCCACTAAAAATAATAGATCTATCCTTAGTATCAATCGGTTGGCTAAAATAGGATGGTATTGATGGGGAGGAAACTAAAACTACACTTGCTTTGACATCTGTGGTTTCAGATTGATTCAAATAAACATTTTGAATATTTGTCGAAAAATTAGATGCTGCAAAAGTATTTGACTTTACTTTTAAAATTTTTCTTTTAATAGTGTAGTTAACACTGGTCGATAAAGATCCTTGTCCTTTGATTAAAATTGATTTATCTGATAAAATATCTGTTATAGTTGAATTCTTATCAATCAAGTCTGTGCCGGTGATGAAAATTTCATCACCTATTTTAAAATAATGATTAGTTTTTAAATTTACTCTATATGTGTTGTCTGAAGCATCAAATAAACTTATAGTATCTGCTTCATATTTTGATGCTACATTATAAAACCAATTTTTGGATAAAAAGTCTCTTGCTCTTGATCCAAGGGTTTTAACTAAAATAGTATCATCTGAATCATAATAATAACTTTCTGCTGGTATCTGTAGATCTTGTATAACAGAGTTAATTCTAAGTTTTACTGTATTTTTAGTTTTAACTGTAGAATATGTCCCTACATTTTCATATGAAAAATACTCACCATATGCGTATGTGTTTATCCCAATACTTGACTTATCTAAAATTGTTTTAGTAATGCCAGAACATCCATAAAACTGATTCAGTGATTTTGAAGTGTAAGCGACCACTCCATTAGTGTTATCATTAAAAGTAACATAAAGTTCTCCTGTATTTCCAAATCCAACAGTAGAATCAACATCAAGTGTTGTTGGACCAGAAGATACTAGAATTTCTCCTCGCATAGAAGTATGATTCTGACAGACATAATAATATGTGCCGGGTGCTACTTCACTAGTATCCCACGAGACGGTTCCGACTTGCGCCCCATTATTTGTTAAAGTTCCAGTAGTAACATTATTACTAGTCCCTGTGGTATTGACTGTTTTTATTCTAAATGGGTGTCCAGATGCATTTACATCGAATACTAAAATGTCTCCCACCACCACACTGAGAGTTGGATTACTCCCGATAGCATCACCGGTAAAAACATAGTTGCCAGATCCATTATTTGTTACACCATAAGTTTTTGTGGCACCAGCACTTACAGTTCCGATTAATTTTGTTTTTGGGTGAACAGAGAATGCTCCGTAGGTTGATCCATCAACTCTTGTATCTCTATTATATCCAGCATCAATACTTAAAGTGTAATAAGTTTGTCCTAAACCAGAGACAGTTTTTACAACGTTCCCTATTGGTGCATATGCTTTTGTAAATAAATTATCGTATTGATTTTGTCTTAACGTATTATTTTCGAGTTTTAGTGGATCCCCTTCTATTGCCTCTACAACTAGATTTTTTACAACTTGATAATTTGCGGATGAGGGAGTAAAAAGATAATCACTGGGTCTAACAACCTTTACATCTTCGTTATACAGTGATTTAAATAAAATTTCAAAAGATCTATCAGTTCCTCTAGTTGAGTAAAAATCTTTAGACTGTTTTATAAAAAGATTTTGATTAAGTTGACTTGTTAATGTTCTATTCTCTAATCCTGGTAAAAATTGTTTTTTTAATTTAATCAAAAATTCTTTTAAAAATAAAACACTTAGATTTTTTATCTCATCTCCTTTTTTAACCAAATTATTGTTTGAACTATACTCACTACCCTGGTGTTCTGCAGAATCTGAAGATGAAAACGTTAATTCCTCTGGTTTGGTATTAGTAACATAAGTTGTTATACCACTAAAACCTCTAATACATCCAGTAAAACTACTGGTTGTAATTCCAGTGTATGTAATGATTTCATCATTAATCTTTAAAAGTCCATATGAACTTGGAAATCCTTTAGTTCCGCTTGGAGATTGACGTAGATCAACATTGATTGTTGTAGATCCAAATTCTAGATCATTTGATAATATTACACTATCTGATAAATTCGTTGTTTCATTTAATTTAACATACTGATCAATATTATTGATAAGATCAATTGGAGCTCCCTGAAATTCTTGAGAGATGTAGTATTGTTTTAAAAATTCTGATATTAAAGGGAATTCCTCCCTAACATAAGAGGGAAGTTGATTTTGAACTACATTGCTAAATTGAATTCTTTTCTCTGACATTTTATTATTTTATTCTTGATTAGTAACCAAATGAACCAGATGAACCAGATGATGATGTTGGTGCCGAGTAAGTTCCAGCGGCCACAGATGGAGTTGATGTGGTTGATACGGTTGATGTAGTTGATGTTGTTGGAGTTCCAGTTCCAGTTCCACCAGTTACGATTGTGGATGGTTCTACTAATCCCCCAGGACGAACAAGAAGCCCGTTTGCATAACTTGAAGATGATATGTAAGTAGATGCTGATGGATCTAGTCCAGATGAAATGTTGTCTACAACCATATCAAAAATACTATTACTAATATCTAGTTGTAAATATAAATCCTGTAATCCTACAACGTCATTAGAAAGCGGAGAGGTTGAAATTTCTATGATTGTTTGTCCATCTTTTATTTTTCCTGCTTGAATGTTAACTGGATTTAAAGTTATAATTCCTTTTTTATAGTCAATTTTTCCAACATTTCTTCTTATGACTGTTGGACTTGTAGAATTTGGTGATGGAACTGCAAAAAAGAAGAGAGATCCAGTCAGTCTATTCGTATCTGGTAAATCAGATAGATAAACATTTTGTTGAATCCCTGCGATTCTAAAAGCACTTGATTTGATATTATAACCACTCATATTCTTAATGTGAAATTCATTTCCAAATCCAATTTGATATTCTGCAAAAGTATTTAATGTTACTCTTATATCTCTTCTCATTTGAATTGTGGTGATATTCGAAGTCACAGATTCATGACTACTGTCAATAATTTTTAAAAACTTACTATATTTAAATCTAGCACCGTATTTGTTTAGTTCTGATGACTCTGAATATTGAGATGCATTATTTTGAACAACTGTGGAAACATACTCTGAAGAGGGAGCTAAATTGGTATTATAATAAACTTTTGAATTAACTTCCAAATAAAGATATTTTAAATCAAGAATTTCTGGCACAATTCCTGCAACTGCATATTTTTTGAGTTTAAGTTTAATATTGTCTTTAATCAAATTTGGAATAAAATCTCCAGTTCTTGGTTTGATGCTAATAAACACTTTTCCATATTGTGGAGGTATAAGTTCTTCCCCACCAAAAACAGAAATTGATTCTGTTTCTTGATAAATTTTTGCTGGTATAAGAGTTTCGTAGTCGTCTGCGGTTAAAACTCTGTTTTGAGATGCGTATATACGAGGCGCAAACTTTTTAATCGAATCAACAGACTCGATCTGTTCTCCGCCTGATGCGATTAGACCGGTCGTGAGTAGAGAAATACCAGAAGTAACTGTATATTCAATAGAATTTCTAGTATAGGTGAGTCTACCCGCAAATGTAAATTGACTTATTCCATTTGCACTATCTCCATTCGTCACGATGTAGTTTGCAGTGATATAGTTTCCTTCTTCTAATTTTTTTCCAAATATACCATCACCAAATAGCAATTCATATCTTTCATTCTCAATCTCTTGAAGATAATAAACATTAGAATTTGATTTTACTTCAAATAAACTATCTTGTAAAACATAATTAACTTGAGATGTTGAGGTTTCGTTTGATTTTACATTAACTGAAATTAAATCGGTATCAATACCAGCGTTTGGGAGTATGAATCTTTGATTTGGATTTCTTGCACTGTAAGTAAAGTTTGATGTTAATAAATTTCCCTCATAAATTTTAAGATTATCAAAGGATACAATTCCATTAATAACAGGGGCAGTAACATCTTCTAGAATTGAAAAAACAAAGGATTGATTTCCAAAAGCTCCAGATGTTGTGGCGACTGGACCTTTTTTAAGAGTGATTGTAGATGGTGGAGGTGTAATATTTGTAGTATCGATAAAGAAACTGACGGATGCTCTCGCTGCTTTTTTTGACTTAGGAACATAACCAATATTTCTTGCAAGCGCAACAACATTTTCTCGAAGTGTAGCACTATCAATAAACACTTCATTTGCAACCATATTTGCATTATATGAGGTGATATAAGTGTTGTATGCCAAAACATCAAGAATCGTGGAGAGATTAGACCCCTCAAAGTCGTAATCAGTGAAATTAGAGTTAGATTTTAAGTAATCTCTAAGTGTTGTCTTAATCTGATTAAAATCCAGATTAGCAAAATTGACTAATGGCATTTTTACCTAGTTGGTTGCAAAACAAATTGTAGTTGTTGCGCTGGAATATCTGCTCCGATAATTTCATAAATGATAGTCAAGTCAAAAGAGTTATTGTCAAAATCGGGAAAAGCTTGGACATCTAATAAATTGACTCTTGGTTCAAAATTTCGAATGGATTGTCTAACTTCATCAACAATAATAGACGATGTAATATCATCAATATTTTCAAAGAGAGACCTACTAATGTTTGAACCAAAAGATTCATCAAAAAACTTTTCTCCGGGGATGGTAAAGACAATATTTCTCACCGAACGAGCAATTGCACTCTCATTTTTGAGTGCAATCAAGTCACTATTCAGAGGGTTGATCTGAAAAGTCATACTAATGTCTTTAAACCCTTGACTAACCCTTTCTAGAGGCATTGAATACTATAATTCTACCTTATTTATTAAGGATTTTTGGATTCATAAAGAGGTTCAGTTCCATATTCCCAGTCATCATAGTCCTTATCATTGCGAATTTTTTCATGAATTTCATTTTGATGATAAAAATCGTGTTTTTTGGGTGTCAAATCATCATTTGCGATCTCACGAAGCATTTTTGGCTTCTGAATTTTAGTCTCCCAACCATATTCACCTGACAAATATTGAGTTCCCCACTCATTTTTCATAAAATTTTCATCTTTATCGACTTGTTTGGTCATTTTGTGCTCCTGATTCGTTGAAATCAGAACTTTTTACGGGGTTGCTATCCCGTTCTTGTGCTGTTTTCCAAAAATATTCATCTTCATTGCCCATTGCAAGTCGTTCATAACTGTTTTCAACCTGATAATAACGAGTGGAGACCTTAAAATCAGGTGTTTTTGGTTCTTTAGGCGTCAAGCTGTTGTCATAGATGCGAATTCTGTTGTTAGGATAAAGTGCAAATTGTCCGTTTTGCAGTTCAATCAGATTATGTGACTTATGTTCTGCTGGATTTTCGCTTGTTGCATAGTCAATCACATCTGGATCTTGATGATAGTTGTCTAGAGTGCAGATATATGTACCTTTTTGAGGTCCAAAGTCGCGGGTATAACACTCATAATCCATAGATCCGATAAATTGTTTCTGAACTGCGACCACTCCATAGTCCATACAATTCCAGAATTGTAGATTAGGTAGGTTCAGATCAGGATCAGGTGTTTCAGGACGTGCTACAAAGGCACTGATAGGCAGCTTATCATACATTGCAGCATACTCTGGTAAGTATGTCTCAAAATAAAAAGCACGTCCAGGTATCGACTTAGCAGATACCCAGACGCCTTTTACAAACTCACTCCAACCACTTTGATGATCGGTCAGATACTCTTTACGAACCCAAACTTCTTGTGAGGGTAGATTTGCAATTAAGCAAGACATATGTTAAGTTTTATCTTTTAACTATTTACCCTGTCCACGATACTTTTTTTTACATCCATTACGAGAAGTTGCCGAGAGAAGAGTCCGAGGAGAACGCCCTTGACGAGTTTTCTTCGGTGCTCCAGGTTCAAATATAACTCTATTCTGTCCTTTAACCATTTAGAATACTCCCATCAAATAATACGAGTCTTTTCGTGTCCTACACGAATACGAGGATCACACCAAATTTCAAAACCTGCTTCTTTAGCATCCAAACAGAATGAAACATCCTCACCACACATATCCTGCACGTTACCAGACTCAAAGACTTGCATCTTCGGAGCAAACCAAGGATATTCTAGATTTTCAAAAACACCTTTTTTGATTAGGACCCAACCAAACCCAGTGTAATCCACTGTGAAAGGCTTTCTACGCTTTTGAATTGAATCAACCGTTTCATGATTCATTACTCCACCATTCTTGCGGAAATCATCTTCCTCTAACCAGTGTGCGACAGAGGTTGTGTGACCATCTTCAGTTGCATACCATCCAGCAGCAATCTCTCTTTCCTCACCATTCTCCGGAAGAGCAAGATCACAAAGTTGCCAGAACTTGCTTGTGTCAAAGACAATATCCGAGTCAATCCAAAGTTGATAATCATATTGCAGTTTTCCATCCCAAGGAATTTGTTTCGGACCACGAAGAACATTCGCACCTAAACACTTACAACGTGCGAAGTTCACCATTGATGAATAATCTTGAGAGATCTGAATACTCATCTGATTCTGTACCATATCAAAGCACAGTTGTACGAAGTTCTTCAGAAAAATAAAAGAACATCCACGACCTGGAAGACAGAACACGATTGTCTTTCCACGCATTCTTTGTTTAATTTCATCAATATCCCACTCTGCTTCTTTTGGTTTTGGAGCGGTTGCTTTTACAGTAAATCCTTTTGCCATAAAGTTAGTTTAACCTTCAACTTCAATTTTAACAGTCTATATATGCTTTTGTCAATGAGACGAATTTATAATTGTTTCTTTATTCATGGTCAGTTCTATGAAACTTAAATCTGTTTCTGTGTATTCAGTTTTCATTATCCCCACCAGTCTATGTATGGTTTTCCATGTTAAAGCAAACTCTTCTTCCCCCAGAGAGTGAAACAAACATTTATCTTTTGCATATATGTGATAAACTTTTTCCATGAAAATTTTATGGGGCAAATTTTTTTCTTGCGTAATGTATATAGAACCTGATTTACCCTCCGGAAAATTTTTATGATTATGATAATTAGAGGTCGATTTGTCACCTCTGTAGGTTAGGGTAGTTAGGGGTTTTTAAAACGGCATCATGCCGCCGCGACGCCATCAACAACCGCCCGCAAAACACTGCCAACGACTGATATTTACGAGTATAACATAAACGCCCCCCAGTGTCAACATCGCTGACGCTCTGTCTAACGACCAGGGGGCACACAGTTGTTAACAATCAGAACTCGATAGTGCTCTCCTCAGTATCACTCACAGCTTCATCAGCAAGAGCATCAAGAATGGACAGAATCTCGCTGCCAGTGTTACCTTGAGCGAGAAGAGAAAGCATCACAGACTTGGACATTTTGTGTGTTTTGTGTTAGAATATGTGTGGAACAGTGAGTGTCTTTATAGGGGCGCATCTCATTCCCCTTTGTTGTTATCAGCGAACCAAAGATCCGTAGTCTTTCATATGATAAAACTTGCGAACCCAAGCATAATCATCTGTGCGGTTCTGAGTGTCATTCACAGTGGGACGATTGATGGCATCTGAGCATTGCTTACAGATCTCATCAAAACTATACTTGGACTGGGGAATGTAACGCATGATTGTTGATAACGAAACTGTGTGTTGTGTGAGTGTCTTTTTTGTCATGGTTCAGTATACCTTAAGGGCGCATCTCATTCCCTCAAGAACTGTTTGTGTGTGAGTGTCTTTTTAGGGGCGCATCTCATTCCCCTTTGTTGTTACTTAGAAGTCGAACACGTCAGAGTTAATCTGAATCACGTTAACTTTGGGGTCATTATAACGAACCCCATCACCAGTTGTAGCATT
>Ga0172365_10004544_pt1 | contig 10262 bp, 8 predicted proteins | sample LakKivSesite48cm_FD_114535 | JGI IMG/M metagenome (GOLD analysis project Ga0172365, IMG submission 114535) | Sediment microbial communities from Lake Kivu, Rwanda - Sediment site 48cm | ecosystem: Environmental > Aquatic > Freshwater > Lake > Sediment | place: Rwanda: Western Province, Lake Kivu... | reverse complement strand
TTTATCGGCTGTCTGCAGGGCTATCAGCACCCTGTAGAGCTCATCAAAATTCCTTCCCAGGCTGAGGGGATAGTAAATGATGGTGCGGATGATCCCTTTCGGATCTATGAAAAAGACAGCACGTACGGCTTTGGTGCTGGCCTCACCCGGCTGTATCATACCATACTTGTTCGCAACTTCCATGGTGATATCTTCTATAAGGGGAAACGTCACCTCCACGTTCTTCATTCCTTTATACTCTATCTTTTCCTTGATGGTACGGAGCCAGGCAATATGGCTGTAGAGTCCGTCAACAGACAGCCCTACCAGTTTACAGTTTGCCTTTTCAAACTGGCTTTCCATGCTTGCAAAGGTCATGAACTCAGAGGTGCATACCGGCGTGAAGTCTGCCGGATGGCTGAAAAGGATAACCCATTTACCTGTATAATCACCCGGGAAGTTGATTGTTCCCTGTGTGGTTACTGCTGTAAATGCCGGTGCAGGATCCCCGATCCTCGGCATAGCTGTCATTCTTTCTTTGTTTTCTTCCATTTTTGATCTGATCTTTAAAGGTTGATTAATATTAAGTTGTTGTTGTCGTTCCTGAGGATATATTCTTGCTTCTCTCTATCGACTGCAGGGCAAGGTAGTTATCCCCGAATTTGGCCATGTTTTCCATCTCCACATCATACTGGTCAAAATGGCGTTCTTCATCCGCCACCAGCGTCTCAAAAAGTTTTTTGGAGACTGAATCGGCATTCTGTGCACATTCGTTGGCCCAGCGGTTATAATCATCGGCACTCTGGGTCTCCATCCTGGCAGCCATCTCGAGCATTTTCTTTGGCTCATGGATATTGGTGACTTTTGCAGATGCAAGCATCTCAACCTCACCGTTCAGGAATAATACCCTTTCGGCAAGCATTTCGATATGCATCATTTCTTCAATTGCTGTCTTCCTGAAAAGATTGGCCAGCAGATCATAGCCCTGGTCGTCGCAGTGGAAATGGAAATACATATACTGGTGTACTGCTGACAGTTCATCAGCCACCGCTTTGTTTAACAGTTCAATACTTTTTTCTTTCATTTTGATAATATTTATTGGGTTAAAGTTCGTTTTATTATTAAGTTTCCGGGGAGCAGCAGGATTGCTTTATTTTTTCAAATCATAACGGTCTGCATGCATCACTTTTACCCATGCCTTCACAAAATCATTTATAAATTTTTCTTTGCTGTCATTTTGAGCATATAATTCAGCATAAGCACGTAATACCGAATTTGAACCAAATACCAGGTCAACCCTGGTTGCTGACCACTTAGTCTGACCTGTTTTCCTGTCAACAACATGATATAAATTATCCGAAACAGGATTCCAGGTATAACTCATGTCTGTCAGGTTTACAAAAAAGTCATTGCTTAATACCCCTACTCTGTCAGTGAACACTCCGTGTTTTGTTCCACCGTAATTTGTTCCTAAAACACGCATACCACCAATCAAAACAGTCATTTCAGGAGCGGTCAATCCCATAAGTTGTGTTCTGTCTAGAAGAAGTTCTTCGGGTTTAACGGAATAGTCTTTCTTGAGCCAGTTTCTGTAACCATCGTGAATAGGTTCAAGCACTGCAAAAGATTCAATGTCGGTCATTTCGGCTGTAGCATCACCTCTGCCCGGATAGAATGGGACCTTAATATTTACTCCGGCTTCCTGAGCTGCTTTTTCAATTGCAGCAGACCCTCCCAATACAATTAAATCAGCAATGCTTACTTTTTTATTCAAACTTTCCTGAATTTCTGCAAGCTTGTTAAGAACCTTATCCAGTCTTTGGGGCTCATTGCCTTCCCAGTCTTTTTGAGGGGCCAGGCGAATTCTTGCTCCATTTGCTCCGCCTCTGTAATCCGAACATCTGAATGTTCTTGCATTGTCCCATGCTGTATTTATTAAATCTGTATGGGTTAATCCACTATTTAAAAGTTTTGCTTTTATTCCTTCAATTTCTGTATCGGAAAGTGTATAGTTAACAGCCGGGACAGGGTCTTGCCAGATAAGGTCTTCTTTTGGAACATCAGGGCCAAGGTAACGGCTGTTGGGGCCTAAATCGCGGTGTGTCAATTTAAACCAGGCTCTTGCAAATGCCTGTGCAAAGTATTCCGGGTCTTTATAAAAACGCTCAGCAATTTTCCGGTATTCCGGATCCATTTTTAACGCCATATCTGCATCGGTCATCATGGGATTTCTGCGAATCCCTGGTTTATGGGCGTCAAAAGGTTTGTCTTCTTCTTTAATGTTAATGGGTTCCCACTGCCAGGCACCTGCCGGACTTTTTTTAAGTTCCCAGTCATAAGTGAGCAATAAATAGAAATAATCATGGTTCCATTTATCCGGGTGGGTTGTCCAGGCACCTTCCAAACCGCTTGTGACAGTGTCTTCTGCATTTCCTTTGCCTTTAGGATTCATCCAGCCAAATCCCTGATGTTCAATGGGTGCACCTTCAGGGTTTGGACCCAGGAGCGATGCATCGCCACTACCATGCGCTTTCCCAACAGTATGTCCACCGGCAGTCAGTGCGACGGTTTCTTCATCATTCATTGCCATGCGTTTGAAAGTAGTACGCACATCTTTGGCTGTTTTTAAAGGGTCGGGTTTTCCATCCACACCTTCCGGGTTTACGTAAATTAATCCCATCTGAACAGCAGCTAATGGATTCTCAAGCGATTCGCTATCTGAATTATTAGAATAACGGGATTTTGCAAGCCATTCTTTTTCCGCTCCCCAGTAAATATCTTTTTCCGGATGCCAGATATCTTCGCGTCCGCCTCCAAATCCGAATGTTTTAAATCCCATAGATTCATAGGCCATATTTCCTGCAAGGATAAATAAATCAGCCCATGAAATTTTGTTGCCGTATTTTTTCTTTAAAGGCCACAGCAATCTACGGGCCTTATCCAGATTGACATTATCAGGCCAACTATTTAGTGGTGCAAAACGTTGGTTTCCTGTGTTGCTGCCTCCGCGTCCATCAGCAGTACGGTATGTACCGGCACTGTGCCAGGCCATCCGGATCATTAAACCACCGTAATGTCCCCAGTCGGCCGGCCACCAGTCCTGGCTTTCTGTCATTAGTTTTTTTAAGTCATTTTTCAGTCCCTCAAAATCAAGCTTTCCGAATTCTTCACGATAATTGAAATCCTTACCTAAAGGATTTGTCTTAGTATCATGCTGGTGTAAAATGTCTAAGTTGAGAGCATTTGGCCACCAACTCATAACGGAACTATTTGTATCCGTATTTGCCCCATGCATCACCGGGCATTTTCCTTCTTTTGAACTGTCCGTTTCATGATAATGCCTGTCTGAGGGCGTTGTCAGTTTCTTTTTCTGTTTTTTCATGTTTTATTTATTTGTTTTTGAGAATTTTCCCACTATCTGCAGTTTAATGTCCTGAATACTGAAACCGGGGATCTTTTTACCCTTGAAATAGTCATCCAGGAGGTGATCGAGCTCTTCATCGAAATAATCCTCAATCCTGTCGGAATCATGACAGTACAGGTGATGGTGGCTTTCTATAACAGTATCATAACGCATAACATCCCTGTCTGTCTTTACTTTCCTGATAAGTCCGTTCTCCACCATCATTTCCAGGATTTTATAGACGGTTCCGACAGCTATGTTAGGATTTTTAGCCTTGATAAAATCAATTACCTGTTCGGCCGTCGGATGGTCCCTGAGCTCCATAATAGCTTGCAGAACCGCTACCCGCTGGGGTGTGACCCGCAGACCATGATCCTTAAGGGTATTTCTTATTTCCACCGGAGGCATATGGAAATATTATTTGATGAGAATTATTCTTATAAAAGAAAAAATAAAAATAGAAAAAATCCAGTAAATAAACAAATCAGTTATCCTGTCAGGGGGTAATTGGTGCCATAAATAAAATTACACTGCATTTTCCGGGTATAATTATAATTCTTTAGTAAATTGGGTGTGAAGTATTTTATTATGTACAACCATAACCTTATGAAAACATTAATAGAACTACTGGAAAACAGCTCACAAAGGTATCCTGACAATCCTTACCTGCTTGAGAAAAAAACCGACAGGTATGAGGCCATAACTTATAAAGAAACTAAAGAACTGGTTTATAAGGTTGCGGCAGGGCTGCTGGCCATGGGTATCAGGAAAGGTGACCGTATTGCTTTGATTTCAGAGTCCCGCACAGATTGGGTAATAAGCGAACTTGGCATAGTACATACAGGTGCAGTCAATGTTCCTCTTTCCATATTACTGAAAGAAGGCGCTGACCTTAAGTTCAGACTTGAGCATTCAGAAACTAGGTGGGTCATCGTCTCAGCCAGCCAGCTGGAGAAAATAAAACCCATAAGGAAAGAGTTGAGATTGCTTGAAAAAGTAATTCTCCTTGATCCTATGAGTACCTATGAAAATGATGAGATCTTTATGGGTGATGTAAAGAAAATGGGAGAGGAGTATCTTAAGAATAACCTTGATAAATTTCTTGAAACAATAAACTCTGTCGGTCCGGATGATTATGCCAATATATGTTATACTTCCGGAACAACTGCTGATCCGAAAGGTATCATACTGACCCATAGAAACTATACTGCAAATGTTGAGCAGACACTTACCCTGATGGACGTACCCTCTTGGTGGACCACTCTTCTCATCCTGCCATGGGATCACTCTTTTGCCCATACCGTAGGGATATATATTATGATGGCTTCCGGAGCAAGCCTGGCTGCAGTCCAGTCCGGTAAATCATACCTGGACAGCTTAAAGAATATCCCGGGAAATATCAGGGAAGTTAAGCCTGTTTTTCTGCTCAGCGCTCCCAGCCTTGCAAAAAACCTGCGCAAAGGCATTGAAAAGGGGATAAGGGATAAAGGGCCGGCCATCGAAAAACTCTTTAACCATGCATTAAGAATCGCATACCGATACAACGGTGTCGGATGGGACAGAGGTAAAGGATTCAGGATATTCCTGAAACCGCTGTATAAATTGTATGATATGATCCTGTTTAAAAAAATAAGGGCCGGTCTGGGCGGGAGGCTCAAATTTTTCTTCGGCGGGGCAGCCCTGCTGGATATTGAACTGCAGCGGTTTTTCTATGCCATAGGTATTCCTATGCTGCAGGGTTATGGTTTATCAGAATCTGCACCGGTAATTTCAGGTAATACGGAAGCAAGGCATAAGCTGGGATCATCGGGCCATATTGTTAAGCACCTTGACCTGAATATCTGTGATGAGCAGGGTAATGAATTACCGGTTGGGGAAAAAGGTGAAATAGTGATTCGGGGTGAAAATGTAATGAAGGGATACTGGAAAAATGAAAAAACTACCGCAGAGACTATCCGTGATGGGTGGTTGCACACAGGAGATATGGGTTATGTTGACAGTGACGGGTTCCTTTATGTCCTGGGCCGGTTCAAGAGCCTTCTTATATCAGATGACGGGGAAAAATACAGTCCTGAAGGAATCGAGGAGACAATAACCGACAGATCAAAGTACATCGACCAGATGATGCTGTATAATAACCAGAGCAAATATACTTCTGCCTTGCTTGTTCCGAACAAAGAGGCGTTACTGAGATGGGCAGAAAACCATAATATAAGTCTTTCCGGGAGTCAAGGACAGGAGCAGGTTTTGCTGGAAATTGAATCGGTCATCAACCAGTACAAACCAGGCGGTACCAATGGAGATCTGTTCCCTTCCAGATGGCTCCCTGCAGCCATTGCCATACTTGCTGAACCCTTTACCCTTGATAACTCGCTCCTGAACAGTACAGGGAAAATGGTCAGGGGAAAGATCGTTGAATACCACAGGAATGTTATTGACTATCTATACACTGCAGAAGCAAAGAATATTGTGAATCCGGAGAATATTAAAGCAATAAAAAAGATCCTTGATATTATTTGACAGGAGTTCAGCAAATCCTAATTGCTGAAAAAATCGATTCTTCTTGCGATCTCATTCGCAGTTGTGTACAGAGTATCTTCAACCGTCTCGTAGCTGGCGTGATAATAACTGACTTCAATAATTGTGTTCCATTGATTAACAAAAACGGAACTCGGCATGCAATCCGTATACCACCAGATGCCTTCAATCATGTCAGAAGCTCCTTCCTTTATCGCACAGGCCATGGTTTTAATTCTTGCATCCATGGCAATCAGCGCGATATCCCGGGTGGTAAAAACCGAGATTTTAACGGATTTATCTTCATTATGTAACCAGATACCATCAATAAAATCCGGGTTTATCTGAAAAAATTCTTCATTATCAAACGAAGTGTCAATATCTGAATTAACATCCCAGAATCCGCTGATATTTGCCAGGTCCAGCTGATCAAAATTTTCCGGGTTGAAGAGCTTATCATGCTGTTCATCATTTTTACAACTCCCGGGGATTGCCAGGATCAGCAGAAAAATTATTTTTTTCATTTGCGGTTCTGCCTGAACATTAATATTTCAGAAATCTGTCGCAACCTTCATCGTATGAATACGACTTCCGGAAGTGAACCTGAAAGTGTAACCTTATGAGAAAAATGGCCTTTTGATCAAGGCTGTCTGAAAGTTTGTACATCAAATTTAAAAATAAATACATTATCCGGTACCTGAAAAACATTTTCGTGATGTTTTGTTATATTTGAGTGACAGACATGTACTGTATTTAAACATAAAATCATACTATTTATGACAACGAGAAGAAATTTCATCACCCAAACCTCGATGACTGCTCTGGGCATCGGACTGGCGGGTATCGTACCGGCAGATCTTCTTGCCCGGAGGCAGAAAACTGCACCTTCCGACAGGCTTATTGTGGGCCTTATAGGATGTAACAGCATGGGTTTTGGTGATCTGGAGGATTTCCTGTTACAACCTGAAGTGGAGTGTGCGGCCATGTGTGATGTGTACCGTAATGTCCTGGATAGAAGAACCAAGGACCTCCTCAGGCTCCAGTCGAGGATCCCCGATCTGTATAAAGACTACCATGAAATGCTCGAACGAAGCGATATTGATGCGGTGATCATTGGAACGCCTGATCACTGGCACTGCCTGCCGACAGTGCATGCCTGTGAGGCAGGAAAAGATATTTATGTCGAAAAACCACTTGCTAACAGTGTCACCGAAACCATACAGATGCTCAGGGCAGCAAGGAAATACGAAAGGGTGGTACAGGTAGGTCAGCAGCAACGCAGCTGCCCGAACTTCATATCTGCCATGGACTTCATCTGGTCAGGTAAGCTGGGAAAGATCAGAAGGATCAACATATGGGCAAATTTCAATTATGCTGCGGGAAGGGAGAAAGTGCCTGACAGCCCCGTGCCTGAAGGAGTTGACTTTGATATGTGGCTTGGTCCCGCTCCCCTGCGGACTTTTAATGAAGCCCGGTTTCATGGTATGTGGCGAATGTTCTGGGATTATGGCGGCGGACTGATGACCGACTGGGGTGTGCACCTGATAGATATGGCCCTGTGGGCAATGAACGTGGATTACTTTCCAAAATCCGTTGTGGCAACAGGAGGCATCTATGCCAGTAAGGACAGGGCACTGGAGACGCCGGATACCATGAACGTCCTCTACGAGATGGATGATTTCCTTATGACCTGGGAACACAACGGAGGAGTGCAATCAGGGCCCTATGACCAGATTTACGGACTGGCCTATGTCGGGACCAATGGAACACTTGTGATTGACAGGGATAAATGGCGGGTATTCCCGGAGTGGGGAGATGATGAGGAAAAATGGAGGATGGAAAAACCGGAGGAATCGAAGGCTGATGGGAAATCGCACGAGAACCATGTCCGCAATTTTATCAGGTGTGTGAAAACAAGGGAAAAACCGGCTGCAGATATTGCCATCGGACAGAGGGTGGCCACCTATGCACACCTGGGTAATATAGCCTTCCGTACAGGGAACAAACTGGTGTATGACGGAGAAAGCAATACGTTTACGGGAGATCAGAAAGCTACCGCAATGCTGACCCCCGTGTACAGGAAACCGTATGAACTGCCAAACATCTGAAGTTCAGGACAGGTATAGCGGCAACAAGATAACAAATGAGTGCTGTCAGCTCCGGTGACACTGGTCTGCACCAGGCTGTGTGAGTTTTTTAATTAAATTCCTGCCTCCGGTGCAGCTGAAATGGTACATCAAAAGGCGCATATCTCGGGAAATAATATCTTTTTTATCTGTTAAATAAACAATTTATCACATTATGAAATCAATTGAATTAAACAGGATTGCCATGGTACTAGCAATACTTTTTATTCCCTGCCTGCTGTATTCCCAGAAGTGGGAACCTGCACTGACCGAAGTGTGGAAGCCGATCCCGGCAAAAGTGACACCCGGCAAAGGATCTGCCCCTCCTTCCGATGCCGTCATACTGTTTGATGGTACCGGCCTGTCAAAGTGGGAAAGTGAAACAGGGGGTGAACCGGGGTGGAAGGTTGAGGAGGGCGTACTGACGGTAGTGCCCGGGAAAGGTTCGATCCAGACAAAGCAGTCCTTCGGTGACATCCAGCTGCATATTGAGTGGAGAGCACCCTTTGATGTCGTCGGCGAAGGACAGGATCATGGTAACAGCGGCATCTTCCTTCAGAAAAGGTATGAGATACAGGTGCTGGATTGTTATGAGAACACCACCTATGTGAACGGACAGACAGCCTCGGTATACAAACAGTATGCCCCGCTGGTGAATGCCTGCCTGCCCACAGGTGAGTGGCAGGTATATGATATCATTTATATGGCTCCCAGGTTCAATGATAACGGAACTCTTTTTTCTCCGGCAACAGTTACCGTGCTGCACAACGGCATCCTTGTACAGAACCATGTGGTGATTAAGGGAACGATCCAGTTTATAGGACTGCCTGAATATGAAAAGCATGACCTCAGGCAGCCTCTGATGCTGCAGGATCATGGCAATCCGGTGAGCTTCAGGAATATCTGGCTCAGGGAATTGTAGGAAGTGGCAATCCGCGGTATTTACATGGATGAAATACAGGGCTTTTACCCGTAACCGGAAATCCCGATTAAATCGTTTATTTATCGTTATAACTCTAATTGTATACAGACATGACAAACAACATTCATCAGTATGTAAGGATTTTACTGGCAAGCTTTTGCTTTTTCCTGATACTGCCTGCGGCAGGACAGAATACAAACCTGTATGACCTGACGGTTATACAGGATCATGTTAAAACCAAGCGTGTAAGCAGCTTTGACAGGACAGGCGGTAATAATGACCGGCTGGAAAATATACGCCCCGGAGAGAAAAGGGTGCTTTTTGATGTTAAGGGTGCGGGAATGATCAACCATATCTGGATCACCATTGCACCACCTCCTGAAGAGCTCAGCAGGAATGACATCATTATAAGGATGTACTGGGACGGCAGTGCGATCCCCTCGGTTGTTTCCCCTATAGGCCCCTTCTTCGGACAGGGGTGGAATGAAAGCTACCCGTTCTCCTGCCTCCCTCTCGCTGCAGGTCCCGTTGACGGCAGGGGTATGGTCAGCTATTTCGTGATGCCCTTTGCTGACGGTGCGAAAATAGAGATTGAGAACCAGGCCGACAGGGAGATAGAAGCCTTCTATTATTATGTCGATTATGTCGAGATGGAGTCTTTGCCTGATAATACCGGGCGGTTTCATGCCTGGTACAACCATGAGCTGACCCAGGCACCTGAACAAGGAGAAAATGAGTGGGGAGTGCTGGGTGAACAGGGCAATAATCCTGACGGCAGGGATAATTACCTGGTTGCCGACATAAAGGGGAAAGGACAGTTTGTCGGTTTCAACTATTATGTGCACAATCCTTCACCCATGTGGTATGGTGAAGGAGATGATATGATCTTCATCGATGGCGACAGGATGCCAACATTAAACGGTACCGGGACAGAAGATTGTTTTAATACAAGCTGGTGCCCGAAAGTGCCATTTACCCATCCTTATTATGGATATGCCCGGCTGAACAATGATGTTGGCTGGCTCGGCCGCACCCATGTATACCGTTTTTATATCAGTGATGCCATCCATTTCGAAAAATCCCTCAGGTTCACTATGGAACATGGCCATAACAATTGTATGACCCTTGACCTGGCCAGCGTGGCGTACTGGTACCAGATGCCTCCGTTTAATGAGTTACTTCCGCTGCCTTCGAAAGCAGACCGGAAACCCAAACCATTTATTGGCGTGGTGGAGATGCATAAGTGGAGACAGGAATGGAGAAAGGCGGAAGGCAATGATCCGCAGCTCTGGGGAAATGAAGATTGAACCGTTCA
>Ga0172365_10004542_pt1 | contig 10265 bp, 8 predicted proteins | sample LakKivSesite48cm_FD_114535 | JGI IMG/M metagenome (GOLD analysis project Ga0172365, IMG submission 114535) | Sediment microbial communities from Lake Kivu, Rwanda - Sediment site 48cm | ecosystem: Environmental > Aquatic > Freshwater > Lake > Sediment | place: Rwanda: Western Province, Lake Kivu... | reverse complement strand
CGATAAACAACTTCAAGTTTGGCAGTCATCCCGAAGCGGAAAACCTAGGCAGAGAGACCTACCGAAAGAAGTTCCACAAGGGTTATGATGGATGCTGGCTAGGCTGCTCTTTGGCGTGCTCCCATGGAGTGAAAGGCTTCGAACTCAAAACAGGCCCATACAAGGGCCAAAAAGTCTTCGTAAACGGACCAGAATATGAAACAATAGCCGGAGTTGGCAGTAACTGCGGCATCTTTGACCCTGACAGGGTTACCGAAATCAACTATTACTGCGACATCTACGGTTTGGACACCATCTCTGTGGGCACTGCTACAGCCTTTGCCATAGAATGCTACGAAAATGGATTGATCGACAAGAAAGTCACAGGCGGCTTAGACTTGAAATTCGGTAACAGCGAAGCAACCCTTGAGCTTATCCATCAAATGGCAAAGGGTGAAGGTTTTGGCATAATTGTCGGTCAGGGTGTGCGGAAAATGAAGGCTCTCTTTGCAGAGAAATACGGTGCTGACCCCAAGATTGTGCAAGACATCGGAATGGAATCTAAGGGTTTAGAGTTCTCTGAGTACGTGACGAAGGAGTCGCTGGCGCAGCAGGGCGGCTACGGACTCACATTGAAAGGGCCCCAACATGATGAAGCCTGGCTAATATTCCTCGACATGGTTTACAACTACATGCCTACTTTTGAGCAGAAGGCTGAAAACCTCCACTGGTTCCCGATGTTCCGCACATGGTTCGGCCTAAACGGCTTGTGCAAACTTCCTTGGAATGACGTTGTTCCTCCAGAAAACAAGAAAACAAAGGAGCCGGCCAAAGTCATTGCACATGTCGAAAACTACGCTAAATTGTTCTATGCTGTTACAGGCAGGAAAATCACAGTTGACGATATAATATTGATGAGCGAAAAAGTCTACAATTTCCAACGCATCTTCAACTTGCGAATGGGCTTTGGCACACGAAAAGACGATACGATACCGTACCGGGCTGCTGGACCAGTGACAAAGGAGGAATACGAAAGCCGTGCAGAACGCTACGATAAACAACTCAAGGAAAAAGTTGGATATGACCCAGCTGGTAAGGCAACGGAAGAGAAAATTGCCGTTTTAAGGAAATATCGCGAGACCGAATACGAAAAATTGAAGGACGCTGTTTACAAAAGGCGCGGATGGAACGCAAATGGAGTGCCAACGCTTGAAAAAGTGAAAGCCTTGGGAATCGATTTCCCAGATGTAACAGCTCTGCTGAAGAAAAATGCGTGAAGCCCTCCGTAGGGTTCATCTACATTTTCTTTTTTTGCCTCACGGACATCATGTAGGACGGGAGACTCCGTTGCGCATGCGACTTTTTCAGATATTAAAAGGCAACTGCCTGTGGAGCATGCTCCAACAAAGCAGCGGTGAAATTTTTATGTGAGCAATTCTAAAATTCTTAAAAGCCTTCCTTCCTTTAATCTATCTTCGAAGGCGAAGGGACATGAAAGTTACGTTTTGGCTTCTAGATGTTAACTATGAAGTTGAGAATCATACGCCACAGGTGTGGCTCTGGGGCATCGATGATTCTGGAAAAAGAGTGCTCGTTGTAGACAGAAATTTTCTCGCCTATTTCTATGTTGTTGTTGAAGAAAGTTTCGACCCGTCTAAGGTTGCCGAACAAATCAAAGAGGCGCATCACTCTTCAATCGTGAAGGCAGATGTTGTAAACCGCAAATTTTTTGGCAAACCCGTGAAGGCCGTCCAGGTTTACTGCAAGGATCCCGATGTTATACCAAAATGCTCGAAGACTCTGCGAAAAATTGAAGGAGTAAAAGACTGCCTCGAAGACGACATTCGATACTCCATGCGGTACCTGGTTGACAACGATGTTGTTCCCTGCGGATGGCATGAGGTCGAAGCCACCGAAGAACAAAACACTAGTGGCCTCCAAATTGACAAGGTGTACACTGCGAGATCTTTTCCGAAGCTTCTTGAAAAGTCGGAAGTTCCACCGTTGAGAGTTTTGGGTTTTTCAGCAATATACTATAGTAGAGAGGGATCCCCAAAACCAGACAGAAACCCCGCAGTAATAATTTCCGTGGCAACTAACGACGGCCAAGAAGAACAGTTCCTCGCGAGCGAGGACAAGAATGACAAACCCCTGCTAGAAGGCTTCATAAAGTATGTTGAAAACTTCGATCCCGATGTTGTCACAGGTTATGGTGCGAATGCGCAAGACTGGGCGTATCTGAGGGGAAGGTGTCGAAATCTTGGGTTAAAATTGAACGTTGACAGAGCAAAAACCGAGCCGCACACCAGCGTGTATGGACATGTCTCATTGACTGGGCGAGTTAACATTGATCTCTCGGATTTTATGGACGAATTCCCTGACGTTAAAGTCAAGACCCTGCAGAATTTTGCTGACTATCTGGGTGTCATGAAGCTTAAGCAGCGCACGATCGTCGAGGATGTTGATTTCGCGGACTATTGGGATGACCAAAGAAGGCGGGAAATTCTGAAAGGCTTTTCCATGGACAACACACGCTGTATCATGGGGATTTCTACTGCTGTTCTGGATTTCGCTATGCAACTTTCGAATCTTGTGAGCCTACCGCTGGACCACGTCATGACGGCTGCCGTGGGGTTCAGAGTTGAATGGTTTCTGATAAAACATGCGAAGAAAATAGGCGAGCTCATTCCGAAGAGGATCGAGCAGCCTTACAGACCATACGCGGGCGCCATAGTGCTTAAGCCAAAACCCGGGTTGCACGAAAACATCGCCGTTTTAGACTTTAAGTCGATGTATCCGAACATAATGATAGCGTACAATCTTTCTCCTGACACCTACGTCTCTCCCAAAGAGCCAGTTCCGCCAAGCGGAGTTTATGAGACTCCCGAAGTCAAACACAGGTTTCGGAAAGAACCCGCAGGCTTCTACAAGGAAGTTCTATCATACCTCATTCACGTGCGAGCTGAAATCCGGTCAAAAATGAAGATCCTTGATGCTAAAAGGGTCGAATATCGTGTTTCGGATGCCCGTCAAAAAGCTGTAAAAGTGATAACGAATGCTTCCTATGGTTACGCGGGTTGGATAGGCGCAAGATGGTACATAAAGCCGGTGGCAGAGGCAGCCACAGCCTGGGGCAGATACACGATACTCAAGGCGGTTGAAATGGCTGAGAAGGCCGGGTTGAAAATTGTCTATGGCGATACGGATAGCCTATTCCTGGATTACGAGGAAGAGAAGATCAGAAGGCTGGAAAAAGACATCGAAAGGGAGTTGCGCTTAGAGGTCGAGCCGAGTAAGATTTACGTGCGAGTCTTCTTTACGGAAGCCAAGAAGCGTTATGCGGGGCTCCTGCCTGATGGAAGCCTTGACATTGTCGGCTTAGAGGTTATACGGGGCGACTGGGCAACCGTGGCAAAAGGCGTGCAAGAAAAGGTCCTAGAGATCATTTTAAAGGGGCAATCACCTGAGAAAGCAGCCAATTTTGTGCAGCAAGTTATCGATGAGCTTTGGCAAAAACGCATTCCCTTCCGCGACCTCATAATTTGGAAGACATTAGCTAAGCCCGCTGAAGAATACGCAGTCAAGGCTTCGCATGTCGAAGCTGCAAAAATGCTGAAGGATAAAGGTTGGAAGCTAACGGTAGGCGACAAGGTCGGTTACGTCATTCTGACTGGCACTGGACGGCTTTATGAAAGGGTTAAGCCCTACGTATTCGCCACGTACGATGAAGTTGACATAGAATACTACGTATCTAAGCAGGTCGTGCCTGCTGCTGCGAGAGTTTTAGAGTTTTTCGGAATAACCGAGGAACAACTGCTAAAACGCAGAGGAGGAGAAAAAGAAACTCGTACTCTCACTGAGTTTTTTGGGCGCTAACCTGACGCAATGTCTGTGAACGTCAACAGCTCAACGTTGAGCGCAGGTTTGACGGCTTCCGACACGCGCGAAGCGATGATTCGCTTTATGTTTTTCTCGCCAGCTATGTCAACGATTCTTTGGGTTATGATTCCGTCGAAGATGACAGTGTCAACACCTGTTGCTTGTTGAAGTTTTTCAGCCAGTTGGCTCACTGGCAGTCGCTCTATCTGTTCGAGTTTCTCGTTAAGGAGAACAGCTTCCAACGTTCCTTCCAAGGTTTTTGCCGTTTGAACTATTGCCTCTGAAACTTCCATCTTTGGTTTTTCCTTTTTTGGTTTAACAAGCTCTCCTATGGGGTTTCTCGCTTCTAGGGCGTCGAATATTTCTTTGCAGTTCAGTTCTTCCACTTCTTTTCCGCGCGGTGCTCTGCCGACGTACCGTATGTTTGTGACCTGCATGAGTTCCTTGAGGATCAGGTCGCCACCCCTGTCACCGTCGAGGAGGGCTGTTGCTTCCTTGTCTTTGCACAAGCGCTTTATTGTTTCGGGAACCTTGGCGCCTTCCAAGGCGATTACGTTGAGGAGACCGCACCGCATTAAGTTTATTACGTCTGCTCTTCCTTCTACGACGGTTATTTCTTTGTAGTTTTCAATGTTTGGTCCGGCGGGTAATTCTTCGGGTCCATACTTTTCGACTTTAGCGATCTTCAGCGTTTCGGATATTTCTTTGTAAACTTCGTCCACTGTGGGCATTGTCTCGATTGTCCATTTATGGAGAATTTCCTTGGCTCTGTCGATTATCACTTTTCTTCGGGCTTCTCTTATATCTTCGATTTTTTCAAGGGTCACTTTTGCCATGCACGGTCCGACTCGGTTTATGCTTTCAATGCTTGCGGCGATCAGGGCTGTGGAAACACGGTCCAGGCTCGTTGGTATTGTTATGGTTCCATTAGTTCTGTCGTTTTTTGAGTGCAGTTCGATTTCTATTCTTCCGATGCGACCCGTCTTCTGTAATTCTCTGAGGTCGAGGTCGGGCCCAAAAAGCCCCTCTGTTTGACCAAAAACTGCACCTATAACGTCTGATTTTTCTACTACTCCCTCTATTTCAAATTTGGCGTGTATGACATACTTTATGGTAAACGTTTGTGATGATCCCGTGAACGTGCGCCTCCGAACGATTGTTTCATAGTTAGTTTAATCGCGTGATGGGGAAATTTACCACCATTGATCACGAGATTATTACTTTGACTATTTATTACGTTTATGAATTACTAATCTTGCTCTTTAAGGTTTCCATGTAGCTCGTAAGACTTTCGATGTCCTTAACGTCTTTTCCGAGTAAACTTGAGAGTTCGCGCCAGAATTTCATGTTAGGCTTTATTCTGGCTTGCTCAAGGCTTCGTTTGATCCGTTTAGTCCCTTCCTTTCCTCGTCTGTCAAAATCCAATAGGAGGATAACTTCCTTTGTGTTACTCTTCTCAATTTCTGAAACCACGTCTAGAAAAGATTTGCCACCTGTTTTTGCAGTTAATATTTTTCCTTCGACGCCCAACACTGTGAGAGTTTCTATATCTTTTTTTCCTTCCACAATTATGGGTGTTCCCTTTTTGGACTGTTCTTTCAGTTTTTCAATGATTTCAAGAATTTTCTCTTCCTTTTCCTTTAGCCGCGTCGACAAAGGTTCTCACCTTGTTACCTGTGCTTCTTTAACGATTTCCAAATACTCGTTGGCTTGGCTATTAGTTTCAAAAAACTTCCTGATGGGCTCCAGAATTTCCACCAGTTCCAGTGCCACGGCGTTCTTGAGGTCTTGCGGATGCAATTCGCCTCTTGCGTAGGCTTTCTCTATTTCTCCATAGTTTAGAAACTCTCTTGAGCCGCCGAATTTTGCTGAACGTTCTATTTTGAATGTTTCATTCTCGTGGAATATCACGTGCTTCACTATTTCCAGCACTGGATTCATTTCTGTTTGTCTTTCTGGGCACCAGGCTTTCTTCATTTTTTCCTTTATCTGCGCTTCTGTGTCGTGGATGAATATCGCGGTCCAAGGTTTTGACTTGCTCATCTTGCTTGCGATGACCTGTTCCAGCTTATCCTTTGACGTGAGCTCAACGGGCTTCGCGATTCCCATGAGCAGGTGATGGTGAACCGCCACGGGCTTTTCCCAACCCATTTTCGGGAAGATCTCCCTAGCCAAGACGTGAGCTTTCCTCTGATCGAGACCGCCGTGAGGCATATCCGCTCCTATCTCTTTCACGTCAACCGCCTGCATGGGCGGATAAAAGTACTGGGCCAGATCCAACTTCTCATTTTCGGTTCTGCCCAAGATCGTCATGCATCTTAGAGTTCTACTAAGAGTCATATGCTTCGAAAATCTGATTAGACGTTTCCAATACTCGTCGTTGTTATGGTACAAATCAGAGCCAACGACGATTTTTACTCCCGGACAAAAAAATTTGAATGCTTCCGCGTAGTATTTTGTGGATGCGAGAATTTTGTCCCAGTCTCCGCCGAATTTATCGTTGATGAAACTGTGCCAGTCTGCAAGGTAAGCTTGGCATCTCACGCCAGCTTTGATTAAATCGTTTATTTTGAAGCCGGAAATAACGAAGTTACCCAAGTGCAGCAAGCCCGAGATTTCAAAACCTTGATAGTGCCCGGGATGCTCATTCGTTTGTAGAAGTTGCCGCAGTTCTTCCTCTACCAGAATCTCCTCTGTGGGTGGCCGCTTGATTAATTCAATCTTCGTTTCTGTATCCAACTTGCCATTCCAGCTTCTCCTGGTTTCCTAGCCTTTAATGTAAACGCTAAACTTAAAAGCTTAGTCCGTCACCCCCGTCACCCCACTCGTCTTCTCAAATGAGGCGCGGCTCACAAACACTCAAATTAAATACTAAATAGCGTGTCGATTTTTCGAACTCATAAGTTCAAGCGAACCTCGAGAAGGACAACTCACCATTCCTTAGGAAACGAAAATGGATAAGATAAAAGCGAACCAGCGTCCGATAGCAACTGAGACAAAGCGAGATTGCGAGCGGCGCGCTTTTTTCCAACTACTATTTTTAACGTATAGTTCAAGCTATAATAGAGGGGGCATAAACTTCACTGAGCGCTAGAGAACACGCTAAATTCAGCCTTTTCGCGGGCGATTGTTTCCCACGTAACCTAACACTTAACTTCACCGTCGAGCGTTGCGCTCCTCTATGTTAAGCTCTCTCTGGCGTGGGATCCGTCTGCGCCCGCGCCCACCGTGTCCCATGCTTGGGTAAACCCGCCATCACCAGCGTGGCAAGCGTTTTGGGCTTGCGGGTCTTCCGTTGGGTCCGTCGGCATGAATTTGTCGGTGGGATTACAAGCTCACGCACGTCATCGCCAACTGATAATGCTTTTTCTGAAAAGTTAAACGTTGCTGTTGAGGCCTGGGCTGAAGGAATATCAGTCTATTTATTCCTTCCTTTCTTTTTCTGAAAAGCGAGTTTCAAAGAGATACAGCATGGTGCAGCCGGAACCAATGCCAATACACGAGACAAGAAAGAGAATTCCTACATGTCCACGGTCAAACTCTTTCTCTCCCATCTGTATATCGGTCATAGCAAATTTGATTCGCCACAGTTCACCGTAAACGAGAATTATGAGAAAGCTAGCTAAAAAGAAAACCAGCAGGACAATCATCAAAAAGTTGATGCCGATTTTCATTCTGGTCCACTATAAAGTAGTTTTCTTTCAATATTAGCTTTTCATGACGCCAACTGTTAGGATCAACTCTCCTCTGATAAAGCAATTTTCATTAAACACGTTAACTGCTTCTGTGCCGTCGAAAGGCTTCATTCCGCGATTTTGATATTTCGGCTCACGATATATTCTTGCATTCACAATCGAATTTATATTTGATATTCAGTGTTTTGTCTCTTGGTGTTAAGACATGCGCAGACGACTTTCAGGCGAAGACTTCCTCGCATGCTTCGAAGTCCTATGGGAAGAAGGCCCCGCAGTGAAATATCAAAACCCTGATGGATGGATAGTCGCCTAGCCCTCCAAATCGAAATTACGTTTTAGAGTTGTGCGCGCCTGACGAGAATCCGACATTATTCTTGAAAGATGACAAAACTTTTTTGCCGTCTATCTAACCTTTCTGCGATATTTGAGTGCCGCACAGGTTCAGGGCATCTTCTTATGGAAGATTGACAGTCAGATAGTCTGAGTAACTGTTTCAAAGATGAAATCAAGTTTGCTTAGCGCTGATAACATAGAAAGATTGTCAGAAGTGCTGAGGCCTGTATCGGACGAACAGGACGCGAATGCAGCGGTGACTTTGCTTTTAAAGCCGAAAAGTCGTGATTCTGACACCCTTTTTGTAAAAAGAGTTGAGAAACCAGACGACCCTTGGTCTGGACAGACAGCTTTCCCAGGAGGGAAACGCGAGTCAAAGGACATAGATCTAAAGCAGACTGCCATCAGAGAAACCATGGAAGAAACCAGCATAAACCTTCTATTTCGATGTAACTTCCTCGGAGTCATGACCACCTTTCGATCAGAATCAAAGCCAGAAATGAAAGTCCTCCCCTTCATCGTCCTCCTAGAACACGAACCGCAGATAAAACTGAACAAAAAAGAGCTGGAAAGTTTTGTCTGGGTCTCCCTTGCCGAAATCTTTCGAAGCAAAAACAGTGTAACCCTCAGTTTCGGAGAGTTTCCAGCCTACTTGCTTAGAAATATCGTCGTATGGAGATTAACATACAGAATACTCAACAACTTTATCCAGACTTTAGAAACTTTAGAAGCTGCCACACACAAATTTAGCAAAGATATCTGAACGCCAGCTACACCGAGGCTATCGGCTGAGGGCATCTATGTTTTTTGATCAAGAATCCAACGTATTTTCAATTCATCAACCAATTTCTTAAGGTCCTCGTAAACTGCACCGCTGACGGGAATCCCCATCTTAATTCTCGTCTCCTTTGTCAACCACGCCTTCTCGCCAGGAATCCATATCCTATCTGCCTTCGGGTGTTTGGAAGTTGACTTAATCTCCTGGACGTACTCCTGAACTCTGCTAAAGAACTTATCTTTCGGCATAAACGCCTCAACGTCGAGGGCTATTAATGTGTGACCTACGCCCGCTGGTTTGTCTGCCACCGTGTAGCCAACGTGGGTACCCCACGACGAGCCAGAGAGTACTCCGCTGATTATATCGACCAGGAACGATAGCCCTGAGCCTTTGTGTCCACCGAATTCCTCGCCCACGCCGCCTAGCGGGAGTATCGCTGCCTTGTCCTCCTTGATTTTTCTGTGAATGCGGCTGGCATCACCGCTGATCATCCTGCCATGTTCATCCATCACCCAGCCTTCAGGTATTTGTCGCCCTAGTTTTCTGTACAACTCTATTTTGCCAACTGGAACCACACTTGTAGCAGCATCGAAGAGTATGGGTGGCGGACACTCCCTTGGTATCCCAACTGCTATCGGATTCGTCCCAAGGGTTGGGCCTAACGTGTTCGTGTAGGCGACAAGATTTTCGCTGTTGGTTAGTGTCACGCCTATTAACCCCTTGCCTGTAGCCATCAGCGAGTAGTAGCCCGCAATTCCAAAGTGATTGCTATTTCTAACCAATACTAGGCCGATGCCATACGTTTCGGCTTTCTTGATAGCCAAGTTCATACCCTTCGAAGCTGCCACTTGGCCTAAACCGTTGTCTGCGTCGATCAACGCAACTGCTTTGTGATCTTCGACAACTTTCATTTCAGATTTTACATTAACGTTGCCTGTTCTGATACCGTCAACGTATCTTCGTAGTCTCTGAATTCCATGGCTTGAAATTCCCATCAAATCTGCCGTGACTATGACGTCAGCTACCGTGTCTGCATCCTTTTCGACAACGCTGAGAGTTCGAAATATTGTTGATACGAGCTTCATGAGATCAAGATAATTGATTCTCACATACTTCTCGGACGGGTGTAAAGCTTCTTTTTCATAATACTCAAACATGTTAACTTTCCCGGCCCAGCTTTGACAGTCTTAACGTTGTTGATTATAAGGCTTCTGTTGTTTCTGTCAGGCCTGAAATTAAGACATTTCCCGGAGAACACAAAGAAAAAAGAAGGAGGATTGCCATCAATGGAACTATATTTTTCTTTTGTCTAAGACAGATCTGAAAGTTTTTCCACAACATTCAAAGAGTCCAATCGTGAGTTCTGTTCTTTTACCCTTCTTGTCCGGTTTTCCAGCCATCTTCCAAGTCTTTTTAGGAGTTTTGACTTCCTTTCCGCATTTAGGGCATTTGACCATAAGATTCTCCCTTTAAACCCTTACATATGGTTTAGAATAAAACATTTTCCATTGTCCGTACGATCGAGGTTTCTGTGATGAGCCTCGCCAAAAAGATCAAGAGTGCAAGAGCAAAGGCTGCTAAAGTTCAACTTCATCTTCTAT
>Ga0172365_10004541_pt1 | contig 10266 bp, 5 predicted proteins | sample LakKivSesite48cm_FD_114535 | JGI IMG/M metagenome (GOLD analysis project Ga0172365, IMG submission 114535) | Sediment microbial communities from Lake Kivu, Rwanda - Sediment site 48cm | ecosystem: Environmental > Aquatic > Freshwater > Lake > Sediment | place: Rwanda: Western Province, Lake Kivu... | reverse complement strand
TTTTGCCGTGTCCGAGACCGCCTTGAGCATACCGGTCATGCCCTTCTGGTAGATGAGGTCCATGATGAGCTTGGCCTCGTTGCACGCCTCGAAGTAGGCCAGCTCAGGCGGGTACCCGTTCTCTGTGAGCACCTCGAACCCGTTCTTGATGAGCTCGATCAGCCCGCCGACAAGGACAACCTGCTCGCCAATGAGGTCGCTCTCGGTCTCGTCCTTGAAGGTCGTCTCGATGACCCCCGCCCTCGTTGAACCAAGCGCTTTTGCCGCGGCCAATGCGGTTTCCATGGCCTTGCCCGACGGGTTCTGGTAGACGGCGACCAGCGAGGGCACTCCGAAGCCGCTCTGGTACGTTTCCCTCAGCCTGATACCTGGGCTTTTCGGGGCGACCATGATCACGTCCACGTCCTTAGGCGGAACTATCTGCTTGAAGCGGATGTTGAATCCGTGGGCGAAGTCCAGGGTCTTACCTTTAGACAGGTGGGGGGCGATGTGCTGCTTGTAGACGTCTGGCTGAGCCATGTCGGGCACTAGGACGAAGATCACGTCGGCCTTCTTCGCGGCTTCCGAGATTTCGTAGACCTTGAACCCGTCCTTCTTGGCTCGCTCCCAGGAGTCTCCTCCCTTCCTCAGTCCGATGATGACGTTCAGGCCTGAGTCGCGCATGTTCTGGGCCTGCGCGTGCCCTTGGCTGCCGTACCCGATGACGGCTATCGTCTTGTTCTTCAGCGGTTCTAGAGACGCATCTTTCTCGAAATACACTTTCACCATTTTCCTTTCACCATTAATTATTCCATTCTTGCTGATCTCATTCCTCTTGACAGTGCGGTTACGCCTGTTCTCGCGATTTCCTTCAGCCCGAAGGGCCTCATCAGCTCGACGAAGGCGTTGATCTTGTCCGAGTCGCCCGTGATTTCGACGACGAGCGAGTCGTGCGCAACGTCGACGACGTGTCCCTTGAAGATCTCGGTGTAGTTGATGACGTCCGACCTGACCTTCGTGTCGTCCGTCTTCACCTTCACGAGCGCCAGCTCCCGCGAGACCGTGCTCTCGGGCTCAAGGATGCTGACCTTCACGACGTCTATGAGTTTGTGCAGCTGCTTGACGCTCTGCTCAACCGTCCTCTCGTCGCCCTTGATCGTAACCGTCAGCCGCGCGAGGTCCTTCTCTTCTGCTGCGCCGACGGTGATGGTTTCGATGTTGAAGCCCCTCCTCCTGAACATGTTGGAGACGCTGTAGAGGACGCCGGGCTTGTGCTCGACGATCGCGGAGATTATGTACGTTCTTCCTTCCTTCGGCACACGAATCACCCAACCATGATCTTGTCTATCCCTGCTCCCGGAGGAACCATCGGGAACACGTTCTGCTCAGGCGAAATCGGCACGTCAACCACCGTCGTCACGTCGCTCTTCATCGCCGCCTTCACGGCCTTCGCGAACTCCTCAGGCGAGTCAACGCGGACGCCCTGCGCCCCGTAGGCTTCGGCGAGCTTCACGAAGTCGGGGCACTTATCTAGGTCGATGGCCGAGTACCGCCTGTCGTAGAACAGCCTCTGCCACTGGGCGACCATGCCCAGGACCGAGTTGTTCAACACCATGACCGTGACGGGAATCTTCCACATGACTGACGAGGCGAGGTCTTGCTCCGTCATGATGAAGCTTCCGTCGCCCGCAACGTCCACGACTGGCACGTCGGGGCAAGCGACTTTCGCTCCGAGGGACGCCGGGAACCCGAAGCCCATCGTGCCTAGGCCGCCTGAGCTGATGAACGTTCTAGGCTTGTAGGACTTCAGATATAAAGCTGCCCACATCTGGTTCTGTCCGACCTCTGTAGTAGTTATCGCGTCGTTGGGCAGTATCTTCCGCAGCTCAGCCAGCAGGTGCGTCGGAGTCATCCCGTCCCTTTTCTCCATTTCAGCCTGCTGCCTCTGCTGCTCTTGGATCCTGCTCATCCACGTCGACCGCTCCTTCTTGCGATAGCTCTTCACGAGGCGCTCCCGTATTGCCTTCAGAGCGAGCTTCGCGTCCGCCACTATCGGCACGGTGGGTCTGACGTTTTTTCCGATTTCTGCTGAGTCGATGTCTATGTGGATGATTTTCGAGTTGCGGCAGAACGTCTCGACCTTCCCCGTGCTTCGGTCCGTGAACCGCATCCCGACCGCCAGTAGCACGTCCGCTTCGGGCACGATTTTGTTCGCAGAGATGGTTCCGTGCATTCCCAGCATCCCCAGCGACAGCGGATGGTTCTCGGGGATGCAGCCCTTCCCCATGAGCGTCGTCGAGACGGGCGCGACGAGCATCTCAGCCAAGGTGAGGAGCTCCTGTGATGCTCCTGAGGTGATTACGCCGCCGCCTGCGATGATGACGGGCCTTTCAGCTTGGACAAGGAGCTTCACCGCCTTCTCCACCTGCAGAGAGTGGGGTTCGGTGTTCGGCTTGTAGCCTCGTAGGTGGATGCCGTCGTCGAATTCGACGTCCTCCACCTCAGTCTGGGTATCCTTAGGCAGATCCACAAGCACAGGTCCCGGACGACCAGTCGAGGCGACGTAGAAGGCGGTCTTCACCGTTCTGTAAATCTCTTTAGTGTTCGTGATCTGGAAGTTGCACTTGGTTATAGGTGTAGTAACACCCACAATATCTGTTTCCTGGAAGGCGTCCTTGCCGATGAAGGCTCTCGGAACATTACCAGTGAACGCGACGACGGGAGACGAGTCCATGTATGCATTGGCAATGCCCGTGACGAGGTTCGTCGCCCCGGGTCCCGAGGTCGCCATGCACACTCCGACTTTTCCGCTTGCCCGTGCGTAGCCGTCGGCTGCGTGGGCTGCGCACTGCTCGTGCCTCATGAGGATGTGCCGTATCTCCGAGTCATAGAGCACGTCGTAGATGGGCAGCACCGACCCTCCTGGGATGCCGAAGATGACCTCGACCTTCTGCTTCTTCAGGGACTCAATCAGGGCTTTGGCGCCCGACATTTTCACCATTCTGGATTCTCCTTTGTGACCCTCATTTTGTAGAATGCTTTTTGAGCGTCCATTGAGTGTACTGCACGATTGATTTCAAGAATGTTTGAATAATTTTTCGGGGTCTGTTCTGGAGAATGCATTGGGAATCTTGTTTTAGCTGCGGAGGAGACGGTCCCTCCGTACCCGGATATCCCTCACTTTATTGTCCTCCAGAGGAAACGAAACCGAGTCTAATATCAACAGGATGCATATAAGCCTTTTGAACCCGCCGAACAGCACGAATATCACAATTTTATGCCGAAAACCGTCATTGACCCGACGCAGCGTTGTTTCCCGTCTTGTTGTGGTTGCTCAGTAGAATACATTGATCAAGTTAATTACGATTTCGTAATATAGTCGCTAATACAATTTGGAAGACTTCCACTCTGGACAATTAACTCTCTAACTATTTTATCTATTTTGAGTATTTCTTCTGAAAGTCCAGCTTTTACAAGTTGCCGAATTTTTCCTATACTAGAGTATTTTGCCTCAAGTTCATTAATGATTTTACTAGCTTTATCTTCAGCATCATTTGAAAGATCAACAAGCTTCATATGTGTCTTGTTTTTAGGATTAAACTTGGGTAACGGTAGTTCAAGAACTTTCTTATGAATGTGTCTTTCACCCCATAAACCACGGCTTTGCATAGGCTTTATCAAAGCATCTATTATTGGCGCATTTAACATCGCTGTGATAAAAAGTCCTTCCTCTCTATTGTTCGTATCAAACCAATATGTTGTCGATTCTCCAACTACTCCTTGAATTTCCAAAAAAGACGAATTGATTTTTACCTTTGTTGGTTCATTCTTCATCAAACATGCAACAAGATATGTCCCAGAGGTATTGTAGAGGATCTTGTACTTCTTCTTTGAACTCTGGTTAGTCAAGCCACGCGAATAATCAAGCCTTTGATAGATGTTCATTTTAATAGCTTTTTCTTTTCGTTTTTCTTTCCAAACTTTTTCCGCCCTTATAAGCCACTCCTTCAATCCAGAGTATCCTCTTCTCTTAGCTTCCTCAGAATCCAAAATACGATAAACACCATTAGCTGGTTCGACTGGAAGAACAGCAATTGGAAGTTTAGTTGTATAGAAAGGTACTAGCTCAGAACCAGTGACCACTTGGTATAGAAACCGTGATTCAACTTCCCCCTCTAAATCAACGTCAGCATATTCTGGTTTTGCACGTTCAATAGCCCTTTGCGAAGTTTTCAATCTGGGTTTTGTTAAATCAATCCCAAGTTTTTGATGAACAATTGGCTCAACAAACCAAACTTGTCTGGGTACAACTGTGGTACCCTGAGTAAAATTCTGATAATATAAGCTACGTTGACCTTTTTCAATTGCTTTAAGAACATTCTCAAACTCTTGACTTTCAAAAAAAGAACGCTGTCCTATCTCATAATATTCAAATTTCTTCGAAGTTTGCTTAAGTAACTTCATTGCCTCAACTAGTTTACAGTTCTTTTGCGGAAGTGTCCCTTTAAAAACAACTGCATCAATGGGAAAGTGACTTTTTCCATTCTGTGCGGTAATCACGCAACTAGGAATATGGAACAATGGCTCTACATCTTCAAGATCTATCATTTTAACTATTTTCATCATTGGTTTAAATGACCCATTTCTGAAGTTATGATGTTGGTCGCTTACGAAAATACTTCGTGGCATAACGAACGAAAGAGTACCATTTTTAGCAAGGTATAGGTCTGATACTCGTGAGAAGAACAATGTGGCAAGTTCCATCTGAGTTATTAGTTCCGCTCTTTCTGAACTTAGTAATGTATATTTTTCAAGAATTTGTTCCTTTAGAAAACGCTGGTAATCAGTACTTTCGACATATCTATATGACAACCAAGGTGGATTTCCGATAATAATTTCAAATTTTTGATCTTTAAGAAATAAAGGTTTGTAGATATTCTTAAGAATGAACGTCCATACTGAATCTTTTTTCTGTTTAATTAGTTTAGCCATTGTTTTTGTTGTCTCAAATAGTACACTTAACGTGTTCTTACTGAGCTTAACACTGGAAATGGGCTGAATTTTTTGTACAAGTAAATTTTCAAAATCATCAAATTCTGGTTTTTCGCCATCTGCAATACCTTTGGCATATTCTTTTATTACTTCAACAACTCTATCGGTTAATTTTGGATCTTCTGCAATCTTAAGTGGAAGACGAAGTATCTTACCCTCAGCTTCTATTTTAAAAGAACGAACGCCTTCGTAAAGGACAACGTCTGAGTCTGGTAACCGAATTGAATCCGCTAAATATACAGGTATTGAAACTGGACCATGTCTTGCTGAAAGAAGGTCTGTTCCAAGCGCAGTCAGGAAATTTGATCTTGATAATATAACTGCGAGAGGATGAACGTCAATGCCCTTAATGGTATTGAGTATTAATTCCAATTTTTCGTGAGGCTTTTTCTTACCTAATAACTCTTTCTTTTTACGGATGCTTGCGGCTAAAAAGGTTCCAGATCCGCATGCTGGATCAAGTATCGATTTTGTTGGGTCTTTCGCTAGGACATCATTTACCATATATTCAGCAAGCCAGTCTGGGGTGTAGTATTCACCAAGGTCATGTCTTGCTTGGGGGTCAACCAGTTCCTGATAAAGAGATTTCAAAATATCTTCATTTATTGTTGATATATCGTAAGATGCAAGTCGTTCCAAAAGCATACTTGCTGATTTTAGACCCATCTCAACTCGTGCTACCCATGAGAAAAAATCCTCTTCGAGAAAATTATGAACATTCCATATTTCAAAAATTCTTCCTTCTAAAATTTCAGCAATTTGTTCAAACGAAATTGGAAGAGCTCCGCCTGAAAAGGTTGAATATGCAAGTAATTTCGCAAGTGTCGCTAGGTAAGTATGTCTAATGAATAAATCCTCACTGTCAACTTTCGATCCATAGACTATTCGTAGGAAGTTAGCCCATTGGTCATAAAGGACTGTCTCTTTATATTCTTTCCAAGCTTGTTTGAGAAGAGCCTCAACCTCACAGAATGCAGGTTTGTTCAATCCAAATTCATTCGAGAAAGCTTCAGTTGTTGCTAGTTTTAGTGTCTCAGTAAGCATATATCTATCAAGCCAAACGAAAATCCCGCCTGGTTGTGTCTTTGTAAGATCCATCTTATCTATTTGGTCGAGGTGCACATCGTTAGGATTAACTTCATCCTCTTCAACAGCGGTTCTTGGTCTATAACACACGAATTTAATTCCATCAGTCGCCATTGCAATATACGACACTCGGTGTGTTTTTTGTTCTGTCCAAAGAATTGAAATGTATCGTTGCAGTTCAGACTCCGCTTCAGCCAAATTTTTCTTATCCAAACTTTTTTTAAATTCAATAATAAGATTCCCAAGGAAAGCATCAACTCGACCCTTTACAACAAGTATGCTGGCTTTTGTGGTGATGTACTTCTCAAGAATTGGAAATAATTTTTCAAGGTAATCCACATTAATTTGTCTGAATACATTTCTAGAAAATTCTAAGAAAAGGTAAGCTATTGTAGCTTCAGAATTAGCATAAGTCACTTCATCGTGATATTGTTTTAACTGTTTCTCAAAATTTGGTGGTGCGGTTGCCATGAAGTTATTTCCCTAATCGTTTTTCGTTCATTCTTACTTATAATAATATATCTATAATTCGGAATAAGATATTATTCATTTTACGCATTTTATAAGCTTTAACCAGAATTTATGAACTTGTGACTATTTTGTTATGTTGAGTTGAAATTGTTTCCCGTTTTGTTGTGGTTGTGGTTGCTCATGAGGACGTTCATGCCGTTTAGCATGGCTTCGACGCTTGCCATCACGATGTCGCTGTGGGCTCCCATCGCCGTCGCTGTCCTGTCGCCTTTACGAAGCCTCACGATGACCTCAACTAAAGCGTTCGTGCCACCAGTGATGGCATTCACGTGGTACTCGTCGAGCCTGATCGGCTCCACAGCGGAAACCGCCTTCCTTATGGCGTTCATCGCGGCGTCCACGGGACCGTCGCCCGTCGCAGCCTCAGTCAAAGTATTACCATTGAGGTTAAGCCTGATCGAAGCCGTCGGCGTGACCTTGTCCCCCGTCACGACGGTCAGCTCCTCGAGCTTTATGGCTCGTGCACTGGGCAGCCCCATGACGGACTCGGCGATTGCCTGAAGGTCAGAGTCGGTCACCCGTTTGCCCTTGTCGCCCACCTTCTTCACGCGCTGGAAAATCTCGTTCAGCTGAACGTCGGTCGGGTTGATGCCGATCTCTTTAAGAACCGCTCCGATACCACGGGAACCCGCGAGCTTCCCAACCGCCAGCCTCCTAGTGCGTCCGACGGTTTCGGGTGGGATCGGCTCGTACGTCAAAGGGTCAGCGAGTATGGCGTGGGTGTGGATTCCCGCCTCGTGGACGAACGCGTTCTCGCCGACAACCGCCTTGTTCGGCTGGACCGTAATTCCCGTGAGCCGCGAGAACATCAGGGAAGTGTCGTACAGCTTTTCGGGCTTCACGGACGTTCCGACGTTGTAGAGCAGCTTCAACGAAACGACGACCTCCTCGAGAGCGGCATTTCCCGCCCTTTCGCCTAGCCCATTGATTGTGACGTGGGCTTCTTCTGCTCCCGCTTTGAGGGCAGCTATCGTGTTCGCGACGGCCATGCCGAAGTCGTCGTGGCTGTGCACGCCGAAACGGACGTCGGGGAATGCCTGCTTCAGCTCCGAATAGAAGGCTGTTGTCTTCTCAGGGGTCAGCACGCCCACCGTGTCGCATGGGGTCATCCTGTCCATCCCCGCGGACGCACCTGCTTCGATCATGCTTTTCAGGAAGGTCACGTCTGCTCTGGTGGAGTCCTCAAGCCCCAGCTCGACGAGTAATCCGCTTTTCTTTGCGTATTTCGTCATTTCTCGGGTGAGCTTGAGCACGTCTTCCCTCGTCTTCTTGAGCTTGTGCTGGATGTGGAGGTCGGACGCCGGGATGACGAGGAAGACCGAGTCCGCGCCGCTCTTGGCGACCGCGTCCACGTCCCTCTTGACTCCTCGGGCGAAGCTGCATACCTCGGCTTTGAGCCCCGCCTCGGCTATGGCTTTGATGGTTGCCAGTTCGCCTTCGCTGGCTCCCGCGAACCCCGCCTCGACGATGTCAACGCCCAAGATGTCCAGCTGCCTGGCTAGGGCAAGCTTGTTCTCAGAAGTCAAGGATGCGCCGGGGGTTTGTTCGCCGTCTCTTAGGGAGGTGTCAAAAACTCGGATTTTACTCGGGAAGCTTCCCGATAAAGCAATACCCCATTTAAAGTGCACCGAAACAAAACCCCATACGCAGGACGTATAAAAGCCTTTTGGTGTCTGAATCCAGACCGTAATTAATAAGCCTAAACCAATTCATTTTTTTATATTGTTCCCAAAAGAAACTTTTAAATTCTTAAATATAGATGAACAAGATATTTTAATTAGGAGGAAAATCAAATGGCGAGAGGTATTTGTGCTAGATGCGGAAAAACTGTTGGCTCGTTTATGCAACCTTCAGGATGGCAGTGTCCAAGATGTCTTAGAGTCTTCTGCGAATCCTGTTGCCCAAAAGTTGGATTTCTTATTAAAAAGCCAGCATGCCCGGACTGTGGAATCGAACTTAGAAAATAAGGGGTTATACAATGCCTTTACTTGAACCAGGCGAACAAGTAATATTAGGGGAAAATACGAAGCATCAAGGTAAATCTGGATATCTTTGTTTAACTAACAGAAGACTCATTTTTGAGTGCGAGGATGGATTATTTACTAAACGTACATACACTACTCTGGACTTAAAGGTTCAAGAAATCAGCAACATAGCAGTTGAAGGTGCTTTTACTAAAAAACTTATAGTCATTGCTAAATCAGGACAAATTATGTTACGTAACGAATTTTCAGTCAGAGATCCCTATGCATGGCAAAATCATCTTTCGCAAACTCGTAAAACTATTGCAATAACATCGGCGCCAATGCAGTGGGCTTGTCCAAAATGTGCAAATATAAACCCACCAGACATGCCACGTTGTTTGAAATGCGGAATTCCAAAACCGGAGTAAGTTCACGTTTGCCAGATCCAGAAAAACTAGTAAAACAAGGAAAATATCAAGAAGCTGCTGAATTATTTCAACAAAAAGCAAATGATTCAAAAAATTCGTTTGAAAGAAGACGTTTCTTGGACTCAGCAGCAAGATGTTATGAAATTATAGGAGAGTATGCATCTTCGATTCAATGTTACCTAGAGGTTGAAAATTTTGATGCAGTCATAAATGTTTGCATGAAATGTAAAAATCCAAAATATTTAACACAATCCATATCGCATCAAATGAAAAAAAAGATTGTTCGGGCATTAATTATTTGTTCAATAAATTTTTTTAGGGAACGTAATTTTGTTGATGCTCAGATATTTTGTGAAGAAGCTCTTAGTCTAGATGGTGGATCACAACTCCTTGAAGCTTTTATTAATATTCTATTTGGAAGTAAAGAATACGACCAAGAAAGAATAATTGAAGGTCTTAGAATAATTCGGGATATTGCCAACGATGATGTTGATTTAGTAAGTGAAATTGCCTTCATTAGTAAAAATTTCCTTTCAGAAATACCTCAGACTCAAAATTCACAAATATTGAAAGAGGAGAAAAAACAAAAAGATCTTTTCTGTTCTCACTGCGGAGCACCTTTCCCTAAAAATAAAATATATTCAAATATCGTTCAATGCGAATATTGTGGATATACTTCAAAATTTTAAATAAGTTTTGGGGTAATCCAAGTTATTCAAAGGAAATTCCTTTTTTTCTAACTTTTATAAGTTTCCAGTTTGAAAACATGGTTTTGGCAAAAAGATGCATTAGTCCACATCGTTCACAAACTAGAACTCTTATTTTTTTTCTATAATCTTCCTCTAAAAGAACCAACGGACCATTACAATCCACACATTTTCCTTTAACATTTCTCATTTCCGGGAATAATGGCTCTTCTTGAAAATATCGTGACATATTGCCAAATTCGCCCTAAATTTAACCCATTTTATAAGTATATGAAGTTTTATAATATCTAGATATATCTCAAGCTCAGATATACATATCATCGTCTGGCTCTTCAGTGTTGAATGGAGAAGTGTAGAACCCAAAAAATGTAATACCTATTATCAAGTTTATTGAAGGGAAAAGGTTTAAGTGTTGTCTGTTTTATCAAGTTTTGGGTTTTGGTTTTGAGAAGCGACACTGTTAAGCGCGGGCTGGAGAGGGCTCCTCACAGGGCGATCTGGAGGTGCCTCGGCGTCGGC
>Ga0172365_10004540_pt1 | contig 10267 bp, 15 predicted proteins | sample LakKivSesite48cm_FD_114535 | JGI IMG/M metagenome (GOLD analysis project Ga0172365, IMG submission 114535) | Sediment microbial communities from Lake Kivu, Rwanda - Sediment site 48cm | ecosystem: Environmental > Aquatic > Freshwater > Lake > Sediment | place: Rwanda: Western Province, Lake... | reverse complement strand
TATGGTAATTGCTGGAGGAACAGGAATTACTATGATCATGACTGGCATTTTAGCAGGCTGTTTGAATGATAGCTATTTCTGTGCAATGAAGGAATATTTTGCATCTAAAGGACATAATATGGATGTTAACTATGGAATTGAAGATTTAATTGATTGGATCAAAAATTTATTTTCTGAACCATCACAGAATTAATAAGACATGATCGCTAGTATACTAGCGATCATGTTATTAAGGAGTCAAAATGGGAGTTGATTTTCATATTGTTGATAAAGAAGGAAATAGACTTAAAACAATCGAACCTCATCAGATAAGAGGAGGAACTTACCCTATACCGGAGAATTGTAATGAAACTTAAGGATGTGCTCTATACAATAAAATATAATCTAAAATTTCCTTTAATAGAAGATGTACTAGCATTAATGAAATCTAGAGGTATTAAACCTGCTTCCAGAAGGGAAATTATTTCTTTCATACGACATGAATATTCTGATTATGAAAAAATAATTGAAAACTTAAGACGACAGTATGGAGGCATTATTGATTTTAAAAGATACATCTTAAAAAATAGAATTAATGGGGCCATCGCTGCACATTATAAATATAAATATACTCTAATAACTGCTGAAGATGAAGATCCATATATTCAACAGAAATATCCCGGATATGTGAAAAATAAATGCCCGGAAAAAATAGCCAAAAATTATAAAGAAGACTGAAAGGAATTATAATGATTTATAAACTAGATATAAATGATAATCATAGTATAGAAATAGCTCCAAGGCTTAGTAATAAAATTCATATTTATAAAAATGATAAATGTATTAAGACCAGATTATGTATATGTTCTACTATTGAATATTTAGAAAAGGAAAATATTCCCATTAATATTGAAATAACAGATTTATACAATTGGTATAAAGAAAAGAAAGGAAAAATATGAATCGCAATACTTGTAACATGTATACACCTAATTCATTTATTAAGAAATATAAAAATGTTATTAATTCTTGGAAAAAAGCATTGTACATTTCTGTGTTTATCAATTTCATATTAGCATTACTTTTATGTATAAAATAGATTTATCAAAAATATTATAGCAGTGCCCCCCTCAAAGGGGGGCATGTATAGGGGGTGAAATGACAAGTCTAGACTTAATTAATATAATAATGGATATGAAAATTAAAATTAATGAATTTCCATCTGAATCTATGATTAGAACAATGATATCTGGTAAAAATAGAAAAAGTCATAAAGTAAGGCCAGAAGAAATTATAGCATATATAAGACATAATTATACTGACTATTGCAAAAATACATATATATTAATTAAGTCTTATGGACATGGCATAGAATCAGAACATTTTATATTGCAAGACAGATATAATAAAGAAATAAAACGTTTACTAAATTGGAATAAAAATAGGAAAGGAAAATGACATGATTTACTTTATAGGAATAATATTATTAATATTAAATCCTATAGTGATTACATATGGATTTGAACATCCAGAAACATTTCGTTATGCCTTAATGTTTTCTAATATGATAATAGGAATTTGCTTAGGCCTTTTGTACACACGCCCAAAATGCCTCAAATGACAAACCATTTATTTGATGCAGAAAATGGATGTGGTTGTTTAACCATTCCATTAGTAATTATATTATTATTATTATGCATTAAAGTACTCTGCCAGACTAGTGAAAAAATGAATATAGAAATACAAAATAAAGTAGAACAACAGAAAGGAAATTAATATGAAAGGATTAGGTGAAACATTGAGATTTACTTTGAAAAACGGATACAAAGAAATGGCTATTTCTTTAATAAGATCCGCATTTCATAATGACAAAGAAAATGGATGGAAATTTCTTGAAAATTTCCGCATGAATATATCTTTGCATGGAACTCAAGATGAATTGAACACATTTGATAATACTTTCTTTGATCCTGTTCCTGGAAATATACCCATAACTACATCATTTATTGATATATAAATATTGTCCCCATCGTTTAGATAGGACCAGGACTCAGGCTTTTCAAGCCTGCAACGCGGGTTCGAATCCCGCTCGGGACAATATATAGAAAGGAAAAAGATGCCGCTGTGGTGGAAAGGTATACACAATGGACTTAAAATCCATCGGCTTTTAAAGCCATATCAGTTCGAATCTGATCAGCGGTATGAATTGACCTCCCGTAAAAAGGGGGGTCTTTTTTTCTGGTACAAGTCGTACCAATCTTCTTTTAATAATTGAGTATTGATGTGCAATTTGTATAGATTATAATACCCCCGTGAATTTGACGAAATTCACACTGCACATCAATACTCTTATTTTGGAAATTATTAATATCTATTTTTGGAGGTTATAATGAAGGAAACAGACAAGAAAGCACCCACAATAGTTTCAAATGAATCTGATATTATAACTGGAAACATCACTGTAATCGAAACTCCAGTTATACGCAATGTTAAAACCACAATGGACGGAGCTAAAAATAAGATTAATAGAATTTTTTCCTTGATCTGGATAAAGATCAAGAATTTCTTTAGAAGATGCATTGAAGGAACAGAAAGTATCTTTGAAGAACTCAGGAATCGCTTACCACATACTATAATAGGATATATATCCTGTTTAGTATTTGAATTGGCATTTATTACTATTCTTTCATATTTAGTATCATTTCCTGGAATAATAGGGTATCTTGCACTATTTTGTATTCTAGTAATGCTTTTATCTGGATTAGGAATATGTATAGGTAGATTTACAGATGGATTCTGTAAAGGCTTGAATCCAAATGCACAAATATTTATTGGATCCAGTATAGGATTATTATTTGGTATTCTTAGTGTAATACCTGAAATGTTTGCAGCATTTGTAGGAATAGGAACTTATTCATTTGGCGCTCTAGTATGGAATGCATGGATTGAATCTGCTGCTGAAAAACAAGATGATAAACTTATGAATACATTAGAGAAAATAATGAAATATTCAGGAATCTATTATATAGGCCGGGCAATATATAAGATAGATCATTATATATGGAACAAGTTATATTACACTTTTGATTGGATAAAAGATAAATTATCTACGAATAGATTACAACCAGCACCAACAACGGCATAAGCATTATGAGGATCCTAAGATTTGTAAGGATCCTATCCGTAAAATTATTGCCAGAGATTATTAGATCTCTGGTATATTTTGGAACAAAAGGATCCGAAATTTATCTTATGAACAAATCTGAAATCTTGAAAACAAATGAATGGAAATCATCCAGATATGTTGTTCAAGAACATAACGCAGAAAGAGCTGGCTTGCATTATGATTTCAGATTTGAACATAATAATACATTGCTTTCATGGGCTGGCAGAAAAATGCCAGCAGCTAATGAAATAAGAGGCTTCTTCAGACAATCTGACCATGATATAAGTTATTTTGATTTTGAAGGAATCATTCCAAATGGATATGGAAAAGGAACAGTCAAAATAGTAGAACGTGGAACATGCCTATATAAAATTGAAAATGATCACATATCTATGATATTGTATCCAGACAATGGAAATAGATACGAAATGACATTGATACAATTAAAAGGAAAAGGAGATCCATGGTTATTTAATAACCACACAATATCTAGACCTGAATTTTGGAAAGAAAGAGCTAATTATAAGCTGGCACCTATTGACAAGGACGTATGGAATAAAAATTATTATGTCACCGAAAAATATGACGGTGCAAATTATTTTATGGTCATTAATGACAAGGGAAAAGTATCGTTTATTTCCCGAAGAATATCAGTTGATGGAAATACAATCCATAAAGAAGATCAACTGATTCATATTTCAAGTCAAAAAATCCCCAAAAAGTATTGGGGGCATGTGATTCAAGGTGAAATATACCATGACAGAGGTGCCAGCTTTGCTTCTGGAATCTTAAATTCAAAACCACCACGCGCTATCAATACTCAAAATGAATTTGGACATTTGAAATTTGTTCCATTTGATTGTGATATTGAAAGTACTCCGATAGAAAAGAGAATATGGCTAGAAGAATTATGTGAATTAGAATATATCCATCAGCCCTTAATCCTGAAATCAAAACATGATCTAGATAATGTTTTGAATAGAGGAGGAGAAGGGGCTGTGGCCATTGATCTTAATACCGGAGAGATTTGGAAAATCAAAAAAGAAGATTATTTTGATTTAATAGTTGTAGAAATTACAAGAGGAAAAGGAAGAAATAAGAATAGACTTGGAGCATTAATAGGAAAAGATCCAAGTACTGGATCTTTGACTAATGTTGGCACTGGATTTTCTGATAGCCAACGAGAAGAAATATATCTGCATAAAGAAAGATATATTGGCCAGAAATTCAGAACAACTGGTATGGAAAAGACAGATAAAGGTAGCATTCGTGCTCCACGATTTAAAGATTGGCATCCTGAAAGTGATATTCCTGTATATGAATATGCTGAAGGAGCCAATCCAGAAGATGTTGAAGGCACAAAATATGCCATCATAACAAAAGCAGGATGGAAAAAATAAACAGATTGGTAGTTGACAATGAAATCTGCTTATGCCACTGGGATACATAAAATGATAATGGATCTGCTAATCCATTAAATGATTGTATCCCAATGCCAATATTATGTTACAGACAAGAAATTAGAATGAAAATTGATTCATTCTAATTTCTTAGTTGATTGGAATCCTGAAAAGGTATACCAAATGGAAAGGATAAACATGGATATATTTGATGATATAAAAATAAACAAATCTATAGATGATAGAATTGAACAATTCTTATAGGAATTGATGATAAGACTAAGGATATGAAAGGAAAATATGCCAACGAGAAAAACTTATATTAGAAAACTTCTCAAATTGAAAAGAAATTTAAATGCCATTAGAAATGAAATACTTGATATTAGACAAGAAATGCTAACAGAAGATTTAATTTCTAATAAAGATCCTTTTGATAAAGTAATTGTAGAAATTGCTTCTACTCAGATATCTATGGAAATTTTAATAGGATTTTGTGAAAAGGATAATAAGAAATGCCAATAAAATTTACGAGCGGAAATATATTGAATGATAAATCGGAAGCTTTAGTTAATCCAGTAAATGCAATAGGCGTGAGTGGAAAAGGATTAGCATTAGAATTTAAAAAGAAATTTCCTGGTATGTTTAAATCTTATCAGGAAGCTTGCGCAAAAGGAATAGTACAATTAGGAAAAATATTTATGTATGAAACAGATTCTTTGGAACACCCGAAATTTATAATATGTTTTCCAACTAAAGGGCACTGGAAGGATTCTTCTAATTTAGAAAATATTCGACAAGGACTTACACATTTGAAATTGATAATAGATTCTTATAATATTACATCTATTGCATTACCAAAATTGGGATGTGGATTAGGCAAATTAAGTTGGGAAACTGTTAGACCGATAATTCTAGAAGAATTAAACGATTCTAAATCAGAAATAATTATCTACGTATAATTAAGTATGTGCAATAAATGCACATACTTAATTGAATAAATATTCAATTAGAAAAAATAACTTTATACAAGGAAAATAAATGAGAAAAATAATTGATTTGAATTTACCATATATCAGAAAAAATATAAATATGAAAAACCTCCCATAAAGGGGGGGTCTTTTTCCCAGGTAATAAAGTAATAAATAATAAAATTTATAATGAAAGGAAGGAATAATGCCAGATCAAAGAGCTACTAAGAAATTAGACGAAGAATTCTATGGAAAACGTATTGATAAAAGAATTCTATTATCTCCTGAGATAATAGATACAATACTAGATCCTGAATGTACTTATATAGAAGCTGGATATTATCAAATTGCTTTTCCTCCAATTAATAGATATATTATTTCTGATTCAGATTATATAAGAATTGCTCCTTGGGTTATGAAATTAAATAGACTATTTGATTCTACAGGAATTTCTCATTCTGACAGATTAGTTGAATCTTATAAGAAAGACATATCTAATATCTTATGCAAAATTGCTTATGATTCTATCAGAATGAGAAGATATAGTACACTAAGAGCAGTAGCCGTCAGCAATGCTAGCTTACCTGTAGACACGGTTCTTGTTCCTGATATTCCTGATTTGTACTATACAGATAAAGTAATTTTAAAACGAGATCCTGTATTAAGTCAAAATAGTATTGCAATAGTTAATATTAAATTATGGAAAGAAAATGCTATAGCAATTCACCCTGGATTAATGAAAAGAAAAAGTGGTGATCATGATGGAGACACATTAACTTTATATTCTATAAATAAAGAATTAAAAAGTGACTTATCCAAAATTGCCGCTTACATTGAAAGTATAAAGGCACTACCGGAAAATAATTTAATATCTGAAAATGAAACTGATTTAACAATGACACAAGGTATTGGTCTTGTAAAATCAACTACAGGTCCTGTATGTGGTATAGCTAATGCCATAATAGCATACATTGATGCAACAGCCAATCCTTCCATAAGAAGAATGATTATAGAAGATGCTTTAAAATTTAAAGCACGTATAGTGCAAGTTGTTATTGATTTAAAATGGGGCCTGAAAGGCCGCAATGGAAGAAGTGCTATTCACTATTTTGATTTGCTTGCATTTTGTGAATTACTTAGATCAGGATATGATAGAGTTTATATTGAAAACAAACGCTACGATAGAATTGATACTTTCGTAAAAGTCATATTATCAAATGAAAATGATAATGAAAATTACAAAATGTTTGCAAAATATTTTGTAATGGAATTTGGTAATCCTGGAACCAGAATTTATGACTTGATCGCGGAAAGATGTCCAGGCTATAAATTAATGAGAACAGGCCAATTTGAATGGCTAAAAGCCACATTAGAATCTGATAATCAAGGAATGTATTCTGAACTAATTAAACTTATGTTTAAAGGAGAAAAGAATGATAAAAATACCTTACAATTGCATTCGAGCAAATTCATTGACATTTCTGCCAGTAATGATGAATGGAGAAAAGAAACTGATTCCTCCTCTTTTGAATATTGAAATAGTGAACATTGAAATAAAAGATAATAAGCAAATACTTCAAATAAGCATTGATCCATTACAGAAAGAATATCTAGATATTGAAAAATGGGAAACTGAGTTATACATTGATCTACCCATAAATATTGAAAATGGCATATTTGAATCTATCAAATCTGCCGGAACTAAATTCAAAATACTAGAAATAATCTCTCCTAGGTATATTGCAATTAGAGAAGCTGGTTTCTTATTTACAGATCTTCTAGATACTTTAGAATATCAATGTAAATCTAAAGATTGGCTATTTAATGGAAAAATAATAACTGACATAGAAAACAAAATGATGGATATATGGCTAGGAACAGAAGGAAGAAATTATATAAATTCCATAATAGGAAGCAATTCTAATTGCAATTATATTACAGATGAAGACATTGATAAAACTAGAACTTTGCATGCTATGAAAAGATATACTGATTACATGCATATAGATAATTTAGAATTGATGAAACCACATGACATAATAGGACTTGCAATATGCAAGGCTATTACTTATGGATCTCATCAATACCTAACTAAAGGTTTCTTTCATAAGAATTTGATTAAAGAATACTTAAATAAGTATACTTGTGCAGAACGCACAGTTAGGATGTTAGAAAACGCAACTGATGCTGGAATCTTTGATTTGGAAAATACAATACTATTTAATACTTTTGATCAACTTGATCGCTTTGAATTAAATGATCACCCATCATGGAAAGATTTTACAATGTTCGGAGGACCAAATTCTGGAATGATGGGAAAAATATTAAAGAAAATTGATCCAGATGGAAGTAATAAATTATTAAGATCTAATCCTCTATTCAGAGAGGCAAGATCTCTGAATAGAGGAAAAGCAGCACATTCATTTTCTGTGTATGCTAAACAAGCATTACCTTTAGAAAAGAAACAAAACATAAGAGTTAAAGGTATAGATAGACCCAAGAATTCTATACCTTTAGAAACATGTTTATTATTTGCCTGCGCTGATATTCCAACAGAATTAGAAACATATTGCAGTCATGATGATTCAATAGCCGTTGATGGTTTACCATTAACAGCAATGATAAAAGAAAAATATCAATATTTTAGTAGAGAACCTTTTGATATAAAGGTGGAAACAGGAGATTATGTATGTAATGATATAGTATTTAATGAAATAAAATCACCAAGAAACAAATGTAAAATAATATCAATTACTCAAGACGTAGAAACAGTAAAGGATTTTCCATGTTTTGAAATAAATATAGAATATGAATATCCGTATGATATTCATATTGGAGATAAAATAGCAAGCATTCAAGGAAAGAAAGGAGTTATTTCTTATATATCTAATGAAAAATTCAGTGCAGATTTTAAAAGTCTTGGATTAGGACTGAACTTTGCTATTTCAATCTTTTCTAAAGATATATTAAATGATTTAGCAAAGAAAGAAGGATTACTTAACTTGTTAGCAATATTTAATAAAAACTATACTAAGTATAAAGATATACCAGCAGAAGAAACGGATTCTTATTATGATTCATTAATAGGGAAACCTTATTTATGTAAAAATAATAAGAAAACGGATAAACAGGTACGTGCATACCCAATTCAAATGATGAGACTTTCTCAACTTGCTAAAAATATAATTGGATATAGTAAGAAGAGCAAAAATGAATTGAATGCTATGGGACAATCTATTACTTCAAAAGGGAATAGAAGATATATTATTAGTTCAGATGAATTAATGGCTATGCCATTACTAGTAGAAGATCGCGAAAAATCTATAAAAAGATTTCATAAGTGCAATCCTCATTTTAAAAATTTAGTTCAAGCACTGTATATGATCGTAGACCAAGATTTAGGAATTAATTGCACGTATTCTAGGCATCTAGAAGAAATAGATTGATTCTTTGGTTGTTTTTGTTGTGTTTATAAATTTTTGGCAATACCAAAATTAAAACAAGTAATAAAATAGGTTTTGTCAAATAATCAAAGAAAGGAAAAAAAATGAGAAATGATGAAGTTTATCAAGAAACTTCCGTAACCAAAAAGGAAATAGTTAAGGCAAGAATTGTTCCCTTTACACAAGTAACTGTCATTCCGTTTGAGAAAATGACAGACAAACAGAAAGAAGCAGGCATATTTGCTGTTGTATCTTCACTTGTCATTGTGTATAGGAAATACCAAAAAGGCAAGGGTAATAAGGAGATCCTTGTAGCTGAAGAGCCTCAAGCAACATTCCGCTGGATACCAGTGAGTTATCGGCGTGGTAGAAAAGGTGTATGGGAGCTTCATGCAGCAGCAGCATTTGATCAGTCATATGATGCAAATAATGAAGCAATTACAAGAAGCGGTGGTGGAAATGTATATGGACAATATATACATTTAGACAGCAGCATATATGAAGATATGATGAAAGCTGTCAAGGCCACATTACCAACTGGAGAAGAACTTGAGAAAAGACTTGCATATATGCAAGAAATTTCTGAAAGTGTTCTAGCAAAAAGAGGTAATAATAGGGGAAAACCAGCAGTAGCTGACGCATTTAAGAATATCAGTAAAAATACTCCAGACTACGGCAAGAAACCTGTTGCTGCTAAGTAATAGAAGAGACCACATTATTGTGGTCTCTTTTTTTTAACATAGTAAAGGTTTTTAATTATAAAGGCGGAAATTTTTATAGTCAATGTATAAAAGAAAAGAGAATATTTTTATCTATCTTTTATTAATATAATAAACTAGATTAGAAAAGAAAGAGCAAGAAGGAAATGAATAGACAGGTCCGTGAAAAGATAGAGGATCTTCTCATCTGGTTCTCTATTGTTAGTATCCTTGGGGGATGGATTTATATCTTGGTTCATTTAGTATATTGGATTACGAGAATTTTAAGCTAGTGCTTGGTAAATTTTTAAATAGTAAAGATTATTATGACATTATTTGAGAAAGTATCAAAAATATTAATGGAATTAATTTCTCATGGCTACGTAGCATATCTTGCTGGTGGATGTGTTAGAGATATGCTATTAAATATTACTCCGCATGACTATGATATTGCTACTAGTGCAACTCCTGAACAAGTATACAAATTATTTCCAGAAATTATTATGGATTGGACTAAACATGGAGTTGTTTTTCTTCCATGGGAAGGAAATAATATTGAGATAGCTACATTCAGAAAAGACGGAGTATATGATGATAATAGACATCCTTCCAG
>Ga0172365_10004536_pt1 | contig 10271 bp, 5 predicted proteins | sample LakKivSesite48cm_FD_114535 | JGI IMG/M metagenome (GOLD analysis project Ga0172365, IMG submission 114535) | Sediment microbial communities from Lake Kivu, Rwanda - Sediment site 48cm | ecosystem: Environmental > Aquatic > Freshwater > Lake > Sediment | place: Rwanda: Western Province, Lake Kivu... | reverse complement strand
CCAAAAAGAAAATCAAAAAGAAGAACAGACCACGAAACAATAGTTGACATCTTTTCATCGAAAACTATTTTAATTCAGGTTTTTATTAGAGATTTAATTGGGAGGTAAAAGTTAATATGAAGAAAAAATTGTTAATAATCTGCATATGTGCATTATTTGTTTTAATGCCGACGCTGGTTGCAACGCCCAGCATAAATCCTGCCAAAAAAATAAAACTGCAAATAGAAATTTCGGGGCTGCCCGCTCCGATAGTTACAGATTATGATGGTACATTCATAGGTGCATTTGGTCGTGTATACAAAGCTGAAAACGGCTCATGGGCTAAAGAAGCCTATGGTTATTTAGCAGGGGTCTACAAAGCAGGTGTTAGATACAAAAGAGTATTAGGTTATATTTATGATTTAAATCAGACACAGGTAGGATACATTGGTTTTATATCAGCAAATAAATTCCTCGTTGGAAAAATAAAAAATATGCAAAACCAATCAGCACCAATTGTAGGTTTCATATTCTACAATGAAGAATATTTCATTGGTCGGATAATGAGCTTTTTTGGTCCTGCTCCACATATCTGGGGTGCATATACACCAAACTAAATTTTTTTTTCTTTTTCTTTTTAATACTATTTTTGGTAAGAGTTGTAAAGAAATCAGATAACAACTGTACAACAAGTCGTTTATAAGAAAAAAAACAAAGTATAACATGAAATGTTGGACTTGAGGGAGGAAAAATTATTTTTTCCATCCTTTCACCTCCTTTCTTCCTCTCCACCTCCCCAATCCAACATCTTCTAAAAAACAAATTTTTACTTCTAGCATATGTTTATAAATAATAATTCGTTATCAATCGTTAATTTTGGGGTGGTAAAAGATATGGAAAACAATTTATTAAAAAAAATAATGATTTTTGGAATAACGCTGTTGTTCATAGGAACCACTTTTGTAACAGCCATAGAGACCAAAACAAATATGATATCATCAGAGTCTGTTAAAATACAAGTTCTAACAAACGGTTACCCTGTTGAAATAAAATACACAATAAACGATTTCAACAAAATACCAGTGAAAATAAATGACAAAGAATATACACGTATCCTCCTTGGCAAAGAATCTAACCTTCTGATAAAAGGCGAACCTGACCTACCAAACATCTGCCGGAGCATAATAATACCTGATACAGCTCAAATGAAGATAAAGATTAAATCCTACTCCTACAGGGACTACGAAAACGTTCTTGTTGCGCCATCAAAAGGCAACCTGCTTAGAACAGTGAACCCAGATGATGTACCATATGAATTTGGGGAAGTATACAACATAGATAACTGGTACCCAAAAAATATAGCGGAGCTCGCTCAACCATATATACTAAGAGATTTTCGAGGTCAAGTTGTAAAAATAAATCCTTTCCAATATAATCCCGTTAAAAAGATCCTTAGATTCTATTATACTATAACCGTGGAGGTTTATCAAGATGGAAACAGCAACATCAACTCAATATATCGTAATAACCTACCAGATAAAATCCAAACTGATTTTAAACAAATATATGAACGTCATTTCATAAACTTCAACAGTCTAGGTCGTTACACGCCTGTTGAAGAACAAGGAAATATGCTGGTTGTAACCTATGATGCGTTTTGGGACAATATGGTTCCTTTTGTTCAATGGAAAAACATGAAGGGCGTTCCAACTGAGATGGTTAAAGTTACAGATATAGGAAATGCAAACGACATAAAAACATACATTACTGATTACTATAACACAAATGGTTTAACTTTCGTTCTCCTAGTTGGTGATGCTGTACAAGTACCAACTTTGTATGCTGGTTATAGTGCTTCTGATCCAAGTTACTCGTACATAGTTGGTAACGATCATTACTCTGATCTTTTTGTGGGTCGTTTCTCTGCAGAAAATGTTGACCAGGTAGACACGCAAGTTCTGAGATCTGTTGAATACGAGCGTGATCCTCAAATTGATGCAGAGTGGTATAAAAAAGGTGTAGGGATTGCTTCTTCTCAGGGCCCTGGCGATGACAACGAGATGGATTATCAGCATATAAGAAACATTCGCACATTACTTCTTGGTTTTACATACTCTTTAGTGGATGAACTCTACGATGGTAGTCAGGGTGGTGAAGATGCTCCAGGTAATCCAACACCTTCTATGGTAGCTGCTTCGGTTAACGATGGACGTAGTATAATCAACTATTGTGGACATGGTTCACCAACATCCTGGGGTACAAGCGGATTTAGTAATACTGATGTCAATACTTTAACAAATGATAATATGCTCCCATTTATCACTTCTGTTGCTTGCAACAACGGAGAGTTTGATTCTTACACTTGTTTCGGAGAAGCTTGGATGCGAGCAACACACAATGGTGAACCAACTGGTTCAATCGCAAACTTTATGTCAGCAAAAAGCCAGAGCTGGGATCCACCTATGGAAGCACAAGATGAATTCATTAACCTACTCGTAGGAGTCTACCCAGATAACAAAAAAACAACATTTGGTGCACTATGCTTCAACGGTTGCATGTCTATGAATGATAAATACGGCTCAGCAGGATGGTCTGAAACAGATGCATGGACTGTCTTTGGTGATCCCTCAGTACAAGTCCGTACAGATACACCAGCTGATATGACTGTTTTACATGATTCAGAGATTGAACAAGAGACTACATCATTTGAAATAACTGTTACTGATGTAGAAGGTGCGTTATGTGCAATTTCACGCAACTACGAACTTTTAGGATATGCATACACTGATGAAACAGGTTATGCGATGATAGAATTTGATCAGCCTATAACAGGTGAAGAACCATTAGATCTAGTAATAACCGCTTTTAACAAAATGACCTACATGACACAGATAACAGTTATAACAAACACTCCACCAAACACACCAGAAAGACCAACTGGTCCAGCAAATGGAAAACCAGGTACATCATATCTATACACAACAAGCACAACCGATATAGATGGAGATCAAGTATACTATAAGTGGAATTGGGGTGATGGTAACTTTAGTGATTGGCTTGGTCCCTTTGACTCAGGTGCAACAGCTAGTGCAACATATTCATGGACGAACCAGGGAACTTATTCTATAATAGTAAAAGCAAAAGACACCTACGGTGATGAAAGTGATTGGTCAGATCCACTAGCAGTTAAAATGCCAATAAACCAAAATTTAATTCTGTTTAAACTCCTAAAAATAAAACAAAGCCTTTCATAGAAAAAGAACAGCACAATAAACTACGCATCATTAAGAAAATTATTAGAAAATATAAGATTAGTCTAACATATAAAAAAATTGGAGAGATTATATGAGAAATAATAAAAAATCAATTTTGAAGCTTGAGATAATAATAATCATAGCTGTTTTATCATTAAGCTCATTAACCACAGTAACCGGAATAGAAAAACGTAGCATAACAAATGATTACGAACTATTGATAACTAAATCTGATCGTTCAGAAATAAATCTCAAACTATCAACAAACATCTACAAATTCGATACCATCGAAATGGAAGGAAATATTTTTGATCGATTACAAATAAGAAACAGTGGATACACTTCAGAATATGGTAAGGCAGAACTCCCTGTTATCAGTTTTTATGTGGCAGTGCCTCAAGAAGCAGAAATCAACCTAAACTATGTTTTGTCTGATTACAAGATTTTTAATGATTACTATATTATACCTTCTCAACCTCCAAAACCTGATATAGATGGATTTATTGATCCAACCTTTACAATCAATGATAGTTTTTACAATAAGAACGAATACTATCCAAAATCTGTAGTAGACGTTAGTCCTATAATGATTATGCGTGGATGTAGAATAGTCCGAGTATCTGTCTATCCGTTTGTGTATAATCCTTATTCTCAAACACTAAAATTTTATAAAACCGTCAATATTGGAATTGAATTCGTTGGAGGAAACGGAGAATTCATACCTGACCGTTATAGATCAATATATTTCCAACCAATTTTCGATTCATTTATAATTAATTCCAATATGATTGAAAAAGCATTACCAAATAATCCCCTCTCTTTATCAACAGATAGCGACCGAGCGGACCTACTAATAGTTGTTTATGATCCTTTCTATGAAGAAATTCTTCCGTTAGCAGAGTGGAGACATCAAACAGGCATTGAAACAAAAGTTGTAAAATGGTCTGAAATTGGTACAACTGCTGCAGATCTACGTAACTATATGACCAATGCGTACAACAACTGGGAACTACCACCATCTTTTCTGCTGATTGTTGGTGATGCAGACCATGTACCTCTAAACTATCTCTATTCTCACCCATATCATGGCACTCCTACTGGTACAGATCATTGGTATGTAGCAGTCAATGGTACCGACTATTTACCTGAGATTCACGAAGGAAGAATATCGGTTGAAAATGAAGATGAACTTACAATTGTTGTAAATAAAATCCTTGATTATAGCAAAACACCTTATATGGATGTAGACTGGTTTGATGATGTTCTCCTCGCAGCGAAACAAGAATCTGGTAGATACTTTGTATACACCTCAGAAAGAGTTTATAATTATCTCAACCCAGCAGGTTATGTATGCAACCGGCAATATCAAGGCACAACCCCACCTGGATCAACTCAAGGTGTCATTGATGCGATAAATAATGGTGTCGTAATTGCGAATCATCGAGATCATGGTGCTTCTCAAAATGATGGATATTCGTATACAGGTTGGTCTGCCCCACAGTTTGACACGACACATATACCAACATTAACAAATGGTAGAATGTACCCTGTTATGTTTTCATTAAACTGCGACAGCGGTTGGTTTGATGGAGAAACAGATTCAGAAACTGGTAACTATGAATCAATCGGTGAAATAGGATTAAGAGTAGAAAACAAAGGCTTCGTAGCAGTACTAGCATCGACAAGAGTAAGTTACAGTGGATATAATGATGAGTTTTGTTGCGGTTTATTCGATGCTATGTGGCCAGATTTCGACCCGAATTATCCAAATGGTGGATCAAGTAACCCTATTGCTAGCCCAGTGTATAGAATCTCACAGGTTATGAACTATGGTAAGTTCTGGATGTATGATAAATACATTGTCCCAGGTGGATGTTCGCCTTACCCATGGTCACCAGATTATACGGCATCTAGAACAACATTTGAGGAGTTTCATATTCATGGTGACCCGACTATGGAGGTTTGGACGTGGATGCCAGAAAACTTGGATGTGACATATAACGTTCTATCTAGTACTATTGAAATACTTGTAGAGAACACAGATGGTGACCCAGTGGAAGGAGCATTAGTATGTATCTACCAACCAAACGGAGTATATGAAAAAGGTATCACAGATGATTCAGGTTTTGTTACACTTGGTACAAGCCAGGTTTCACCAGAACAAGCAACTTTAACTGTAACAGCACATAACTATCTGTACTACCAAGAATCATTCTATTTCAACAGAGGGCCACCTGAGACACCAGAAAGACCAGCAGGGCCAGCAAGCGGAAAACCAGGGGTAAATTATACATATACTACAACTACAACAGACCCAGATGAAAACCAGGTATACTACAAATGGAGCTGGGGCGATGGAAACTTCAGCGGTTGGTTAGGCCCGTTTGATTCAGGTGAAATCGCTACTGCGACTTATGCATGGGCTGCAAAAGGTACATATCAAATCAGAGTAAAAGCAAAAGACACCTACGGTGCTGAGAGTGCGTGGTCAGATCCATTGGCAGTTAAAATGCCACTTAACAATCAACAATCTGGTAACTATATTATTCTTAAAATTCTTAAGATAAACCATTGATTTCTATTTTTCTATTTTTTATTTTTTAATTTTTCGTCATCTGTCGATTTTTTAGCGGAATAATTATTAACTATCAACTGATTTATTAATATCAAATTTTGGAGGAGGTAGAAAAGAAAATGGAAAAATTTTTGTTTAAGATAAAAAAGGCTGTTGTTATTTCCATAACGACGATGTTTATCATAGTGGCGTTGGCCTCAACAATAAACTCAGAAAACACCATCAACTACAGCTTGAGAAACAACCAACCAATATTGTCACAACAAGAAGTAGAAAAAATACAAAAAGAGTTGTATAAAAGTGTTGATTTAGAGAGAGGTTGGTATTGGAAATCACCATATCCTAACTACGCACCACATACCCCTGGCGGTATGCCTGATTTTGACCAAAAACAAGACCAATGGAAAACCATAGAACCAGGCCCAAACGGTATTATTGATTCAACACTAGCTGGTGACGATGTATTTAATCCAACCGAGAATTGTATAGCTCCTGGTCCAAATGCCCATCTTGAAACAAACCCTGTTAATGACGATGTGGCAGTATGGTCATTTTGTGGTCCAGTAGCAGTAGCAAATTGTTTTTGGTGGTTTGATTCAAAATACGCGACCCCGACTGGAACGCCAGGTGATGGTGAAGACAACTTTGATCTAGTAAAAGATTACGGTGCAGGTGATGACCACTCAAAAAACAATGTCCCATTGCTCATAGAAAAACTAGCTAACTACTTTAAAACTACATCAAAGGGTACAACATACATAAATGATATGCAAGACGGCATTGATGATTGGTTTGCTGATACAGGACTGGCAAGTAAATTTACGGAAAATACATACAACAAACCAACTTTTGATTTTATAGAAGAAGAGATAGAGAGAAGCCAAGATGTTATATTATTGATGGGATACTACGATGTTGTACTCGGAAATAAAATACCTGATCAACAGCAACCAATGTTTAATTACAATGATAATCTAAATACGGCTACTTGGTGGGATTACCAAAGTTTTATACCCAGTGTAAATAGACTCGATGCTATACAACTCTTCCTTGTTAGCAACGGTCCTGCTTGTGATGTACAAATAAACGTTTACAACACACCTCAAGGAAATCCTATTGGTACATCTACATTAAACCCAGGTAATCTACAATCACCTATGTGGATACAATTCCATTTTGATCCATACATACCTTTGACACCGGGAAGTACTTACTACTTTGATGTAAGAGAACTTCAAACACCAGATGCATTTCACTACGAATGGTTCCTTTTCAACAACCCTGGCGCCTATCCGAATGGTCAGGGATGGCTAGACAGTAGCCCAACTCCAGGCGTTGGACCATTTGATTGGACATTCATAACTGAATACTACAACCCACAAAGTGAGAGGATAGGGGGGCACTATGTAACCTGTGCAGGAGTGAATTCACAGGAATTTATGATTGCATTTAGCGACCCATGCTGGGATATACAAAACCCAACAGCAGATTATACAAAACACAATGATCCACAATACGTATCACATGATATCTATGATGTTGGTATAGGATGCCCTGTTCCTGGTTATGACTACAAATGGTGGATAAAAGACTATGCAGCAGACTGCGATTATACTTTAGTAGAACAAGCAGTGGTGATATGTCCAGTAAACAGCCCACCGAATAAACCAGTAAAACCAAGCGGACAAGTAAAAGGAAAAGTGGGAACAACATATACATACTCATCGTCCACAACTGATCCTGATGGTGATCAGATTTGGTATTGGTTTGATTGGGGTGATGGGACTAATAGTGGTTGGGTTGGTCCTTATAATTCTGGTGTCACAGCAAGTGCTAGTCATATTTGGACAACTAAAGGCACGTATAACATTAAGGTTAAGGCTAAAGATCCATCTGCTGCTGAGAGTGCGTGGTCAGATCCACTGGCAGTAAGTATGCCACGTTACATAAACAAAAACGTGATGTTACAAAGATTCTTAGAGAAATTCCCAAACCTATTCCCAATACTAAGACAGATACTGAAACTGTAAAAAACAATCTAAAAATCTCTCCCCTCTTTCTTCATTTCTTTTTACGAAAAAATATATAGCTCATATACTATAATGTTATCAAAGCTGTTAGTTTGGAGGTCTGTTATATGAGGAAAATGATTACGTTTATAATTTTGATAATAATCTTATCAAGTACGTTATCAAGCGCTGCAAATTATTCTCAAAATAACAAAAACAACTTATACAAAAACAATTCTGAGCAAAACGATTTCGTAAAAATGCTTGTTAACTATTTTGAGGAAAACCTAGACGAATCTCTACCAGATGATTTAGAGAGTTGCTGTGTGAAAAAAACATATATGGTTCCAATGCGTGATGGAATAAAACTGGCAACAGATGTTTATCTACCCATTTTAGTTGTTAAACCATATGGTACCGTTTTACTTCGTACACCATACAATAAAGATGAGATAGCTATCGTTGGTTACATATTCGCTTTCCTGGGCTGGCCGACAGTTATTCAAGATATGCGAGGTCGCTATGCATCAGAGGGAAACGATACAGTCTACCGTAATGATCACACAGATGGCCCTGATACATTACAATGGATTGTCACACGAGATTGGTCAAATGGTAAAGTAGCTACAGTCGGACCATCAGCATTAGGCATAGTACAGTACCTTATGGCTGGAAACAACCCGCCTGAGCTGGCATGCCAAGGTATAATGGTTGCATCACCAAACCTATACAAACACGCAATATACCAGGGTGGACAATTCAGAAAAGAGCTAGTAGAAGGGTGGTTGAAAGGACAAAACGCTGAATACATGCTGCCAGAGATATGGGAAAACGAGAATTACACCCTTGATTTTTGGACAAACGTCTCACTAGATGATAATTGGCCTGATGTGAACGTGCCAGCAATACATTTCGGCGGATGGTATGATGCATTCCAACAAGGTATAACAGATGGATACCATGGCTATCAACACCTTGCAGGACCAGGGGCAAGAGGAAAATCAATGCTGATAATGGGCCCATGGTACCACGATGGATATATAACAACTAAACAAGGACAGCTGGTCTACCCAGAAAACTCTCTATGCTGGTTCGCAGTAGAAATATATCTACAGATGATAAAAAAATACACTATGAATGAAAACAACAATTTCGATAACTACTCAAAAGTCTATTATTATATTATGGGTGATGTTGACACAATTGATGCACCTGGAAATGAATGGAGAACTTCAGATGACTGGCCGATACAGGCAACAAACACATCATGGTACCTACATGATGATGGGTTAATAGATACTAGCTACCCAAGCGATTACGAACCAATAACCTATCAGTATAATCCAACAAATCCTGTGCCAACACTTGGTGGGCAATTACTAGAAATGCCGCCTGGTCCATATGATCAAACGCCTGTAGAAAATAGAGAGGATGTTCTTGTTTTTACTAGCCCAGTTTTGACAGAACCATATGAGGCCACAGGGCCCATAAAAGCAAAGCTATATGTTTCATCAGACTGTGTTGACACAGATTTCACAGTAAAACTCACAGACGTATATCCAGATGGCCGCTCAATGATAATAACAGATGGTATACTAAGAATGAGAAACAGAAACGGACAAGACCACTGGGAATTCATGCAACCAGGGCAAATATATGAAATAAACATAGACATGTGGAGCACATCATATATATGGAACATAGGGCATAGAATTAGAGTAGCGGTATCTTCATCAAACTACCCCAGGTTTTTAAACAACCCAAACACAGATGACCCAATATACAAAAACACGACATACAACATCGCAAACAACACTCTATACTTAGACAGCCAACATCCATCATGTATAATTTTGCCAGAAATAGAACAAAAACCAACTAGCAACCCACCAGAAAAACCGACCAAACCATCTGGCAGACTACGCATTAAAGTTAACCAGACCTACAAATATTCAAGTTCAACAAATGACCCAGATGGAGACCAAGTTTACCTTTTATTCGACTGGGATGATGGAACAAGTAGTGGATGGCTAGGACCAATCAACTCAGGTGAAACAGTAACAGCAAAACACAAATGGACAACAAAAGGCAAATACGAAGTAAGAGTAAAAGCAAAAGACATAAATGGTACACAAAGCGAATGGTCAGATCCACTTGCTATCATAGCACCAAGATATAAAACTATACCTCTTCTGAAACTATTCGAGAAAATAATCGAGCTGTTTCCAAACGCGTTCCCGATACTAAGACAACTATTGTTACAATAAAATCAGCCAATAAACCCTTTTCTCTTTCCTTTGTTTTCTTAATCTTTTTCTAATTAAAGAATTATTTTAAAGAAAGAATTCCACCAGTCTATAGCGAAACGAAATGAGCGATGACTGGTGGTCACAGAAACAACAATAAAAAACCTATTTTTTATTAGATAACTTTTGGTGGTGCCACTGCCCTTTG
>Ga0172365_10004528_pt1 | contig 10281 bp, 12 predicted proteins | sample LakKivSesite48cm_FD_114535 | JGI IMG/M metagenome (GOLD analysis project Ga0172365, IMG submission 114535) | Sediment microbial communities from Lake Kivu, Rwanda - Sediment site 48cm | ecosystem: Environmental > Aquatic > Freshwater > Lake > Sediment | place: Rwanda: Western Province, Lake... | reverse complement strand
GGATCAATCTCTGGCAGACCGGCGTAGATACTCGCATCAGTTTTCTCGACGAGGAACCGGCCAAAGTGACGGTCGTGCCGCAGGAAGGGTTCGCCAATGACGAACTTGTTATTGGACGCAGTCAATGTGAAACGGGGGTACTGAAGTATCTCTCGGACGAGCAAAACGATTACCAAGTTATCCAGGATATGTTGCAGTCGGCCAGCATCACGAACATGGGTTGGGTTGTGGGCTGCGTGGACCGTCGCCGGATGCTTCCGACTATCAAGTTTATTGAGAACGAGCAGGTGGTCGTTGATCCTGATTCCGGCGGTCGTCTGCGGAACGCCAACTGGGTCGGGTACTGGGAATACGTCTCACCCGACATGCTTTTGCAAGACAAGGAATACCAGCACCTGAACCCCATTAAACTCCGCAAGTCGGCGCGTCTGGCCCCGGATGATGCCACGGGGGACTTTACCAACACAGAAAGAAAGCGCCGCGACATGGCCCGCGAGGTCGTCGGGCCGAAGATGAAGAAATGTAAAATCTACCGCCTGTTTTTGCGAAACGAAATGGCGCTTTACGACGACGACCCGGAAGCGGAAAATCCCGAAAACGGCCCGCACCTGGAACGGTTCCGCGACAAGCACGGCATGGACGAACCGCGCCGGTACGTTGAGGTCATTGAGGGATACACGGACGACGTGGTAAAAGACGAACCGGCTTGGCCTGATGCGTTCGCCTTGGACTGGGACGAATGGCCGTTCGTGCCCCTCGTTTTCCGCGAGGCGCATCAAAAAATCGGCTCGTATCCCGACCTGCGCAACGAACGGAAGGTGCTTGAATATCTTGAGAAGGCCATGATGGATGCAAACAATGTCATGGCGCTGCATACCAACATGAAACTCGGCACGCGGCAGGGATTTTCCAAGACGGCAGCGGAAATCAAGCGCGATATTGAGTCCCAGGGCGTGGCCGTCATCGAGGGCGTCGTGGATGCACAGGGCAACCCGATGATCGTGCCTCTGAACTTCGGCGACCTGGACGACGAACACTTACAGTGGATTTCACTTTGCAGAGAGATACACGAAAAGATCAGCGGTATTCCACAACTGAAGCGCGGTGAACAGGATGCACAAGACAAGATGACCGCGACGGAGGCGCAGATTATTTCGGACGCCGCCGAATCCAGGATGGCCGTCCGCCGTCGCTTGTTTGAGGACGCTCAATGCCAGATTCGCCGAATGCTTCTTCAGATGGCCCATGTTCTCCTGAAGCGTTATTCCAGCGTCCAGTTGCCCGCTCCGATACCGATGATGGATGAACTGGGCAATCCTATAATGGGGCCGGACGGTCAACCGCAGATGCGGGATACCGTGGATGGGTTGCCGTGGCCGGAAGCCGAGGCACTGGTGCGGCAGGGCGGAACGCTGATAACGCTTGGCGTGGACGCGATGGTAGGGCCGGAACTCGCGGTCTATTGGGAAGACGATATCCCGCTGGATGTGATTCGCCGAAGCACTCGCGTAACCGTCGAGCGAGGAAGCACGCAAAAGCGAACCCGGCTTTTGCAGGAAAAGGCATTCCGCGAGACTTATGTGCAACTGGTCCAACCGCTGCTGGTGGCATTGGGCGACATTCCGAAACAGATTGAGGCTGCAAAGAAGTCGTTTGAGTTGCAAGGGCTTCAGGAGTTCGAGCGGGTGTTGCCGGAAATACCCGCGCCAGGGACGATGGGGCCGATGCCCGCGATGGGCGCTCCGGGGTCGCCCCCGGCTGAACAGGAGACCGCCCCTGCCAGCGTATGATTTTGAGTGTCCGAAATGCGGTCGCACGAAAGAGGTGTTCCGTCGGATGGCGGATTGCCGGGAACCCGTATGGTGTTCATCGTGCAAGTTGAAAATGAAGATGGTATTCAATGCCGTTCCCAACGTGAGGACAGACGACAACAACCCCTGGCGTCATTATCGGGAATCCCTGGGCGAACGGGCCATGACGAGAGAAGGCGTAAAGCAGTTAGAGGCCGAGGGCGTGTGTCTGACCAACAAGCGGGATCGGTCATTGGCCCAGTCCCGTCGAGGCCGAGGGGCAAGGGAAAAAGTGAACAACGCACTTGACGAACTTCGTTCGCGCCATAGGATTCAAGTGTAATGGAGAGCAGACAGGAAATGTCGGAGCGGCGCTGCGAAAGATGCCAAAAAAAGCCACCAAAATCGGGAGAGAGATTTTGCAAGGAATGTCGCAAACAGGTTCTTGACGAAATGCGTCAGGCCCATTACCTGACCGTGGTGCCCCGGAGAAGACACGTTTATGACGGGCCTATCGATATGGAATATACACGCGGTAATTGGGACGGAACAACCGACAACATACATCGCGCTTATGAGGACGGCAACGAGTAAGTTTCACCACGAAGGGCACGAAATAGGATATGCCTGTTCCAGCGCTAAAATCCGTGGCGGCCAAGTACGGCGTACCGCTTGAAAAGGCCGAATCCTTCTGGAACCAGGCCAAGGCGGAATACGATGGCGATTACGCCGCCGTGATGGGAACGGTTAAGAAGATGTGTTCCAACTATTCCGGCGGACGTGGCAAGGCGTTGAAGAAAAAGTAAATAAACGCCAAACGAGATAGGCCGGGGTCGCTCCTCGGTCGAAATCGTAACCCGATATTACGGGCCTTCGCGCGTGCACGCGTGCGAAGGCCCGTTTCGTTTGGCATGAACCCCCGCAGGGAAAGGTGGAGAAATATGGCAAAGGAACAAGAGGAAAAGACGGTCCAGTTCGACGAATTGCCGGACGAAACGTTCGACACTCCAACGGAACCGACCCCGGCGCACGAGCCGAAAGTTGAGCAGGAACCGGCACCGGAACCCAAGGCCAGCGCAGAAACGCCGCCAGAGGCCGAACCCAAAGTCGAACCTGCGGCGGAACCTCAACCGGCGGCGACACCGGCTTTTGATCCGTCCAAGTACGGCCTCGATACGGAAGTATTCAAGGATTGCAAGTCGCTCGAAGAAGCCTTGACGCTGGCAGGTCAACAATACCGGAATATTCGTGAACTCGACAGCCGCCATGCCCAGGAACTCAAGGAAGCCCGCGACCTGAAATCGCGCCTCGACCGTCTCGAAGCCGAACGTGCGGCGGCACCGGCGTCGCAGACGGTTGACCCGCAGAAGTACCCCAATCTGGTTCGATATCAGCAATATCTTGCTTGGAAACAGACAAACCCTCAAGAAGCGAAAGAATGGTATCAGGCTCAGATGGACGAAAATCCCGAAGCGATGCAAGTATGGGTTTCGCAGGCGATTCTGGAACAGAACAGATTGGATCAAGCAAAAGAATCGAGACAAGGCGAACCGCCCCTCGATTTTGACCTTCGGGTGGAGTCCACCTTGTTCCGGCGAAGCCATCCCGACTGGCAGCAGAAGTATCCCGCGATGGAAGACCTGGCGACGCGGGTGTTGGGTTTCTGGCCGCCCTACGAAGACCTCTATTCGCTCGCCACGATGGAGGCCACACAGCGGACAACCGTGCTGAAACTGATGAAGTCCGAATCCGCTAACCCGCTCAGCCTCGCGGACGCATTGGAATTGGCGAAAGCCGACCCGAAAGTCCAGAACGAGGTGCTGGCGGCGATGAGGACAGACGGCATCAGCGCAAAGACGGCCCGCGAACTGGTGGACCTGCGGATGAAAAAGCAGGAGTGGGACGGCAAATCAGACGAGCGCGTGGGTCAGTTGGTCAAAAAGGCCCAAACCGCCCCCGCCGCTGGCGCTCGCGGCGCAAAGGGGGCAGGTGCGGCCTCGGAAAACACGAACTTCGCAGAGATTCCCGACGAGGTTTTTGATGCGCTATAACCGAGTCGAGGAATTGAGGAGAACGACATGAGTTTCAATTCAGAAGCCTCACTAGCCTCCGGGGCCAGGGCTACCATCAGCACGGCCCTGTCCAACGGAGTGCCGCTGGTCAGTCCAACGCTCTCTGTGAGCCTCGGCGGTCTGAAGAAATCCGCCCGGAACGGCGACCTGAACCTCCGAAACTTCAAGAACGTGAAGTGGGGTCAAGGCGGCACGTCTTTTGAGTGGCGGGTCTGGAAATACCGTGGCCGGGCTGTAACCGACACGGGAACCCTGCGGATGCTCGACTTCAAGCAGGAAGACCTTTTGGCGTCTCCCAGCATCGAGTTTTACAAGACGCATGATGAGTGGGGAATCGGGAAAGGCGACCTGGAACTGAACAAGAACGCCGGGCCGCAGAAAATCCGAGACCTCAAGAAAGACGCCATCACGGGCGCGAAGAACAATGTCTATGCCGCGCTCGCGCGGTTGCCGTGGAACGCCAACGAGACCGGACAAAACGGCGGACTGACGATGATGAGTCCGACGAACGTGGCTGCCAGCACGGAATACGCCGGTATCGCCATGAACGCCACGACCACCAACGGGACCGAGACGTTCTACTACTGGCGTCCCACGGGCTACGATTACTCCTCGTCAACCTTGGCGGCCAACTTCCATTCCATCGCTGGAAGGTTGACGCGGCAGATCAAGGCGGGCGGCGCGGATGGTCAGGGCCAGATCAAGCGGCCAGATTTCGGCGTGATGGACCCAGACGCCTGGGCTTACGTCGAGACGTTTTTTGAGTCCAAGACGACCATCATGGCCCAGAGCGGCACGATGCCTGCCAACCGCAACCTGTTCGAGGACGATTTCGAGAACATCATCTACAAAGGCGTGACGTTCTTCTACGACGAGAACTTCGGCGGAAGCACGGGCTATGTGGATGGTGCGGCGGCAGAGGAAATCCTCATCGGGTGTTCGGACAGTTTCATTTGGGCGACGACGGCCAAGCAGTCGGACGGCCTCGTGCAGGTCATTTCGAGCGATAAGCAGTTGGAGTCGCTCGTTTCCGGTACGGTCGGCACGGTCGAGACGGAAATGACCGCGTTCGGCCTCCTGAACCCGATGGATTTCCAACTCGCCTATACCTAATCGGCTGTCGCCGGTCTAGGTGTGGTCGGGTTCCTGGAAACAGAAACGCGAAAGGAAAACACAATGTCTGGTCTTTCAACTCTCTCACTGGTGGACCTGAAACACTCCACCACCACGGCGGGAAGGTTCCGACTCGGCGAAGTGGCTGGCGTCTTCGATGCCACCTATGGGCCGATGAAGGCAACCTATGTGCTCGCCAACGGCGCGGTCGGCGTCGCAGGGTCTCCGATGTTCGAGGCCCCCGGCCTGGGCGACTGGTACGCGGACGATGACGAAAACGGGTCGGTAGTCGGCCAGGAGTTCTGCGTCGGCGCTTGGCTCGGCGGCGTCACGACCGTCGGTTCGACGTATGGTTGGGTGCTGACGGCGGGCAAGAATCCCATTGACCTCGTGGCAGATGGGAGCATTGCGGCCGGGTACTCAATCGTCCCTTCCGAAACCGATGGAGCGTGGTCTGGCTTTGTCCAGACCATTTACGCCTCGGACTCCGGTCTAATCTGGTACGGTCGCGGCGCGCTGGTTGCCACGGCTCACACGGCCGACGATTCGACGGGGACCGGGTTGCTCCTGGCGGGCGACGCGATGTTCCATTCGGTTTGGGCCGACTTGCCGCAAACGGTGTAGTCTGACTGGCGGACCCATCCCTGCGGGGTCACTCTGTCGGGCCTGGGGGTTACAAGCCCCCAGCGCCCGATAGATAACAGAAAGGTTCGCAAGCATGGCGACTACACTTGGCGACCTGGTTACATTCTGTGAACACGGCGGCTGGCTTGGCCGTGATGCCACCTCCGTCGCTCAACTGCGTCTTTGGATAGACGATACGATTCAGTGGCTCGGACGGGTCCGGCGCTGGCCGGACTACGAGGAATCCACCTACATTGACCTGCTGGCTCCCTACACAACCGGAACGGTGAAGGTGACGGAGGCCAGCACGACCGTTCTGGGCGAATCGCCGATGGACGTGACGGATGCGATGGCGGGTCAGGAGTTTTACTGCGCGGACGAACCCGGCAAACTGTATCAGATCGCTTCGGTGTCGTCGGGGGACAACACGCTGACGCTTGAAAATGCCTATACGGGCGACGATGGTTCTGAACAAGACTTTTCCATCCGATACGTCCGTTATGCGGCCCCGACGGACTGGGGTCAGGCGGGCGTGTTGTACCTGCCGGACGGCAGGGAACTGACGGCCTCTAACCTTTCGTTCCATGACTGGCATCAGGCCCGTATCACGCATCAGGGCACGGCCAGTTGGCCGTCCGACATCGTGTACCAGAAGGTGAGTGGCACGGGTTACTTCTTCGTGCATCCGGCCCCCAGCGCGGCTTCCAGCGTCCGTGGAACCTATTGGGCGGCTCCGGCGGCCCTCACGTCCGACAGCGACGTAACGGATTGGCCGGATGACCTGATGAGTCTTTTGCATACGGTTCTGAAGAAGCGGATGAGCACGGACCTTCCCAATCCGACGTTCTTTTCCATGATGGCCTCGGAACTTCGGGACGATCTGGATGCGGCGATGCGGTCGCGCGGAGCGCTGGGGCCGATGCAGATTCACCCGCCTGGCGTCGAGGGCGGTATCGGGCCTGGCCTACAAAGTATCAGGGCGCTTTTCAACTTCCCGGATGCGTGATGATGGCAACTACGGCTACTCTCGAAGCGACTGAAGTAAAGGGAATGGAAGCGCCGAGGGATGCAGGCAACCGCAACACCGTCGTTCGGTACTTTAAGATTCACCGAGACGCCTATGACTCGTTGAAGCCGACGAAGGGCGATACGCACAGTGTTTCGACCGACCAGGTGGTGATTTCGTCATCCAAGCAGCAACCCTGGGGACCGATGGCCCCGGCGGTGCTGATGGTCGTGGTCTATGAAACGTCGGACTTGAGGACGGTTGGACCATGAGTCTAAAAAAGATATGGACCGAAGGCGGCCTGGGCCACGAATGGAGGCGCGGCGATTGGTACACCGTGGGATTCGAGGGTGCCAACGAGACCGCCGAAGCCGACCGGAAAGCGTTGTATCCAATCCGTCAGAAGTATCCGGGTGCCACGGGCCTTTTCGCTCCGTTCATCAAACACTGGCGATGCGCACTCAATGGCGTTCGTCCTGGCACGGCGCTCGTGGTCGTTTATTACGAGCCACCGACTTGGCGCGAGATTTTACGGGAACATCCTGGGCGCGGCGTCCTTTCCATGAGCACAGGAACAGACGCCATTGACGCCGAGCGGGTATGGGATAAGAACGATGACGCGAAAGATTCCTACATGAAACATCAGGCATGGAGGCAGGATTTTGGCGACAAATGGCAGTTGATCCGTTGGGCACCAGTCAAGGGCGACAACACTCTGTGGGTTTCGCGGGCCGCGTTCCGCCTTCAGGTCACGGACCAATACTTCTTTTTTGATGTGATCCGCGATCTCTTGAACTCCACCAACAAGACCGACATGTGCTTTGCGGGCATAACGGCAGGGCAACTCCGTTTCGCCGGATGCAACGCCAGCCGGGAACTGACGGAAGATGCGTTGTTTCATTATGACATAATAATGGAATATAACGAGGAAGGGTGGAACGACTATACCACCATCGGCACTTGGCGTTATTATCAGATTGATCATGAACTGTTGGATGAGAATGGAGCCTCTTTCGACCCGGAGCGAAAGGAGAAGGTGGGCGACTGGAAATATACGGGTTTCGAGTATCCCGTGAAGAAGATGAAAGTACGGGATTGGTCCCCGATTGACCGCATGATCGGCTGGTGAGGCGAATGGAACTGCAAGAATTTCTCGACGAGATTCAGCGGATGTCTGTTCCGTCGCCGGTTCACCACGCCTCTACCGAATTGACGGAATCGGAAAAGCGAAAGTTTGGTCCGTTCATCGCGGCGCTCAATGCGCTGATAGACAATTTCAATCACCTGCGGAGCCTCGCTGGCGAGGTTGAAGCGCCGAAAATCAGCGAAGAGGATTACGTCATGGCAAAAGTGCGGGGAGGCCCTGGCGTCGTCGTCCATAACACGGCCAGCGGAACGACTATCGGATTGAAAGAAAAACCGCCTGAACCGCGTCCGTTCTTGCCTTACATCTTTTTGCGCGAGGGTGCTTATCACTTGGCGACGGATGGCGCAAACCACGGCGATCCGCGCACGCGACTGACGGGCATGATTCACTCGGACTATTATCCTCCAGACGTGACGTTTGGCCACGTGGCTATTGAAGTATCGCATCGTAACCGTTGGACGCTGGTGGACGGCCGAGAGGCTAAAGAAGATGCGGAGGAAAAACTCGTTGTTAGAGGCTATGCGGTTCCGGGCACGGCGAATGTGACTATTGGGTGCGCTCAGTACCCTGTTACGTTCTCAGGGAACTGGGTGGTCTATTTTATCGTGAGCGGCACGACTGCGGAAAATCCATGAACCTGATAATCGAAGTCAAGATCGTTACGTCGCCCGGTCGCGGGGTCTTCCTCGAAAAAACCCTGGAGACGATGAACCATCCGCGCGTCACGGTCTATTGGCCTGCGGGGGAACTGGCGGAACGACGGCCACAGTACCAGCAAGACGGAATGTATGTTGCGGCCCTGCGCGATATTCCGTTCACTGGCGGGGCACTTGTTTGTGATGACGACATTATCTTCCGACCGGGCTGGCAAAGTCTCTTGGGACGGGAACTTGAACCTGCAAAGATCACAACCCTTTACGTTCCTGCGGGCGGCCGATCAGAAACGGTGTATGGGCGAGGTCTTTTCCTTGGGTCACAGGCTATTTGGTGGCCTGGTACGCTGGCGACTCTTTTCGCGGACTGGCTGGAAATCAACTCTCGCGCCACGGACGCTCAATTTCCGCAGACTTCTTCTCCGAGTTCCGTAGATTCCCTATTGGCTGTCTGGTTGGCGATTAACAATATCCCGATGGCTCGTCTGTCGCTGGATATCACGGACCATCAGTCGCATCCGAACAGGATGCCGGACAACCGCCCGCCGCATTGCAGCGACACCTTTCAAGAGGAGTATAAATAATGCCTGCGCAGGAGTACTACTGGACCGATGACGATGGCGACCACGATTTTGAAAATCCAACCGGCAAAAACTGGAAGACGGCGGCGGGCGTAGCGGCCGGGGCTGGCGTGTATCCTGGGTCTGCCGCCGCCGATTCCATCGTGTTCCCGTCGTGGGCGGCTGGCGCGCCAACCGTTAACGTGGACCAATCGGCCAACGCCAATGGCATCGTCAATGTGACGGTTGAAGATGGGTATCTTTATGGGGTGGGAACGAATGAAGCACCACTGGTTCTGAAAGCCGCCGGGTCGCCCGTCTGGACGTTCAAAGGAACGACGCAAGGCGAAAGCGGCGAACTCTGGATCGTGGCGACCAACGCCGCGCTCACAACGGTCAACATTCTGAACACTTCTGCCTTACATCTGGTATCCGTCGTAGCCATGACCACGGTGAACGTCGTCGGCGGAAACGTAACCTTTGATTCGTCTCTGGCCGGGAACACCAACGCGGGCGTGACGACGCTCAACGCGGGAATAGCCGGAAACGTGGCACAGCCGCAAGTCGTCGTGGATTGTCCGGTGATAACGGCCCTGAATAATCGGGGCGCAAAGATCAGTTGGCGAAGTGGGACCATCGGGGCGTACAACAACTATTCCGGGACTTTCGAGTGTGCCGGAAGTCAGACGGCCAGAACCCTCACGGCCTCGACGTGCTACGGCGGAGTCATGGATTTCAGGACAGGCGTGGCCGGGAAAATCACGCTCACGGCGGCGCTGGCGTACAAGGGCGGTCAAGTGTATTGGGATGCTGGAGAGAACTTACAGAGATCATAGGAGGTGGACGATGGCAAAATACTACGGAATGATGACCGGCGATCCTGCGATGGATGCTGAAGAACGCAGGCGAAGGATGATGTTGACGCCAGATGCGGAGCGCCGCATTAGGCTGGTGGGTGCAGCCCAAACGCCGGAGGCGCAGGCGAGGACCCAGGCGAGGAATCAAGCGGCAAGAGCGAAAGGGTTACAGGTGGCCCTCGCGCCAACTCCATCGCCCACGGCGGGGATGTCCATTGATCCGGCCACGGGGTTGCCTTATACAGGCGCACTCAAGCCTGGCGAACTGCAACCCGGCGAATACGGCATGGACCGGGGTGGGAGCCTGGAAGCGGCGGGTGCGCTGGCGCGTGAACGAGATATTGCATCGGCACGAAACGTCTCTCAACCTTTCGAGCCGACGCCGGGGCCGACGCCAGGAAAGTATGAGAAACAAGGGTGGTTTGATGCTGATAGGATGCAACGGATCGAAGGCGAGAG
>Ga0172365_10004527_pt1 | contig 10284 bp, 7 predicted proteins | sample LakKivSesite48cm_FD_114535 | JGI IMG/M metagenome (GOLD analysis project Ga0172365, IMG submission 114535) | Sediment microbial communities from Lake Kivu, Rwanda - Sediment site 48cm | ecosystem: Environmental > Aquatic > Freshwater > Lake > Sediment | place: Rwanda: Western Province, Lake Kivu... | reverse complement strand
TGCTTTCCTTTGACATTTGAACTTCAACTTTTTCTGTTTCTGAGGGTGGAAGAGTGGTGGTTTTAAATTTTTTCAAACCATCCACCCATTCCGAGTTCACAACCGAAGCTGAACCTTTGAGCCGCGCTACTGATAGAACTATTTCAAAAAGATCAGTTGGAGTTTTGTCCTTTAAAAACTCTCTGAGTTCTTCTATATCTTGAATGAAGCTGGGGATGTCCACTGCCATCCTCTCTTGCTGAATGAGAAAAAACTTATTACCTTGCTGTCTAACAGCAAGGTAATCCGCCAAGATCTTCCGTCCCTGCTGCCTAACAACCGTCCCATTTCGAAAAATTAACAGCCATTTTCCGAAGCGCTCATTTAAAACAGGTTCTTTTTTTCCTCCGTCAAGCACCACCCATCCTATTGGACCAGGGACAGCAAGAGAAAGTTGGAACCACGCTGGACGACCTAAATCCGACATCTGAAACCAAGGTCTAACTTCTCCGACTTCTCCGACCAACTCGCACGGAATTTTTAATCGTTCTTTCCTAAAATCCACAAACACATTTTGAAGAGCTCCCGCTTTCAACATCCCATACATTTTCTGTAAAACTTGTTCTGAAACCCTTTCCCAAATAGCAAAAACCCTTAGAAATTTCAAATCAACCATTTTTTTACCTCCAATTAGGTTTTCAAGCAAAGTGTGGCCCGGACCGATAGCCCTAAGGTTCACTTTGCTGCTGTTTAAATAATAGCACAAAAAAATAGAAAAGTCAATAAAGACGCAAAAACGGGCTCTATCTAAAAGCCCGTTTTATTTTTCTTTCTTTCTTCTTTCCGGTCTTCTTTCCAGCCTTTATAAACTATATATCCTAAAGCAATGTACATACCAAAAGCGGCCATTAAGGTCAAGGCCTCTTTTTCTTGTCCCCAGGGCCGGAAAGCGTACAGCAGAAAAAAACTGACCCAGATAACCAAAGCGATAAAGTATTTCATTCTTTCCTCCTTTCTTTTTTAATTTTTAAAATTTAAAATTCCTAATCCTAACTTATTTTATTATAGCAGAAATTTAACGAAAAGTCAATGGTTTAACTTGTGGTGCCAAAATAACGTTTGGGAATTAATTTTTCATCCATTGGCAAGGTAAAATAGACTGTTGTTCCCCGATTTTCAATTGAGTCGGCCCAAATTTTTCCTCCATGCGCTTCAATAATGTTTTTAGTAATATAAAGTCCCAGCCCCGTTCCTTCGGTTTCATATTTTAAAACATTGCTGGCGCGAAAAAATTTGCTAAATAATTTTGGCAGCTCTTCTTTGGGAATGCCGATACCGGTATCAGTAACGGAAACCTGAACATAAGGCGGATTTTTTTCCACCTTGATGATAATTTGGCCATTCTCTACATTATAACGGAGGGCATTTTCAACTAAATTCTGGAGAACAATTTTTATACGCATCGGATCAAATTTAAACATTTCCAATCCATTGGCCGGCGGTTCTAAATAAATTTTTATCTTATGCCGCTCGGCTAAATAAAGATACCCTTCTATAGTTTTGCTAATTAAATTAATTAAATCGGATTGAATAAACTCATAACCGAATTTACCGGCTTCAATATTAACGGTATCTAATAAATCATTAGCTAAACGCAAAATTTTATCAGTGGCTTCAAGATTCTTGCGCAGAATCTCTCTCTGGGTTTCGTTTAAATTTTCACTCCCTTCGCCCAGCAGGGTTTCCAATCCCCATTTAATTCCTGATAAAGGCGTCCGCATTTGATGAGCGGCCACAGTTAAAAATTCTGATTTGGTCTTTAAAATTTCTTCTTCCCTCGTTCGGTCTTTGATAATTTTGAAAAAGCCCAGAATTTTTCCTTTTGGGTCAACAACCCGAATAGTTGTTACTGTTAACTCCAAAAACGGGTCATTTAAAGATAAATCCATAATATTAGGGAAGACAGCCGGGTCGCTCTTCCAAATCATTGTCGGCGCCAAGCTTGGAAAAAGCACTTGAGCCAACAACTTGGTCTTTTTATTTTTTGCCCACTCAGGGGTAATAACCTGATTAAGAATTTCTTCGGTTTTAATATCAAATATGCTTTCGGCCGCTGCATTAAATACCGTAATTCTAAAATCGGGTTCATAAGCAATGATGGCATCGGTAAAATTGGCAATAATGGTTCTCACCTGATTGCGTTCGGCTAATAAATGATAGTGCTTGATGGTATTTCTCAAATTAACAAAAAAACTAATTAACAAAAAAATCAGTCCAGTAATCAATCCGATTGATTTCCAAGGCGAAGAAACATAATAAAAAATGATGCCTAATAAAAACAGCAACACCACAAACATTACCCAAAAAAGAATCATCTCGGGCAAACTCAAATAAATCAGGAATTTCTTCATGTTAAATTTATTATAATATGAAATTTAGCAAAAGAAAATAAAATAGCTGCCGGCCGAAGGTCGGCAAGCTATTTTTACTCATTTTTTTTATTTTTCTCTGCTAAAATTCTATCTATTTCTGCTCGGTTAAAACCCACCACAATCACACCTTCAATATCAATCACCGGCACACCCATCTGCCCGCTTTTGTCCATCATTTCCTTCAAAGATTCTTCATTCTCCGCTACATTGATATCCTCAAACTCAATATTTTTCTCCTTAAAATAATTCTTTACCAAATGACAATAAGGACAGGTTGGCGTGGAATAAATTTTAATCATTTTATTTAAGAAAAGAGTCGACAATCGACTTTATCGTGTTGAAAGGCTGGGCGCCAATAACTAAAATAGCTCCTCCGCCAATATCAGCTTGATAATTATTTGTTTCAAAGGCCTGCCTAATCATCGCCCCGTCAACTTTTAAAGAAGATTGGTTGGCAATAATCGTTGAAGGAGTGCCATAAATTCCTAATTGAGAAGCCAGATTTAACATCTGCTGAACCTTGGCGGCATATTGACTAGAATTTAAACAATCAGAAAATTTTGCGGTATCCAAACCGAGCTTGGCAGCATATTTAATGATATTATCAACCGTTAAACCATTGGTCTCATCGGCATTGGAATAAAGTTCGTCGTGCATTTCCCAATATTTATTTTGGTCTTTGGCGCACCAAGCCGCTTCAGACGCTTTTTGAGCAAACTCATGACCTGGTAGAGGAACATCAATAAAAACAATTTTTATCAAACCCGTCTTAACATAATCTTTAATTAAATCAAGGTGTGTCAGAAGATAAAAACGTCGGCAATAGGGACATTGGTAATCGCCAAATTCAAAAATAGTAATTGGTGCCTCATTCTTGCCTAAAATCGGCTGACCTTCGGAAGTGTCTAAAACTATTAAATTGGCGGAGTTTGATTGAGTTGAAGAACCGGGAAGTTGTTCTGAATTCCTATTCAAATTCAAACCGCGACTATAAATAAAAGCGCCGCCAATGATTAAGGCCGCCAACACAATAGAAATGGGCAGCAATATATCCTTCTTGTTCTTTTTTGTCTCTTCCATAAAATTTTTTAAAAGCGACTAAATTATTCATTTTTTATATTTTAAATAATTAAATTTTTTAATCAAGTTAAAATAACTGGTTCCATTTTTCTTCCTCCACCAATTTAATAAAAATTTCAACATCGGTGGCATATCTTTTATCCAACATCCCCACCTTTCGCGCATATTCAATCGCTTTTTCTTTATCGCGAAGCTGGGCATAAGCGGCCGCCAATTTTACCAAAATATCAATGCGATTTTTTTGATAAAAATCTGCTTTTTCCAGATAATTAATTACTCGCTGGATATGTTCATTGTCTTTGGGCGGCGTCGTTATCTCAATAAAAATTACCAAATCAATCAAACTTTTTAATTTCTCGAAATGGATGCTTCTTTCAAAAGCATTTAATTTCCTGTTCTTTAAAACATTTTCTTCTTTAATAACTCCCTCATCAATAAAGGTAAGTAATTCCTTTTTTTGCGGTAAATCGGAAAGTTCATTCGTAACGGCAAAAATATAATCGCCGGTATTAGCCAGAGAAAATTGATAACCATTGTCAAAAGCTCTTGATATTTCAACATAAATTTCATTGGCATCTGCCTTTTCTTTAATTAATGAAATCGCTTTTAACCAAATGGCCGGCCCAAATTTTGGCGTATTAGTTAAAATTCTTTCCAGCCACTGGTTTGAAATCTCGTATTCTTGAGCAAGAGCATAATTCAAATAAAGGTCGGTGCGCTTGGGCCAATTATCAGCGAGAAAATTAAAATATTTTCCCGCCTCAACGGCATAAATAGTTTTTTCTTCAGCGGAAAACAGATTCAGTTTACTCATTCGCATGGCAATATTGGCTAAATAAACATAAAAATCAACCATTGGCTCGTGCTCATAGCCGGAAATTAGATTTTTTTTAATTTGCTCATAGGCGACGGCAACTTGGTCTTTCTCCCCTTTAATTTTGCCTTGATGGACATAAATTAAATAATTATGAAAATAATCAGCCCAAGGTTTTTTGATTTCAGTATTAATAAAAGTATTTAAATCAACGCTTTTCTGATAAACAGAAAAAACTCCATTAATATTGGTGGGATTAATCTGATTGGCTTTAAAAAGCAGTTTTGCTGCTTGATACGGTTTGTAATTAATATGATAAAAAGTGAAGCTGGCAACAATCAAAATCAAAATCGTCGCTCCAATTTTTAATGCATCAAACTTTTTAACTGAAACCGGGTTGGAAGCGGTCGGCGATTGAAGAGTGGTGGCTTTCTTCTCAAAAATCTCTTTAGTGAAAATATTCAAGAAAGCCAAAAAGAAATAAAAGAAAATAGAATTGGCTGGCGTGTCAAAAACAAAAAAGTTATGCACCAGATAAGCAATGAATAAAGCCCAAATTGAAAGCCAAGAAAATTTTTCTATAATTTTCTCACTTCTTTTGATTTTAAGAAATATTAGATAAGCGACCACCCCCAACAAAAATAAATAACTTAAAAAGCCAATGATGCCGTTCATCACCAAAACATCAAAAAATTTATTATGAGCGCGATCAAATCTTTCATGACTTAGAACAAAATCATCTCCGCTGTAATTTCTATCAAACACCTGATAAAACATATCTTGCCCATATCCCAAAATCGGCCGCTGCTGCCACCACTTGAAACTTCTCTGCCAATTCAAAATTCTGGCGCGAGTGGAGGCATCAGAAAGAGAAATGTTCGTCAATCGACCAATAAATGGCACTTTTTGACTAATGGCACTTTCCTGAATTTTTGATTGAAAAACAAAGAAAAGAGCCGCTAGAATAACAATAGAGCCAGCGGCGCCAATACCAATTTTTTTATACTTTTTATCAGGAATAACAAAAATAGAAGCAATCAAAGCCGCAAACAAACCCATCATCAATCCAATAATAGAACCGCGCGTCTGAGTCCAGAAAAAAACAATTAACATAACAACACCCATAATAATCATCCAATATTTCTGCTGCTTAAACCTTTTATCTCGGCCAAAATTCAAATAATACCAAACGAGTAAAAATAAATGGGTTATTAAAAAACCGGCGAAAAATGTTGGATTGCCAAAAAAACCGCCCGGCCGAGATAAATTTTCGCCAACCGGCATATTAACAATTTTCAAAAGTTCCATTATTGGAAAAATCGCACCCAAAAAGGCAATGCAAATGGAGGTAAAAACTAATTTCCGAATAACTTCTTTGTCAGTAAAGAAAATCGAGGATACTGCCAAAAAGAAAAGGTAAAAATGAAAAAGAGAAATAAAGCCCTCCATTCGCTCGGCATTTCCCCAAAAACTGCGAAAAGGCAATAAACTAAAAATACAACTTAATAAAATAACTAAATAAAAAATAGAAACAGCAATCGTCAACAAATTAAATCGCGGCCGATATTTTCTAAAATCCAAAAGCATTAGAACCGCCCAAATAACTAAAAGAATTAGTACTGAAATTTGAAAAGGAAACATTTTGCCCAAAATAAATGGCCGGAGAATATTAGGCAAAACAAAAATTGCCGAAATCAAAGCGGCAATTGAAGCAAAAAAGGCAATTTTTGTTAATGTTTTTTCTAATTTAATAAGGTTCATATTATTAGAATCCGATTAACGAATAATTGCTTTAATTATAATTATTTAATTTAAAAAATAAAGCAATTAATAAAAAACAAAAAGAAAGCATTTGAGCTTTCTATTAATTAAAATTTAAAATGATAATTTTATTTATTTCACAATCCCAATTCTTTCTCAATTTTATCAATCATTACCAAAGAATCAACGCAGCGATTATTGATTAATAATTCGCCTGCTTCTTTTAATTGGATTATGAGCACTTCTTTTTGCTCATCGCTTAAAATGATATTATCAATTTTTTCTTTTAATTCTGTCAGTGATTTATCCAAATAAAGCGGACAATTGCTGATTTTTTGTTCTGCCTCGTTTTTTAGAGCAAATGTTTCTAATTCCATTGTTTTTATCTGCTTTTCCAATTTTTGAATGGAACTTGCTACTTCGGGTTTGTTTGTTGGCACTTGCTTCAATTCCTCTTTTATCTTCAGGGTTTCTTTTTGAATTTTCCCAGAAATCATCACCACTTCGCTTGGATGGGTGGCTTTTCGCAATTGGCTAGCAACATCGCTCAAATTTTGGTTGATGGTTTCAAGTGCTAATTGATTGTGATAACCGCCGGCTACTTTTACCAAATCCTCGGAGATATTTTGGATAAGAGCTAATTTTAAATCCAATCTCTCTTCGGCCGGCGCTAAGGCAATAATCGCTTTAGCCATCGCAATTTTCAAGCCATAAAGAGGGCTGTTAACCGAAGCGGATTGAGCCAACAACGCTGTCCCAGAAAACAAAAGCATTATAGAAAAAATAACAGCCGCCAATTTATAACTCCAAGAAAAAACAAAAATAGGCCTCTTAATGCTTTTGGGTGTCAACAGAGAAATTTTGGCTAAAATCTCTTTTTTGCTCAAAATTAACCAGTTGGTTTCTGGTTTAATCATTTTTAATTGTTTTATCTGCTCGATTAACCCTCTTTTTTCCATATCAACTCTCATAATATAAAACGAAGAAAAACCCAAAATATTACTAATAACCAAACCACTGCTGATTAGCCAAGGCCCGGCTTAAGGGTCCAAAATAACCGGTGGCGGGTAAACCGTATTTTTGCTGGTATTTTTGAACGGCTGCTTTAGTTAGCTCCAAAAAATTGCCGGTAATTAAACTTTCAGGATAAATATCCGGCTCTTTTTGACTCAACATTTGCTGCAAACATCGCACTTCCCAACTATTCGTTAAACCATAATACAAATCTCTTTGAAAGCGGGAACAAATTCCGCCAGTTTGCTGATTCATTAAAGAATTAAGTTGAGCAATTAATAAAGCTAACTGAGCTTTTAATTGATTAATTTTTTGGGTCAAAATTTCAACTAAATCAGAAGAACCGACATAAGCGCTGCCAATGCTCACTTCCCATTTGAATAAAGTGGCGCCGGTTGAATTATTAACCACAAAGGGCATTAAATACAAAGCAATATTTGATTTGCCAAAATCCGGCACCGAAATCACCCCTTTTAATCCATATTTTTCAGAAAGCACTTCTATTTTTTTATTATTATCTTGATCAATAATCACATAAGGCAAAAAAAATTGGGTTCCGCTTGGAAATTCATAAGTTAATTTTAGCTCTCCATTCCCGCCACTTAATTTCATCCAATTGCCGGCATATAAATTCAAATAAGCGCTGGCTGTCAAAGAACTGGCGCCATAATCGGGCAAATAAGTGGTGGAGGGATAAATCCGAAAACCGATTAAATTAGGATTTTCAAAACAATAAAACTTGCCAAGCGAACAGTCATTAAAACTCATCGCTATCAACCAGTTTTTGAAAATCTCGTTAAAATTATCGCCAAAACCATTTTTGGCCAGCGCCTCATTTAATGAAGCAATGCCGGTTAAATTAGACCGCAGCGAATCAACTAAAATTTTTAAACCGTATTTTTCAACAATATATTCGGCTAAAAGATGAACGGCCGCGTAATCGCTAGCCGTACCTTTAAAATCCAGCAAAGAAAAATTGGAATTTTGCCGGATGGAATTCAAACGTTTTTCCAAAATACTTCCTTGATAAACATTATTGTAACCTAAAAAAGTGGAGAGATAGTCAGAGCGCGCTTCAGCCAACCATCGCTCATCTTCGGCATTAACAAAAATTCCTTTTTGATTAAAAGAAATCAGATGTAAAACCTCGTGAGCCAAATAATAGCCAATTTGAGCAGAAGGAGTGTTTAACACAATTTCCGGACTAAGATAGACCATCTCGTGTTGATTGGAAAAATTAGTAGCTGAAGCCGGCAAAGCGTCGACAAAACGGGCATAACCCAAAAAATTCTGCTTTAAGGGATGAAATAAAACATAAATTCTTGGGTCGCCATCAATGCCCGGAATGGCTTCGGAACCAAAAACGGCAATTATTTTAGGATAATCATAATTTTCAAAATAACTGGCTAAATAAAAAAGTTGGGCATTGACATTATTCTGAAGATTCATCGTTAAACTCTGCCACCAATTAGTATCAACATAAAAATTAAGTTTGGAACTTTGGTAAAGAAGCAAAGCATTTATTTGATTGCGGCCATAATAATCGTATTCGCTCCCAACATAAAAAACACTTTGGGAACCAAGGGTTTCTGCGCCAGCCGGCAAAGGCGCCCAAAAAATCAAACCAAAAATTAAAATCAGGAAAAATTGAGAAAAAATTTTCTGCTTACCCATTATTTTTTATTATAAACTAAAATCGCTGAATAAGCAATTAAATAAAAACTGCTCCGCCAAAAGACGGAGCAGTTTTGGCTGGAATTTCTTCCAGCAAATCCCTCAAGGAAAGGATTATTGGTAAGCCAAATAGAGCAAACCAGTCTTGAAGTTATCCCAACCCCAGATCTGGGTAATAGTTGGAGTTGTAGTTGATTCTAAGCTCCAGCCCACCTTTGACAACTGAACCTGGTAATAAGCGCCAGTTGTAGTTTCGGTTAATTGTAAAGTTGCATTTAACTCACAATTAGCTGTTCCACCAGCTGGGATGCGATAACCATTAGGATCAGTATAAGCACCACTAGTGCAAGTGAAACCAGTAGCCAAAGCCGGAGTTGAAGTTTCCACACCACCTTTGAAGTATTTGGCGGTGGTATCAGTGTCGCTGGTGCTCAAATAGATGTCAGAGCCACCCTGAGCGCTAATGGTCATTGTAATTTTGGCATTGCCAATACTCTGAGGATGATTGGTATCACCCGATGAAGTAAAGGAGGCGCTGCCAAAAGCAAAGACCGGCGCCTTGGTGAACAAATAGGCCTTGTTGCCATCTACTGAACCCGAACTACTAGGAACATTGGAATTGGCATCAATGCCAGAGAAAGTCGGCCCAGTAGTAATTTCAATATATTTAGTTGAGCTGCCAGTGTAATCAGTTGGCAATTGGGCAATCAAAGCCTTAAGAGTCAAAGTCTTAGTGGTATTAAGCGCAATTGGCAAACTGAAGTTAGACATTGTAACTACACCAGTCGTATCGGTAGCATCGGCCCACGTAGGAGCAGCTGATTGGACTAAAGTGCTGCCATCCCACAATTCAATTGAATTGATGTAACTCTGAGTTGAAGTGGAGCCAATTGTTACCACTAAATCGCTCAAACTATTTAAGGTAACGCTGACATTCTCATCTTTGATATTAAACTTCAATAAATCAATTCTGGTTGTGCCAGTGGTTGAGCCAATAACATTGGTATCCAATGGATTATCTCCTGCCACTGTATAAGTTAAGGAGGCAGTTTGAGAATACGCCATTGTCAATGTTTGAGAGGTTTGATCCAAACCACTCACGGCGGTATAAACCACTCCAGCGTTGTCAGTATAGACAATACCATCTTTCAAGATAGTAAAGGAGAAGGTTTCAGTGCCGCTAGAATAAGGAATGGCATTAACCACTGTTGCTTTAACAGTCAAAACTTTGTTTTGACCATTAGGCACCAACCAATTCAAACCAGCAATATTATAAGTGTAGACATCGGCAAAATAATTCTCAATAGCATTGGATTGAGCAGCTGAAACTTCGCCGATTTTAGTCGCGCCATCCCACAAAGAAATTGTGGTGAAATAAGACCAAGGGAAAGAATCAGCGGCATCAACATCAGTTACTTGAATAGCCACTTTTTTAACAATAATATCAGAACCAGTGGCTTTATATTGAGCCGCGACCGTCTCATAAGTATTGCCGGCGTATAAAGTGGTTTGCGGGTTAGAAACCGGATA
>Ga0172365_10004526_pt1 | contig 10285 bp, 7 predicted proteins | sample LakKivSesite48cm_FD_114535 | JGI IMG/M metagenome (GOLD analysis project Ga0172365, IMG submission 114535) | Sediment microbial communities from Lake Kivu, Rwanda - Sediment site 48cm | ecosystem: Environmental > Aquatic > Freshwater > Lake > Sediment | place: Rwanda: Western Province, Lake Kivu... | reverse complement strand
GTGATGGGGCAGACGCCCTTCCTCAGGATCGTCTCGAGTATGTCTTGGTATATCTCATGGCGCATTCTACGCTTGATCTGACCCGTCATTCGCTCACGAAGTCTATTCGGGCAGCTTTTCAACTCTTTCGGGCTTGCGCGCGAAGCCCACATTCCGGTCAGCCCTTAGGCCTTCTGTGTACAATACCTCCCCAGTGATCGTGCAATCCGATTCGACGTCCACGCTCTTCGCGTAAATGTTCCGCGCACGGGACCCCCTTCTCAGTTCGACGGAGCCGCCATGCAGATCCTCCACGCGCGATCTCTCACCAACGACGATTTCCGCAGCGGTCAGGGTGCCCTGTGCCTCGCCATCTCGGCCGATCCGTATCCTTCGGGCACGTGTCCCATCGGGAGTCAGCAGCACAGTAGTCTCGATCTCCTCGTCAGCCTCAGCACTCTTGGCCCTGATCCTTCCTCCCACGTGCATAGACCTTGCCTTCGCCTTGCCCACCACATGCGCATAGCCGCCAACCTTGAGCTCTCCCGAGATCTCCAGATTGCCGCTCACATCGATCCCGCCACCGATCCCCACCCCTTGTCCAGTCGCGCTACCCCCGATGCCTGCCTGTCCCCCTACCTCCAATATCTCGAACCTCAGGTCACCCTTGGTTGTGACCTGCCCGCCGACATCAATGCCCCGCCCAATCCCCGTCTCGATCTGAAGCTTGCCGCCCACGCTTATCTGGCCGAACTGCAACTCACCCGTTGACTCCATCAAGCCTCCTACCTTCGCCCTTCGATCGATCGTTCCCCCAGCAATGCTCACGCTTCCGCCCACGTGTAGGTCCCCAATCTTGACGTCTGAGTCACTGCTGAAGGCGCCACCAACGTTGACGCTATCGATCTCCACACGCCCCTTGCCCTGGAACTTCCCTCCCACGTTCACCCTGCCAGCCTTCGTTGTCCCGAGTATTTCGACCGAGCCACCGACATCGATGGACTGTGCCTCGGCGTCCGACGCGCCCACGAATCGTCCCCCGACCGAGACGCGCTCCGCCTTCGTCTTGCCTCCGACCTCCAAGGATCCGCCGACCCGGGCGTCCGCGCAGGTCAGATCCCCGGATACTTGGACGCGCTTATCCACCTCCATCCTCGGGGCTGAGAGGGTCCCTTGAACCGTCAGCTCCCCCTCCTTGATCCTTATGACGCGTTCAACCAGGAGGTTTCCGACGGTGATGCTGCCCTCCCTCGACTCCAGGGTTGCGGTGTGCAGGGCACAGTCAAAGATGCAGTCTCCGGTGAACAGGGTGGAACCGGTCACCCGCACGATCGCGTCAGCAGAGTCAGAGACTATCACCCCATCCTCCACGGTCAGATTCCCTGCAACCTGTGATAGAGCCCTCCTCGACTTTTGCACGATCACGTCGCTCCCCATGCCAACCACCGAATACGCATTGGGCAATATCTTCTCTTAAAGGTAGGGCACGTCTGGCCCACACAAGTTGTTACCACCTGGTGCGGCCGCCTACTGGGCCAAGGCCCGGGGCGGGATAATTGCACGCCGCTTCAGCGTCCCTCACTTCGAGGCGGTTCCACCGTAGATCTCATCCGGGCCCAGGATATCCGGGTAGTACGGTCGGAGGAATCTCCTTACTTCCCAGCAGAGGTTGCACTTCTGCGGGTACCCTGCCTTGGGGCTGTAACCCAGCCTGCATGCCAGTTCCAGCAGCCCGAAAGGCCCCTCCTCGTAGACGATCCTGACCAACTCGCTACGCATGAAGCCCGTCTTCATCAGATCGGGAAGGGGGGTTCTATGTGCGCTCCCAAGGATTATGCCACAGCAGGTCTGGATGTTGCCGTAGGGATCGATGTGGATTTCCCACATCTCATCAGGTTCGAACTCGCTCCGGCAGCTTCCGTCCACGTGTGTCGCGCCATGCCACAGGCCATCGAGTCTGAGGTCACCGATCGCCCGCTCGGGCAGAAAGCTTGCCAGTTCCCTTCCCGCTCTCCCCACAAGCCTGGGGGGGTGTTCCCTCGTGTGTTTCCCGATCAGGGTCCTGCTCCGTCCGATCCGCACCATTCGCTCAAGCTCCGCCGGGGAGGGTGCGCTCGCCATGACATTCCTTTCCCCGAATACATCCAGGGCGATCTCCCGGGCCCTTTGGAAGTACCCTGGGGGGATGGATGCAAGGTGGTACGGGTCGCAACTTATGAGCACGCCCCTAGCCCCCGCATCCCTCAGCTCTTCGTAGCGCCTCCTCGTCAAACCATCCGACACGCACCATGAGGCATTCGTCTCAAAGAAGTGGGGAGGAAATCCCTCCTCATAGGCCGCCCTCCACATCCGCAGCATCTCATCATAGTAGATCATCGGCTCCCCGCCCGCGATGTGGATCACCCTGTCCGTGGCACGGAGCTGTCTTAGGAACTCCAAGCCGTCCGTGAAGGAAGCACGAACCGGGGGCTGATCGGGTGAGCAGTTGAACAGGCAATGCTTGCAGGCGATCGTGCACCTGTAGGTGAAGAGCAGGCTGGCCACGTGCTTCGTGCGCACCGCTTCGGCCACCCCTTTCTTCTCGATGACCTCCTCAACCCGCACCTTCAGATCGCGCACCCGTTGTCACCCGCACATTTCCTGACGGCGACCGCAAGGTCCTAGGCCCTGTCCATGCCTTTTCCGTCGCCACGGCCCGCTTCCTTGAGCTGAAAAACCTTTTCAACTTCTCGGGAAGCCTAGCTCCATGAGCGCCTCCTCCCGCAATCCGAATATCGACAAGATCGGCAGGATACTCTCAAGCGAAGCCGTGGGGAAAGCCGCGTCGATAAGGGGCTGGATCCACCGCATCAGGTGGAGCAAGAAAGTGACCTTCATGGTCCTGCGGGACCCGACCGGCATCATCCAGTGCACCGTCAAGGAGGATTGCCCCGACTTCGGGACATCAAGGGACCTGACCCTTGAGTCGTGCGTGGCCCTAGCCGGGGTGGTCAGGGAAGACCCGAGGGCGCCCGGGGGATTCGAGGTTGCCGCCTCCTCGCTCCAAGTCATCGGCAAGGCACAGCCCTTCCCAATAACCGAGGACCAGAGCACGCCGCTGATCCTTGACAACAGCCACCTCTGGCTGCGGTCACGTGAGATGACGAACGTGATGATCATCAACGACTCGGTGAACCAGGCGATCAGGGATTACTTCCGCCGCAACGAGTTCTACCAAGTCGACCCTCCCATCCTGATCACGGCTGCGGTCGAGGGCGGATCCACGCTTTTCTCCTTCGACTACTTCGGAATGAAGGCCTACCTGACCCAGAGCTCCCAGTTCTACCTAGAGGCCTTCATCCAGAGCTTGGAGAAGGTCTACTGCTCGGCCCCCTCGTTCAGGGCCGAGAAGTCCCGGACCCGGCGCCACCTCACGGAGTTCTGGCACCTTGAGGCCGAGGAGGCCTTCTGCGATCTGTGGGGCTCGCTGAAGACGCAGGAGGAGATGGTCGCCCACGTCGCACACCACATCGCAAGGGAGAGGGCCAGGGAACTGCGGGATCTGGGCAGGGACCCTGCCTACCTTGACGCGGTAGAGGCTCCCTTCGAGAAGATCCCCTACGAACAGGCGCTGTCCATCGTCCAGAGGAAAGGCCTTGAGATGAGCTACGGCGAGGACTTCGGCGTCGAAGAGGAGAGGGTGCTGGTTGAGGAATTCGAGCAGCCCTTCTTCGTCCACAGCTTTCCGAGCGAGGCCAAGGCCTTCTACCACCGCCCGGATCCGAGGAACCCCAAGGTCATACTCTGCGCGGATCTGCTCGCGCCCGAGGGAAACGGGGAGATCATCGGGGGTGGCGAGAGGATCCACGAGCTTGACCTTTTGTTGCAGAGGATAGAGCAGGCCGGCCTGAACCCTGCCGACTATGGATGGTACGTGGATCTGCGGCGGTACGGAACGTGCCCACATGCAGGGTTCGGGCTCGGGGTTGCCCGGCTCGTGAAGTGGTTCTGCAAGCTCGAGCACATCAGGGAGGCGGTGCCGTTCCCAAGAACTATCAACCGGATCTACCCATGATGACCCGGCTCGGTGCCAAGCTCAGGACATCCTTGCACTACTCTTGCTGATCGGTCCGGAAGCTCGGCTCGGACGTGTCGCGCCGGAATCTTCCAGTTTGTTTGCTTGCGTGCAAACGTCTCCAAACCGGCAAACCCGGTTCAAACCTCGCTACGTCCATGAGCACAAGGCAGACGCAGCGTGGCTGCCGCGCCATATTCGGATCAGCCCGCGTCATCCAGGTTCGCCTTATAGCCCGGTCCCCCGGCAGCCACGTATCCGTGGCTAGCCCCGGAGGCATCCGGACTGACCCAGAATGCGAAGAGTCGACCACTCACAAGGTGGAACCGTAGCTTGACCGCCTTCCCCGCCACGGAGGAAAGGTCCCCGGCTCCCTCCCAGTCAACTGGTTGGAGGGTCTTGTCGGAGTCGATGGGATTGCACTTCCCGCGGGAGAAGGGCCTGACAACGTGTCCCTTCCGGTCGAGGATTTCCACGCGAAGCTCTCCCCCTTCCGCATCCACGTTGACGAAGAGGTGCTTGCCCTGGAATCGTACCGGGCGGGTGGTCAGGGCCCCCCCTGCCTTGTCGGCATCCATCGACGCGAAACCATCGCGTCGGAGAACGGCCAGGCCCGTGCTGCCCGTCCCCGACTTACTGGTTCCGCGGACGCCGGCCCTCCCGCTCACATAGAAGAAGAGCCTGTCCCCCACGACCAGACAGCACCCTCCGGCGGACTGAACATTCCCCCAGTTCCAGTCGCCGTATGTCTCGGACACCGGGATGAACGGGCGGCGCTCTGGCCGGTGCCAGTGGAAGCCATCGCGGCTGAAGCCGACGACGATCTCGTTGATCTTGGGCCTGTCCGTCGGCTGTCCCCTCCAGACGCTGAACAGCCCGATCAGCAGGCTCTCGTATGCCGCAGCATCCAGATTGTAAAGCTCCGGCTTGGTCCCCAAGCTGGGGTGTTGGAGATCGAGATCATCGGCGCGGGTCCAGAGGGGGGGCTGGCCGCTTTCCCATCGGGCGCCAGCAACGATGTCCGGGTTCTCCCAGTAGCGACGGAAGCGCCCCATCCCGCCGGCCTCGTAGTCACGAAGGCTGAAGACCCATACCTTGCGGAAGGGATTCCAGAAGATGGTGGTCCTATCACCGCAGCGCCCGCTCCGGGCAACCGCATCGCTCCAGTGGATGCCGTCTGAGGAGAAGTGTATGGAGAGCCCCCACCCCCCGTTTCCATGGGACCGGACCATCTTGAAGCGCCGTCCAGGGTTGGGCTCCTCAAGGTCCATCCACACCGTGGAGGAATCCCTCGTCCCTTGGTGAGCGACGTTGGTTCCCGGGACTATGTCCAGTGACGGCTTGTCCCAGCGAAGCCCATCTTGCGAGGTGGCGTAGCACGTCGAGCTACAGTGCCCAGCCATGTACCACATCTTGAAGAGGGAGTCCTCGGGGTCGTACCAGACCCCGTCGCTGAAGACCATCGCATAGGGCGAATCGCTGCCGTTCTCCCACGGCCGGTCTGGCTTCAGAACGGGATTGCCCGGAACGTACTCCGCAGCATGGTATGTTCGTTTGAGCGTCGTGTGTTCGATCAGGAAGTCATCCACGAACAGCTGGCGCCCGACATCGACGGGGATGATCGCCGGGGGATGAACCAGATAAGGAGGCACCCGTGGAACCGACGGGAGGGAGCGCATTGCCGGGGGCCAGACGGGTGGAAGTCGTATGCCGTTGTAGAGCGTCTGCCCCATTCGTGTCCTACGTCTTAACGTCCGTCTGCCTTTGTCCATATGCCTTCCTTCCCATTCCCTACCAGATCTGGCCGAAGCCAATCCTGCCCTACTTGCGGGCGCCAAGGTAGATCAGCAGCCCACCTATGGCCAGCCCAAACAGGCTGAGCGTGAGGAGCACCCCACCGATGACGTTGGTGATGAAGGGGATCCTGATGCCCAGGGTCGCCGTCAGTCCGATCTTGGCCGACGCATCCTCATTCATCAGCACCACCCAGTAGTTGCCGGTCTCCGGCTCCCAGTCCAGTTCCACCTTCCCGGATCCATGGGCAGATGCCGTCCAGAACTGCTGGGAAACCGGATCTGAATCCGGGCTCCCGCCTTCGAATCGCTCGTATTCCACCTCTATCTCACTTGGCCGGAATGGTGAGGGCCTGAAGCTGCTCCACTCCGTCATCTCGTCGTACTGTACGCCCGCAAGGTAGGGTGCGACTTCCCCCTGCTCGGCAATCCCGATGAAGATCCTCTTGGATGCATCCTTGCTCGAACAGGACAGCTTGATCGTGGCAAAGTCGCTTGGCCTTGCCCTCCACCATCCCCAGTCCTCAGAAGCCTCGCGTAGATCCACATTGATGTCCTTCAGAACGATCGCGTGGGTTTCGCTTTCAAGCGGCGATGGGCTTATGCGGAATCCTTCGTCACTGAGGCTGAGCAGGAATGCTCCGCCGACGAGGAAGAGGATCCCGCCGAGCACGATGATTGCGCCGAGGACCAAAAGGATGATCTGGATTCCACCGATCGCTCCGACCCGCTTCGGTGCCGCGGTCACCGGAGCCACGATGGATGGGGCGTCAACAGCTGTTCCACAGGACGGGCATGCCCTAGCATCGCCGGTCAGTTGGACTCCGCACTTGCGGCAGTAGGGCATCTATGCACCGACAGGAGCACCGCCCCCTTGGTATTTAACCATTACGCGATCACGCGATCACACGGGAGCGCCGGCCAGCCTGCCGACTTCCCGGTCCTGACTGCCGCTGACCATCAACGGTGGCGGCATCCCACAATGGGGCGCGCCTTCTCAATAGAAGCTCTTGAGTTGACTGAGTCAACGGGAATCGCCTCCCGCGGATGGCATCCCCAAATGCCTAGCACTGGGATTGTGCGGCTGGCCGCGGCAGATCCAGGAACGAGAGCCCACGATTCAGGGGAAGCGACACATTGCTTACACGTATTCCGTCGAGGTAGGCCTCCCTTGTTCCGTTGTGCGCATGGGCATGTACAACAAGCGCAGGCCTCTTCTCAAGGATCACCGATTCAAAGCGCCTAGTGCCCAGCCATGGAAAGCTCGACTTGCCCTCGCCTTCCAGGGTCGCATAGGTGGGAGCGTAGTGGGTCAACAGGATCTTCGTGTCAGCAGGCTGTTCAAGCAGTCTCCCCACGGTCAAGACCCTCGCGCGGTAGATGTCGGTGATATGAGGGATGTTCCGCTTCTGCCAGCTGGTGGGTCGCTCGAGGCTCCCGGTTGAACCGACCACCAGGATGCTTGTACCGCCGATGCTGAGCTTCGCTGCCTCGTCATCCAGAAACGTGACCGAGGGGTTCTGGCTCCGGATGGCCGATCTGTCCTCCTGGAACTCGGTGTTGCCGAAGGTGGCGATGATTGGACACCCGACCCGCCGGCGGATGATCGAGACCACGTCCGAGTAGTCGGATATCGGCCCCGGCTTCAGAACGTCCCCTGCGATCAGGAAGATGTCGGGAGCCGCCTCTAGGGACGTCAGGGAGGATTCAAGAAGGTCAGTGTAGAGGGGGTGGTGCATGTCCCCTGCAGCCGCTACCAGCAACCCGGCATCCCCTAGCAGGTTGCTAGGTGGCGAATCGGGGACGGATGTACTCTCCCTTCCCTTCGACTTCCGCGCTCTCGCGCTTAACGAACCTGAACATGACCGGCGCTCCACACCTCGGACAGTTGAGCAGATCGGGCTTGATCCTCACGTTGCACCGCCTACACCACGGCACGGCTATCTTCACGCAATCAACTCCGCTCGTCGGATGATGCATCCAAAGATAATGGTTTTCTCAGCCTCTCAGGAGATTCATGCGCAGGTGGCTTGGACGTGAGTAGGATGCCGGATCGGGACCGGACCCAAGAAATATTAAAAAGAGTTTCCGCGAGGGCGAGCAAGGGGCCCGTAGTCTAGTGGTTGCCACACCAGGCCACAGATGACGTCACCCTCACACGGTGAAGACCCGGGGTTCAAGTCCCCGCGGGCCCACTATCTTCTGGGTTTAGAACCAAGAGATTTTTAAGGACCAGACGCACCATACGTATCGATGGTTCCACCCACGCCCACGCCTGCCGGAACACAAAGACAACCGGAAAGTGTCAGAAGCAGAAAGAGCAGGCATGCACACCTCTTCAAAGACGACGATATCAGAAGGTGGTACGAGAACGTTGGAAGAGGATCCAACGTCACAGCCGACATCTACCTCCGCAGACTCGGCAGCTTCTGCACCACACACAGAACAACCCCGAAAGACATCGCATCCCTAGACGACCAGGCCCTACACAACCTCTTACTGGACTTCGTCACCAACGCCGAAAAACAAGGCTACGCCGGAAGCTACATCCAGTCCACACTCAAAGCACTCAGATCGTGGCTAGCACACAACAGAAGGGAGATCAAGACCAGGATCAAGGTCAGAGGCGCCCAGGACACACCCACACTCAAAGACGAGAGGGTGCCCACCCCCGACGAACTCAAACGCATACTCCTATCCGGGGAGAAGAAGACTAGGACAGCATGCGTGCTGGTCGCCCACGCCGGTCTCCGCCTAGAAACCCTGGGAAACTACACCGGGGACGACGGACTCAGAGTCAGAGACCTACCCGAAATGATCGTTGGAAGCGGAGGAGTCGGGTTTGAGAAGACCCCAACCATGCTGGTCGTCAGAAAACCGCTCAGCAAGGCACGCCACCAGTACTTCACCTTCCTGGGCGAGGAGGGCTGCAGCTACCTCAAAGACTACCTGGACGAAAGAATCAGACAGGGAGAAAAACTCACAAAAGACTCAGCCATAGTAACACCCAAACTCGGCAGGAAACCCTTCATCACAGCAATCAACATAGGCGATGCAATCCGGCAGGCCATAAGGAGCGCCGGATTCCCATGGAGACCATACGTCCTAAGATCCTACTTCGACACACAACTCATGCTGGCCGAATCCAAAGGACTGATTCTACGCGACTACAGGTCATTCTGGATGGGGCACAAAGGCGACATAGAAGCAAGATACACAACCAACAAGTACGTCCTACCCCAAAACGTCATAGAGGACATGCGCGACTCGTACAGAAGATCCCAGGACTACCTGGAAACGACAGGCATCAAAACCAGCCAGGACAAACTCAAGGAATCGCTCAGACGAGAACTGCTCCTAGCCGTAGGCCTCAAAGAGGAAGAAATCGACGCAAAGAGCCTGGCCCAGACAAGCAACGAGGAACTCCAATCCATAGTCAGACAAAAGCTGTTGGGCGAGATGGTCAACAACGGCGCCACCCAGAAGGTAGTCTCCCTGGACGAGGTTGAGAAGCACATCGCCGACGGGTGGGAGTTCGTAGCCTCACTCCCCAACGGCAAGGCCATCCTCAAACTCCCACGCTAGCCAGCTCCCCTCTCAGCAGGCTTCCCGCCCGGGCTGCCTGATTCAGACTGGACCCTCACCCTTGGACAAACAGGGCAATGCCCCTTCAGCGGCGTCCCATTCTCCACCTGGACTATGAGCAACCCCGCCTCCCTCTCGAAATCTCCGGCAAACTTGTAGTAACTGTTCTCCAACTCCACAATCCTCCTGCCAGCACCCACGTTCTCTTCCAAGCCCTCTTCCCCTGCCACGAACTTCTTTAGCGATTCGAAGTCATCCTTCCTAGCCAGCGTGTACTCCAGACTTCTCACCTCCTCCCCATCCACAGACAATCCATCCAAGTACAGGGGTCCGCCCCCTCTCAGAACCGACTTGATATCAGCCAGTATGATCTGAGGTATGCGCCTGGGCACCCGAAGCCCCAACGATGGAGGCATCCTGGCCAACACGGATTCCTCAAACCTCTTCTCCTCTCCCAGAGTCTGCTCCCTCATCCTCTCGGCCTGTTGGTATGCATGGTGAACCTTCGGGTAGGCCGCCCTCAGATGAGCCAACGCGTACCCTGCATACTCCACGTCCGGCGCAAGACCAGGTCTCCGCAGCAGTCCAGATCCCGGCATAAGAGAGACAAGCCCCTGGGCAATGTATCTTGAATGTTCCAAGGCACGTTCCGCTTCGAACTGACTCTGATAGATCCTGGTCTGGTAAGACTCGTACCAGTACACGGTTCCCCCCTCCTGGATCACCACCTCTGCATCCTTGAGTGCATTCATCGCACGGTAGAACGTCTTCTTGGGGGCCCCCGTTCTAGCCATCAGCTCCGAGACTGTAAGGGACCCTTCCTGCATGAGGGTCTTCGCGATGATTGTAACTGACACGAGGACGGGCAGTCGTG
>Ga0172365_10004525_pt1 | contig 10287 bp, 8 predicted proteins | sample LakKivSesite48cm_FD_114535 | JGI IMG/M metagenome (GOLD analysis project Ga0172365, IMG submission 114535) | Sediment microbial communities from Lake Kivu, Rwanda - Sediment site 48cm | ecosystem: Environmental > Aquatic > Freshwater > Lake > Sediment | place: Rwanda: Western Province, Lake Kivu... | reverse complement strand
GATCTCAGCCTAATAGACTCTGAATCAAGTTCAGAGTGACAAGAAATGTGACTCTTATCAATCATTTTTCAGAAGTCTCAATTATGTATTGACTCTTTTGTGAAGAAAGTGTATTTTTTAACCATTATGAGATTAAATCATCGCATACAACACATGATCCGGGAACGCGATTCCCTTCTGTGTGTCGGCCTTGATGTGGATCCGAAAAAAATTCCTGCCAATATCATGCAAGGAGACGATCCCATTTTCCGATTCAACAAAGCAATCATTGATGCAACGGCCGATCTGGTCGTTGCCTACAAACCGAACTTTGCTTTTTACGAAGCCCTGGGATCGGAAGGCTGGGACATTCTCAAACGTACAGCGGCGTACATTCCAGACGGAATGCTGAAGATCGGCGATGCCAAACGGGGAGACATCGGATCCACAGCAGAAAAGTACGCTGAAGGACTCTTTTCTCTCGGATTCGACGTGGTGACTGTGAATCCCTATCTGGGTTGGGATTCGATACGTCCTTTTGTAAAGAATGAAGAACGGGGTGTCTTTATCCTTTGCCTCACTTCCAATCCCAGTTCCCAGGATTTTCAATATATCTTCTCGAAAGGGAAAACACTCTATTCGAGAGTGGCGGAGAAGGCGGTCCAATGGAATGAAAAAGAAAACTGCGGGCTCGTGGTGGGAGCGACCCATCCCGAAGAATTGCAGAGGATTCGGGATCTGGCACCGCGACTGCCTTTTTTAATTCCAGGCATTGGAGCGCAAGGTGGCGATCTCGAGGCATCCGTTTTGGCCGGCACGGACGAGAGAGGAGAGGCAGCCATTGTCAATTCCAGCCGGGGGATTCTCTATGCCTCCTCTGGCAAAGATTTTCAAGAAGCAGCGAGGCGCGAAGCTCAGAAGTTGAACGATCAGATAAACGCCGTTCGAGGGAAGAAGAACAAAGAATTGACCTAAGACATTTCACAATTCTACACCGTTGCGATGCATCTTTTTCCGTGTACTTTTGATAAAGAGGAGGGAGCTGCCCCATGAGCTTACGAGCAGAGCAAATCCTGCAACTATTTAAGGAAACAGGAGCCCTTCTGGAAGGGCATTTTATTCTCACTTCGGGATTGCACAGCAGCCGATATTTTCAGTGCGCGAAAGTGTTCCAATATCCCTGGATCGGGGAAAAGTTGTGTAAAGGCATTGCAGATCATTTTCGCAAGGAGAATATCGCTGTGGTGGTTTCGCCGGCCGTTGGGGGCATTGTCGTGGGTCAGGAGATAGCCCGGCTTTTGGGAGTTCGTTCCATTTTTACGGAACGGACAGACGGGGAAATGACCCTCCGCAGAGGATTTGAAGTCAAGTCAGGAGAACACGTCCTGGTCGCCGAGGATGTGACCACCACGGGAGGGTCTGTTTGTGAAGTGATGGATGTTGTAAAAAGCCAGGGTGGCGAAGTCATTGCGGTCACGGCTGTGGTGGACCGGAGTGGAGGAAAAGCGCAGTTCGGGGTTCCCTATTTTTCACTCTTTCAAATGGAAGTTAAAAACTTTTCCCCAGAAGCGTGTCCGATGTGCAAATCGGGAAGTGTGGCTGTGAAACCGGGGAGCCGGGGATTGAAATAGATATACGTTTTTTAGTCGAAGGAATGGTTCTCATGCCTACCCTGAATCCGAAAATTCTTGTCACCCTTGTATTTTGTCTTGTCTATTTTTACCTCATCCTTTTTAAACACCACAGGGGTGTGGCTGTTTGGTGTGGGGTTGTCGTTTTAGGAATCCTCTCTCTTTTTTCAGCGACCTCTTTTCTTTCGCTGCGCGACATTCCAGGATTTATCAATTGGAACGTTTTGGGTATTTTTGCCGGAACATTGGTGCTGGCAGAGATTTTCATTTTTTCAAAAGTGCCTGTGCTTTTGGCAGACATTCTGGTAGACCATTCCAAGAACGTCGGCATGGCCATTCTGTGGATCTGTGCCTTGGCGAGTTTCATTTCAGCGTTTGTCGAGAATGTAGCAACTGTACTCATTGTAGCGCCCATTGCTTTGGCACTATCAAAGAAGCTTCGTGTTTCCCCTGTGCCTTTTCTCATCAGTTTGGCTATTGCGTCCAACTTGCAGGGCACGGCAACTCTCATTGGAGATCCTCCCAGCATGATCCTGGCAGGAAATCTTAAAATGAGTTTTAACGATTTTTTCGTTTATATGGGCAAACCCAGTATCTTTTTTGCTGTGGAGCTGGGTGGCCTAAGTTCCTTTTTGGTACTATACCTTTTTTCCCGCAGGTACCGCCAGCCGGTTATAAAAATTCCCCAGGAAAAAGTAACTTCTTGGGTGCCTACGGGACTTCTTTTCGGGATGATCGTTGCACTGGCATTGTCGTCTCTTTGGGATCCCGAATTTAAGTTCTTGGGAGGCGTTGTCTGCATGGTGTTTGGAGTGATCGGTATTTTCTGGCAGACACTAAAAGATAGGAAGCTGGCTTTTCAGCTCTGCAAACGGTACGATTGGGATACCACATTCTTTTTAGCGGGCGTTTTTGTTCTCGTAGGCATGTTGGAGCAGGTGGGGCTTATTGATGTTTTAAAGAATTTTCTTGTTTCAACGTTGGGAAACAATCCTTTTGTGAATTTTACCTTTATCGTTTGGTTTTCGGTGCTTGTTTCCGGTTTTATTGACAATGTGCCTTATATTACGGCAATGATTCCCGTCACCATGAAGTTGAGCGCGGATTTAGGAGTTTCCGCATCTCTTCTTGCTTTTGGCCTTCTTGTAGGAACCTGTCTTGGCGGAAACATTACTCCCATCGGTGCCTCTGCCAATATTGTTTCTGTGGGGATTCTGCGGAGAGAGGGGTACCACATCACCTTTTGGGAGTTTGTGCGTATGGGCCTCCCCTTTACGCTGGCTGCTACTATCATAAGTTATCTATTTCTCTGGATAATTTGGCGGTGAAATAGACTTTTTCCTCTGCAAACGCCTTTTACTTCTTTTTTCTTCTTTCGTCAACTTCTGAATCCGTTTCACCAATTTATTTCGTTCTCTGTCGGGCAATGCGCTCTCTTTCTGCGTAATCCGGCAGATAAGAATGTCTCTGCCCATTTTTTCGAGGCGGCTGAGAGTGACCTCGTAGGGTTCGAGGATTTCCAAAATTTTGGGAAGAAGGTAATGCTCATGCGGGTAGGACACACAAATCACGCTGGCTGTGGGAAGATGTTTTCCATTTTTGGAATCGGCACCAATCTGGCGACTCAGGACCAAGATCGGATCCTGTTTTTCGTCTATGGTCTTGAGCATGGCAAGAGCGATGCGAATGTGGGCAATGATCTCGTGGTCCGAAGCTCCGATGCGGAAAAAATCTTCAATGCTGTAGTAGAGTTCCCTCACCAGGGTTTTGCTGATGCCTTTCATACGTCGGCGAACGGATTTTAACTTGGTAGCATCCATGGTTCGCATTCCCTCATCAAAATCCCTGAATTCTCCCAAAGCAGCATACACTCTTTCTTTAATGGTCCGGTAGAGGGTTTCTGTATTTTCAATGTCAACAAGGCTGACGCGGAGATCAATGATAAAAACCCTTGTGGCTCCAAACTTTTTGGGAGGTTTGACCCGAAGAATATGGATGCCCGGCACCGCTTCGAGATGATTGACGGTCATGTTGACAAGGTTGTGTTTTTTGTCGTGGGATTCGGGGACTACGACGATGACTTTGAAGTCTATGGAAAGATCGGTGATATGGCCTGCACTGAGATAGACTTGGGTTTTTTCCGTGCTCTGCGCTTCTCGAACCAGAAGAGGGATGATGGCCCGGGCGTACTGTTCGAATCCCCCGATGGATTCGATCCATTGTGCCCGATTTCGCCGCTTGTTCAGCACCATGGTGGAAAACGCTTTTTTGAGGCGTTTTTTGTCGAGTTCAGTCAGCGCATGATCGGAGGAATCGGTGAATTCAATTCGGAACAGAGAAATGCCGTTCTCGGTGGTGAATTCCCGGTTGTGTTTTAATTCAAAATTGGGCACGGTGAGTTCGATGGTTTTAAGGCAGTCTTCCAAATTCAAAAGATGCGCAGGGCCGGCTACAGAGACTCCTGTGAAGGTCCCCTGTGTTTTTGTCGCAAAGTTGGATATGTCCAGTTGAATGGAGCCGCCTGTTTTTTGTACTTTTTGAATGAAGGTAAAATTGCGGATGATTTGTTGCGCGATATCCTCGATTTTTCTATTTTCGATGTAGTCTCTGGAGCGGGCAGCAAAATATTTGACAGCCTCCCCATTGAGGCCAATGATTTGTTCCAGATCCTTTTCATGATACACGTTTTCAATATACGCAATGACCTGACTGTAGAATTCCAGTTTTCGGATTTCTTCGGCAAGGAGATAGGTCTTGGCACGGGTACCCACCGCGGCCTGAAGAATTTTGGAAAGAATCGTATGGATTTGATCCAAGAGTTTTTTATGTGATTCTTCTTCATTGGTCATAATTCCGATGAGAACGATTCCAAGATTTTCCTTATGGTGGGCAATGGATATGCCTTTGGTGAAATAAATGTTCCATCCCATCTCATGAATGACGCCCGAACAGGAATCAAAAAGGCCGGGCCAGTCAACACTCAGGATGCCAAACGTCGTCACGCGGGGGCCTCCCTGAATGCGGCAGGCTTCGGAAGTTGTGGCAATGATCTTTTCGTTTTTTCGGGTTTCCCATTCCGTGAGGAGTTTAATGATAAGTGCGTGTTGCTCACTTTTTGGAAAGTACTGTTGCGAAAGCTCGATAGTATCAACAAACTTCTGGATGTTTTCTTCCGAGAGGCGAATATTGTACTTTGTGAGCGCTTGCTTGATTTTACTCAGATGCGATTTCATAGCCCCCAACTCTTGTTTTTAATGGATGTGAACCGATGTAAAGATAAGAAAAAAAAGGGTCGAGTTCAACAAGAAAAGCGGGAGATGTTTATTGACAATTCCGGATAAGGACTTTTGAATTATCTTCTTGCAGGAATGGCCATCGTTTTGTACCTTAACAGGTAAGGAGAAAAAGTACGATCGCATGGATCCGTTCTGGCAAAAGGTGGAGTCCATTCTTCCGCAGGTTTTGCGGCCTGGAAGATATGTGGGCAATGAACTCAACATCGTAAGGAAAAATTGGGAGAAAACCGAGGTGCATTTTGCCCTGGCTTTTCCTGATGTGTATGAGATTGGCATGTCCCATATCGGGATGGGAATCCTCTATCATGTTCTGAATCGGCACTCTTGGATTGCGGCGGAACGGGTCTATTCGCCTTGGGTGGATATGGAAAAAAAGATGCGTGAGAGCGAGATTCCTCTTTTTTCTCTGGAGACCCGAAGACCGATTCGTCTCTTTGATGTTTTGGGCATTACGCTTCAGTACGAGCTTCAGTATACCAATGTGTTGAATCTTTTGGATCTGGCCGGCATACCTCTTGAAACAAAAGAGAGGCGTGAAGGGGATCCTTTGGTATTGGCGGGCGGGCCGTGTGCCTACAATCCCGAACCGCTTGCCGACTTCCTCGACGCAGTCGTCGTAGGGGATGGGGAAGAAGTGGTTGTGGAGATTGCCGATGTGGTCAGAAGATCAAAACAGAATCGGTGGACCCGGCATGAGCTTTTGAAAAACCTTGCTCTTTTTAAAGGGGTGTATATCCCTTCTTTTTTTCAGGCTGAGTACGATTCCGGCGGCCGATACAGGAAAACCGTTCCGATAGAGGAAGACGTATCCCCAGAAACAGAAGCAAGATTCATGGAAAGGCTAAAGTTGGAAAATTATCCCACCCGACCTCTTGTGCCCTTGATTGAAATCACCCACGACCGATTTTCTTTGGAAATTATGAGGGGGTGCACCCGAGGATGCCGGTTCTGCAATGCGGGGATGATTTATCGGCCTGTCCGTGAGAGAAGCGTAGAAGATTTGTTAGCCCAGACAAAGGAAGTACTCGCCAATACTGGATACGATGAAGTCTCCTTGGTCTCTCTTTCCACTTCGGACTATACGCCTCTTGATGTGCTTCTTTCTGCACTTCGGGAACTGACGCAGGGGGAAGGGGTCTCCATTTCCTTTCCATCTCTTCGGCCAGACACCTTGACGTCCGAGATGGCCGCGATGGCCACAGGATTGCGGAGGAGCGGACTGACCCTGGCACCGGAGGCAGGGACGCAGCGATTGCGGAATGTTATCAATAAAAACAATACGGAAGAGGATCTGTTTCAAGCCATGGAGATTGCGTATCGGCAGGGATGGTTGCACCTCAAACTTTATTTTATGGTTGGACTTCCTACCGAAACAAGGGAAGATGTGATGGGGATTGTCGCTCTTGTTCATCGAGCGGTTCAACTGGGCAAACGGTTTGGAAGGAAGGAAATTCATATTGCATTGTCTCCTTTTTCTCCGAAACCTCAGACGCCTTTTCAATGGGAAGCCCAGGACAGCGTAGAGGTTCTGGACGAGAAACTGACCCTTTTAAAGCAAAAGATCCTCTGGCGGAATGTGAAACTCAGTTGGAGAGATCCAAGAGTGTCCCGCTTGGAAACTGTTTTTGGGAGAGGGGATCGAAGGTTGGGGAGGGTTTTGTTTCATGCTTGGAAGCACGGTGCCCGGTTTGACGCTTGGTCGGATCAGTTTCGGTACGACCGGTGGGAAGAAGCTTTTAAGGCATCCAAACTTTCCATGGATACCTACACTCAGGAAAAACAGAGCGACGATCCTCTACCCTGGGATCATCTCAGCAAGGGGATCTCCAAGTCGTATTTACTTCAGGAAAGGCAGCGGGCTTTTTCCGGTGATGTCACGGGAGACTGCCGGTTTGAGGGATGCCAAGGATGCGGTTTAATGGCCCATCCGATGTGCATGGAACCCATTTCCAAAGCAGAAAAAAATGCAAAACAGGCGCATCCTCCCCGGGAGGCTATGCTCTACGGGAGAGAGGCACGGCGTGTTCCGCAATTTTCGGTGAAACGAAAGATTCGACTCGCATATCAAAAAGGGGAAGAGGTGCGTTTTACATCGCATTTGGACACGGTTCGAATCTTTAAACGTGCTGTGCGAAGGGCCAGGGTGCCGGTGGCCATGTCGCAGGGGTTCCATCCCCACTTAAAAATGGCCACAGGACCTCCCCTTCCCTTGGGATACACAAGCCGTTCAGAATATTTGGATATGGAAGTGAACGGAAACCTGCCCCGTGATTTTGAAACCTTGCTGAACCGCCACCTGCCCACAGGATTGAAAGTGTTGGAAACCGAGGAAATAGTTGGCGATGTTTCCTCACTCAACGAGTCCATCACGTCCGCTTCGTATCGCCTCCTTTGGAACGGATGGTTGTCTACAGAAGCACTAAATGGATACGTCCATGCATTCATGAAAAAGAATGCGTACCGGATAAAGAGAATGCGAAAGGGGATAGAGAAAGAAGTGGATATTCGGATGTATGTTGAGGATATCTCTGTAACGAATGGGGAGATGGAACTTGTGCTTCGGTTTGGTCCTCAGGGAACCGCCAGAGTGGAAGAAGTGGTGGATGCCGTTCTTCCGGATTATGAGAATCCACTTGAGCAGGTGCGGATTGAACGTACAGGACTTTATATTGAGACACAGGGCGTAAGACGAACGCCTTTGGAAATTATTCGGGAAGGATAAGATGAAAAAAGAGATTATTATTAATGCCTCTTCCAGCGAAACCCGCATTGCGATCCTGGAGGACGGGATTTTGGTTGGACTTTATGTGGAGCGGCCGGAAAATGAGAGGATGGTGGGGGATATCTATATGGGAAAAGTGGAAAACGTTGTCGAGGCGATCCAGGCCGCTTTTGTGGACATCGGACTGGAACAGAACGGATTTTTGCCCTTTGCCGATGTGGGAAAAGAGTACAGCGGTTTGTCCGAATCGGTGAACCATTTGGAGACGGAAGAAAAACAGAAATCCAAGTTTCAAAAGAGAAAGGATAAAGTCCGATTAAAATCGGGGCAAACTATTTTGGTTCAGGTAACGAAAGAGCCCATTGGGAGTAAGGGGGCCAGGTTGACTTCAGCCATTTCCCTTCCTGGGCGTTTCCTTGTGCTGGTGCCGCGGGATAAAACGATCGGTGTTTCAAGAAAAATCGTGGATGTAAAAGAGAGACGCCGTCTTCGGTTATTGGCAAAGAGCATCCAACCGGACGGATTTGGATTGATCATTCGCACCGTTGCTGTGGGGAAAGATGTTTATGTCTTGCGATCCGATTTGGAGAACCTCTTGAAAATTTGGAGACGGATTGAAGATAAAATAAAGAGCGGTCCTTCCCAAAAACTCCTCTACAAAGATATGGGCATGACTTCCAGCGTCATCCGCGACCTCTTTTCTCCCGACATTGATCATCTCGTCGTAGACTCGCGCAAATTGTACGGAGAGATCAAAGGATACCTTAAAGAAGTGGCCCCCAGTCTTCTGCCCAAATTGGATCTTTATAAAAAGCACACACCAATTTTTGATGAATTCAAAATTGAGGACGCGATCGAAAATAGCCTTTCGAGAAAAATATGGATGAAAAGCGGAGGGCATATTATTTTCGATCAAACCGAAGCGTTGGTTGTGATAGATGTAAACAGTGGCAGATCGGTGGGAGAAAAAGATCACGAACGCAACGCCTTGAAAACCGATTTGGAAGCGGCGCGGCTTATAGCACACCAGCTTCGCTTGAGGGACATTGGAGGCATTATTGTCATTGATTTTATTGATCTGATCCTGGATAAAAATCGGAAAAAAGTAGTTGCGGAATTGAAAAAGGAGCTTAAAAAAGATCGTGCCGCGTTTGACGTTCTACCAATGAGTAATTTTGGATTGGTTGAACTGACCCGAGAGCGTGTTCGTCCCAGTCTATTGTTTCAGTACAGTGAGTCTTGTCCCCGATGTGCTGGTTTGGGAAGGATCACTTCCAAGAGTGCCATTGTTACAAAGATCGAACGAAAAATACAGCAGATGAAATGCAGTTCTGGAGCACGGCGATTCGTACTGAAAGTTAATCCTGAAATGGCAAGCTATATGTCAGAAGGATTGAAAAGCAGGGTGCGCCGTCTGATGATGAAGTTTTTTATTACCATTAAAGTTGTATCCGATCCCGGCATGAAAGACGATAACTTTATTTTACATTCATTGAAGGAGAAAGATGAGGATGCAATTTCACCTTGACATCATAATAGAAATTCATTATCTTTATAAGTTTTAATGGCAGTTATTTCTATTGAGGAGGGTGGCATTTCGAATGTATGCGATCGTTGAAGTGGGGGGAATGCAATGGAAAGTTTCGAATTCGGACATTATTCGCGTTCCAAAAATTGAAGAAGAAGTGGGGAAGGCGATCGAATTGGATCGGGTTTTGCTTGTGGTTGATGAGGATAAAGTTCGTATTGGTAAACCCGTTGTGAGTGACATCACGGTGAAAGCGACGATTCTGTCCCATGGAAAAGCAGAAAAAGTAAAAGTTTTTAAAAAGAAACGAAGAAAGAGTTATCGGGTTTTAAGGGGACATCGGCAGGAATATACAGAGTTGAAAATTGATCGGATAAGTAATGCAAAAGAAGATACAGAAAAGTCAGTTTCTGCGGTCAAAAAGGGTGAGTCGAAGGGGAAAAGAACTGCATCAAAAGCAGAGGTAAAGAAATCGTCTTCCGAGAAAAAGAAAGAAACAGAGAAAAAAGTGACCTCCAAAAAAGCGAAGAAGGGTTGATTTATGGCTCATAAAAAAGGTGTTGGAAGTTCTAAAAATGGTCGAGACAGCAATGCCCAACGTTTGGGTGTCAAGTCTTTTGGCGGCCAAAGGGTAAAAGGGGGAAGTATCATTGTTCGACAGCGTGGCACGAAGTTTCACCCAGGATCCAATGTGGGCAAAGGGGCAGACGATACATTGTTTGCCAAAGTTTCTGGAAGAGTAAAATTTGAAACAAAAGGGAAGAGAAAGATTGTGAGTATCTATTTGTGAAGTGGAAAGATATTCAGATAGTGTAAAAGCCGTTATTTCTTTAACGGCTTTTTTGTTTTTCATTCTTTATTTTAACTCTATTTTGGATAAAAAACTTGAATTTTAAGTGTAAAAAGAGTATTATGGTAAACGAAAAAGGATATGAGGAACCCCTTGTTGTTTCTAGTCGTAAAAAACATGTAAAATTGGTGATATGATGAAACTCTTATATTGATATTAAAAGGAGGGATGCATCATGAGTTGGGCAAAACGGACATTGTTTGTTGGGAGTCTGATGTTTATTTTTTGTTTTACAGGTTGCTACACAGTGGTCATGATTCCCAAGCAGGTTGTTCGTCGCG
>Ga0172365_10004524_pt1 | contig 10287 bp, 8 predicted proteins | sample LakKivSesite48cm_FD_114535 | JGI IMG/M metagenome (GOLD analysis project Ga0172365, IMG submission 114535) | Sediment microbial communities from Lake Kivu, Rwanda - Sediment site 48cm | ecosystem: Environmental > Aquatic > Freshwater > Lake > Sediment | place: Rwanda: Western Province, Lake Kivu... | reverse complement strand
TTCAGCGGTTAAGGCTTCCAAATGACCGCCAACCAAGTCGGTGAGCATGCTGTTCCCACCCCGTTCGATGGCCTCTCTCGCTCGACGGGCAATACCTGGCCCAGCAGCCAGACTTTCCAAGCAGCCAAATTGATCATAGCATCGCCCGAGGTAATTCGTGCCCGGCACCAAGTAGCCCACCTCACCTGCCGCCTCGCTGGAGCCTCGATACAGCTCGCCGTTGATGATGATACCGGCGCCGATGCCTGTGCCGATGTAGATGCAGACCAAATTATCCACGCCCTTACCGGTCCCGTACCGGCTCTCACCCAAAGCAGCCAGGTTAACATCATTCTCGACGAACACGGGGACCCCAAAGCGGTCCTTCATGATCTGCTTCAATGGCAGATTTCGCCAGCCAAGGCTAGGGGCCCAGACGACCAACCCCTCGCAGTGAAGCGTTATAGAGGGAGCGCCAATGCCAATGCCTCTGAGCTGCTGATCATCTAAACAAGGGTTGCTCAGGAGTTCTTCGATGACCTTCGCCAGCTGTTCCAAACCATCTTTCTGGCCTTTAGTCATGGAGGGCATAGACACCTTCTGAAGAATATTCCCTCCCAAGTCGGCCAGGGCACCTATGATATTTGTCCCGCCCAGGTCTATGCCAATAATGGCGTTGGCCTTATAGTTAAATTCCAACAAAGCTGGCCGACGTCCACCGACATCGGTCGATTCCCCTTTCCCTACTTCTAGGATCAGGTTCTCCTCGAGAAGGTCATTCACGATCCGGGTAATAGTGGCAGGACTCAGTTGGAGAATCTGAGCAATCTGTGTCCTGGAGAGGGGTCCTTTTTCCCTCAGCAATTCCAAAATAGCTGACCGATTAAGTTTCTTCATCAAACTGGGTCTGCCGCTATATGGCACATCTCCTCCCTTCTTCCCAGTCAAGCCCACCCACGCAAAATTTACATTTAAGGCGGGTTAGTTTTTTCCAGAGAGAAACCTTTTATTCCATTATACCACAAAAATCATCCTTGTCAACCCAAGTTTGACATCCGGCTAAAAAGTTGGGATCTATCGCCGGAATTGGCGCTTTGAACAAGCAAAATGCCGCTTTTTTGGCTCCCTGGGCTGTGCTTGTGAGCTGATTCTAGCCCTAAAAACGAACTTTGAAGACAAGGTGTCAAACTTGGGTTGTCAACCCAAGTTTAACGCCTGGCGGTCAAAGTTAGGTTGGGTCAAGTCCTGCAGCTAACAAGAGCTCCTGCTGCCCTGTGGTCAGGACGCTCAACTGGCGGAAGACCTGATCCGAACCCTGGACGCGGAGCAAGGTCAGCTTGACACGACGCAAGATCTCCAGCACCCGCTGCACACTGTAGCGTTTGGCTAGCTTGCGGATCAACTTGTCGTCCAGTAAGCACCACAGCAGGTAGGCCAAAAAGCAGATAAAGATATCAGCCTGCATGCGGTTGTCCTTACGATGCCAGATAGGTCAGATGCAAATCGACCCCCTTGAACATTTGGAAGGCCTTCTCGGCTCCACCTTTGGCTCGATACATATGCACGGTTTCCCAGGGATCCAGGGGTCAGGCGAGGGGTGGTCAAGGCAAACTTGCCGTCCAGGTGCGCGGCTTCGTCCAACTTAGCCTGGTCACGCTGGACGGCCATGTGCAACACCACCCGGCCGTCTCCGGTGGGTCGCTCTTGAACCTTGATCTTCAGGAAGCCCCGAACAACCTTTGGAACGACACCCTAGTACTTCACCACAGTGGTTTTGCCACGTGGCCCTTCCGCTGGTAAACTTACCGTCAAAAAGGCGGGGCCCCATGGCGAAGATCTACCATGTCGATTTGACCGAGGACGAAAGAACGTCCTTACTCAAGCTCATCAAGAGCGGCAAGACCTCCCCCAGGAAGATCAACCGCGCCAGAATCTTGCTCCTCGCCGATGAGGGCAAGAAGGACCAAGCCATCTGTGAGGCCTTACACACCAGCATCTCCACCGTGGAGCGGACGCGCAAGAAGTTCGTCGAAGGTGGCCTGGAGTATGCACTCAACAAGAGACCGCGTCCAGGTGGGAGGCGGAAACTGGACTGCAAGCAGGAAGCCTTCTTGGTTGCCCTAGTTTGCAGCGAGCCGCCGGAGGGTCGCAAGACCTGGACCATGCAGCTCTTGGCCGATAAGTTGGTGGAATTGGGCATCGTAGACGAGATCTCGGACGAGACTGTGTGCCGCACGCTTAAAAACAACCTCAAGCCTTGGCTGAGGGAGCAATGGTGCATCCCCAAGGTGACGCCCCTCTCGCCTCAAAAGGTATTCCATAGAAGGGCGAGAGAGTGCGTCAAGTCAGCGCCGAATTGTTTGGCACATGGAAGATGTCCTTGACCTCCACGCCGCTGCCTGTGCGCTGCCTGCCTGTGCCGTAAGCGCGGCGGACAGGCACGCAGAGAGGGAGCCATACGACCCAAAAGGCCGCTGGTGTGCTTCGACGAAAAGAGCATCCAACTGATCGCCGAGACCCGCAAGCCTCTGCGTATGGAACCTGGGCAGCCTGAGCGTTTCGACTAGCGATATAGACGGAACGGCACCCGCAACCTATTGGTCTTCTTCCAGCCCCTGGCGGGGCGACGTCATGTGAAGGTGACCGGCACCGCACAATAATCGACCTTGCGCGCTGCATGAAAGACCTGGTGGACATGTACTTTCCAGAGGCAGAGGTGATACGCATCGTGCAGGACAATTTGAATAGCCATACGCCAGCCGCTTTGTACCAAGCCTTTGAGCTGGCGGCCAAGCGCATCCTGGATCGGCTGGAATTCCACTACATGCCCAAACATGGCAGTTGGCTCAACATGGTGCAGATTGAGATAGCGATCCTGGAGAAGCAGTGTTTGGATCGCCGCATCCCAGACGAGGGCGCCCTGCGGCGTGAGATTGCCGCCTGGGAAGAGCCGCGCAATGAAAGGCAAGCGACCGTTGACTGGCGCTTTCCCACGGCTGATGCCCGTGTCGAACTCAAACACCTTTGCCCTACATAATCCCTGTGGTAGACTACTAGTGGCAAAGGCAAGAATACCGGACGAGTAAAGGCGCTGGTGGAATAGCCGCGTCCAGATGAAGGGGCCGCGATGCTCTTATTTCCTCCTCCGCCGATAGTGCCTGATGTAGCGCATGGCGTATTCGTCCCTCCCCAAGAGGAGGTCCACGGCCAGGATGGTGGGGCGGGCTTTGGCCGCGTCAACAATGGGGCAGGTCACCCCATTGGCGATAGCCATGGCCAGGAAGGCGGCGTTGATGACCTCTCGATCCGGCAGCCCGAAGGAGACGTTGCTCGCCCCCAGGGTCTGGTTCACTCCTAGCTCTTGGGCCACGAGCCTCACGGCCTCCAAGCTCACCAGGGCGGCCCTGTGATCGGCCCCCACCGTCAGGGCCAGGCAGTCAATGATCACGTCCTGCTTGGAGATGCCGCAGCTTTCGGCGCGGGCCACGATCCTCTCGGCGATCTCCAGCCGCTTGATCGGGTCGGACGGAATGCCCCCCTCGTCCATGGGCAGGCCGATGACCGCCGCCCCATATTCCTTGACCAAGGGGAGCACCCGGGAGAGCGATCCCTCCTCCCCGCTGACGGAGTTCACCAGGGCCTTGCCCAGATAGACCTCCAGGGCCGCCCTCAGGGCCTCGGGGTTGGCGCTGTCGAGGGAGAAGGGGACATCCACGGCCTCCCTCGCCGCCCGCACGGCGAGGGGGAGGGTCTTCACCTCGTCCACGCCCGCCGCGCCCACATTTATATCAATGACGTCCGCCCCGGCCTCCACCTGGGCGAGGGCCTCCCTCGCCACCGGCGACATATCCCCGGCCAGCAGGCCCTCGGCCAATCGCCTCTTGCCCGTGGGGTTAATCCGCTCGCCGATGATGACCGTCGGCCTATCCCGGCCGATGGCCACCGTCCTCGAGGCGGAGGAGAGGACGGTGGTGAGTTGCTTCCCCATCGGAGAACCCCCTTTACTCGATCTCAGGAAAAGACATCGCCCTCACAAATTCCTCGTTGAAATCTGGCCGAGCGGATAGCTCGATGTACTCGATGCGACGGGCGAGCTCCCGTGCCCGCCCCCGCACGTCCAGCGATAGGAGCGCCAGCACCGCCCCCGCCCCGGCCGCGTTGCCGATGCCCACCACCCGATCCGGCGGCAGAGGGGGAACGAGGCCGATGTCGAGGGCGTCGAGCTTGTCAACGTAGTTGCCGAAGGAGCCGGCGATGAGCACTTCCTCGACATCCCCGACGGCGAGCCCCGTCTCTTTGAGCAGGATGTTCACTCCCGCCTCGATGGCCGCCTTGGCCAGGAGGAGCTCGGCGATGTCCCCCTGGGAAAGCGCGATGGCCCTCCCCGTGCCCGCCCCATCGGGAGGTGCCAGGAGGAGCTCCGGCCCCCTCTCGCCTGGCGCGAAGAGGCCATCTGGGGTGGCATCGGCGACGAAACGGCCCCTACGGCTCAGGAGCCCCCGCCTTCTCAGGGCCGCGGCGAGGGAGACCAACCCCGAGCCCGCGAGCCCCAGCGGGGGTTGATCGCCGATGGTGTGTGCCTTGACGCGCCCGCTGATTATCTCCACCCGGTCAATGGCCCCCGGCGCGGCCCTCATCCCGCAGGAGATGCGGGCCCCTTCGAAGGCTGGGCCTGCGGCAGCGGCGCAGGCCAGAATCCTCCCCCCGGCGCTCAGGATCATCTCGGCGTTGGTGCCGATGTCGATCATGAGCCGCACCCTTCCGTCCTCCCCCAGGCCGGCGGCCAAAGCATCGGCCACGGCGTCAGCCCCCACGAAGCCGGCCACGACGGGGAGGAGGTGGACATTGGCACCCTCGTTGATAACCAGGCCCAGCTCTCTGGCAGGAAGGTCGAGGGCATCCCCGAGGGCGGGGATGTAGGGGGCCACGCCGATGGGGTAGGGGTCAATGCCCAGGAGGAGGTGGTGCATGCAGGTGTTGCCCACCAGCACGGCTTGGTAGATGTTCTGGGGCAAGACCTCGGCCTTCCGGCATACCTCCTCGACCAGGAGGTTGAGCGTTTCCAGCGCCGCGTCCCTCAGCTCGGCCAGACCCCCGGCGTGGGCGTGGTCGAGGCGAGACATCACGTCGTCGCCGTAGGCCGTCTGGCGGTTGGTGGCGGCCGCGGCGCCGAGCTGCTGCCCCGTGTTGAGGTCCATAAGGTAAGCGGCCACGGTGGTGGTGCCCAGGTCGAAGGCGATGCCGTAGCTTTCGCCCTGGGTGTCCCCCTCCTCCATGGAGATGAGGCGGCTGCCGACCAGCACGGCGGTGACGCCCCAGTCCGCCCTCCTCAGCACCTCAGGGAGCCGGCGAAGGGCGGTCAGCTCGGCCGCTTCGAAGTCGAAGCCCAAAGCCCCCTTGAGCCGCGTCAGGTCCGGCCGCTGATCCCCCAGGGAGGGCCTGGGAAGGCAGAGATAGACCTTGCGGACGTTGGGTTTGAGGCCGCGCTCGGCGATGGCCAAGGGGAAGGCGATCTTGTATTGAACCTCGACGATGGGAGGGACCTCAACCACCGTCGGGCCCTGCACGCGGGCTTGGCAGGCCAGGCGATAGCCAGCCGCTATCTCCTCGGCACTAAGATGTCCCTTCTCCTGGGCCGTGAGGGGACTCAGCGGGCCGATGGCCTTGACTTTGCACTTGCCGCAGGTGCCTTTGCCGCCGCATATGGAGGCAATGGGCACGCCCGTCTGCCGGGCCGCCTCCAGAATTGATGATCCATCCTGACAGGAGACACGTCGGCCGAGGGGCTCAAAATCAACCCGATAGATCTTTGCTCTCTTCATCACCCTGAGATCTGCGGCGGCAAGACCAAAGTCTAGTAGACCGCACGCTGTTTACCCCTCTTCATTATCAGTGACGCTCCAACGTGTAATGTCAATCGGAGAATCTGAAATGTTTATGAGCTGAAAGGCTTCTTCCGGCTCGCCAGCTTCGTAGGTGTCGTAATAGATCGCATTGATAAGGATAGGTGACGGGCTGGCATTTGATAGGGGCGCTACAGCATATGCAGGTAGCAGCGCAACAGCAAGCGATGAGATCAGGACGATGATGCTTATCAGAGGCGAGAGCCTTCTTATTTTCCTCATTCAGAGAGCCCTGCATTTCACTCGAAATGGATTTCGACCTCGCTCAGTGCCCTTTCCGGCATCGCTGAGAGGGTCGTATGCTGATAGCCGCTAAAAGTGATTCCACGGTTCACGATGGCGCTCGTGAAGATCGCTCTGTTTGTATTGATCACGCCACTTGCTATCGCCTGAGGCCGAAGGCTGATGGGGCGCGTGGTGCGCTCAACTCAAATCGTGTGAGAGCTTGGATGGACAGCCCGAGGGGGCAAGAGCGAGCTTGCGTCGATTTTCGCACCGACCCAGCAGAGCCGACAACGGAGGCGCCAGCGACACAGGTGTGGGACATTGCCGGGCGCTGATAAACGCACAGGGGAAGGGCCTGGCAACGCAATACGGGCTGTTAACTATTGGGACGCGAACCCTCCCGAGTGGAGATAGGCAAATTGCGACAAACGTACCACCCGCCAAGGGCGAGTATTACATCAGGAAGGTCACGCTGAGCGGATAAGATGACCTTTAGAATCAACCTGAACAGGCCTCTTTGCTGATGATCTCACGTATCGGCGCCCTCTGCATCGGGGCGGAAACAAGTGGAGCCTGATCCACAATGGAGTTCAGGCAGACAGCACCAGGGAACTGTGGCGGCAACGTCCTCCAGCTCGTAGCGCCGCGCTCAGCGGCAATCGTGCCACCGGGCTAAGGCACGGCACCCACCTCACGGCCTCGCCCTTTAGCTATAAAAGGTGTCGATAGACTTCCCGACGGTGCCAGGCCCGATAGATGGTCACCTCTTTAGCTTCGTCGTCTATCGTGTAGACGATGCGATAATCCCCTACGGGCCTGCTCCAGAAGTCTGGGCCCCTTAATCGCCTTGCTTGAGGTGGGCGGGGATACTCGCCTAAAGCTAAGATCGCTTGGTAAATCCTATCGAATTCCGAGGGGAGGAGGTAAGCGTCTCCAAGATGGCGATGTTGCGCAAGCGACAAAGCTGGCACCATGGCTCGTCCAACATGTGGGACACGCAATGGATGGCCTTAGTGAGTTTAGCCATGGCTTTCGCTTTTGCGTCAAGTCGTGTCTTGCCGAACTATGGCAGGCGGTGCTCCAAGCTCCCGACGACGGAGCCAACAGGTTCATCCTTTGCCTTGCTCTCTTCTCACATGATACAAGAAAGTGGGAAATACGAACGCGCCCCTCTTCCTTTATCAGGCCTTATCCCTCGATCTTAGTGTCCCCTAATAGTTAAGCCAACCTGTAGTATCATTTCATGAATAGATAGGCCGGCCATAGATCGGGATCTCCACCTGGATTTCGGTACCTGCCAGTTCCTCGGCCCACCATTGGGGCTGCTCTGTGTGAATGGGAATGAGCACTTTGGGATGCACGGTCTTCACGAGCTGAAGCAGTTCGGGTCCGTTGGCGTGCCCGGAGGCGTGATATCCTGGCACCACGTCAACCTCGCTCACCCAGCCAGTCCGATCACGACCCACTACCTCCAATCCGACCGGTTCCATCCCGAAGTGCTCAATCCAGTTCCACAGTCGCACCAGGTCTACTTTCTGTTCTTCGTCATAGGCTTTGCTATTGGAGTAGATGTACACGCCTCCGGGCGTGGCTCCCAGGATATGTTCAATGTCCAATAAGTCTGCCATATCCCAGAGGCTGAAGGCCAGGACGTAGTCGCCGGGATGCGCCTTGACCTCGTCCGGGCCAAAAAGGCTGTCTGCATACACCTGCCGGGTTATTTGCTCCCATCGCTCCTTCCGGCCTTTGGGATCGTCGTACACGCCCAGCCAGGGCTCCTGCTTGAGATTTGGGACAGATGCAGGCTCAGCAAGACGCATGGCCGCCAGCAGGTAGGCATCTTTAGGCTGGATGAGCAGACGCCGGTTGGCTTGGCGCGCGACGTCCAGAAAAGTGATAAGCCGCTCTACGTTGCGTGGAGCGAAATCGGCGACGACTAAAGTGCCCTCTGCTGCTCGGACAGCGGCCAGGCAGTTGTCCCTGACCTCGCCCTCAGTCACGTGTTCACCGATACCGGCGCGGGTTCCCTCGCAGAGCAATGCAAGGGGACGGGCTGCTGACAGTTCTTCCGCAAAACGGTAGCTGAGGTCACGGTTCTCCCCATGGAACCTGATGTCGCCGGTATAAGCTATCAGGCCGGCCGTCGTTTCCACGACGAAGCCGGCCGCTCCGAAGAGGGAATGGTCGAGCGGCCACCACTTAAGGTTCAAGGGAGCCCGTCCGCCGTGCGTTCCTGCTTCGGGGGCGGGCTGGTTCTGTTTGGCCGGCCGCCAGACCCAGAAGCTCCACGCGCTGGCGAAAGGATCTGATGCGACTGCCGTTCCACTGGGTTCGCCATCGAGAAAGCCCCACTGCCGCCAGACGTATCCCTTCGACTGATCCGCCGCCAGTAAGCCATTCTCCTTGACGGTGTGAGGGTTGGCATATGCCACCCCCGAAGCACCGGGCTTGCCGCTATCCTGCATGGCCTTGGCAATGAAGGCGGTCATGTGTGAGGAGAACACGGGAATGTCAGGGCGCACAAAGTCCAAATCACCGCTATGATCCAGGTGTGCATGAGACAACACGATGGCATCTACCGCTGGCCCGTCCCGCCTCAGGTCCCGATAGCCTGGGTAGCTTCGGAAGCGTGCCCAGAAATCTGCATAGGCAGCTAGTCCATCCCCTTCTGTGCATTTCCGTTTTCTGCAGCGGCCTGCCCGGTCAGTGTATTCCTCCTCCCGCACTGTAACGTGGGCCGGGTTGAAAATGGGTACCAAATCGTCCCTGTACAATCCTTCCAGAGGGGGAATCAAGCCCAGTGTCATGGCATCCAGCAGCCCCCTGGTTGTTCGTTCCCGTACGAAGACCCCGTCGAAGTAGTCACTGTAGCGACCGAAGGACTTGCCGAAATCGAGGAAGACCCGGACGCTTCCGTCTTCGACCAGGATCTTGTTACCGCCTATCTCCTTGATACCCCCGTAGCAGGTGATAGTGACCATTAGATTCCTAATCCAGTGGATGCAGCCCCCCAATCCCAGTCTGCTGTCAGCCTCTACAACGCCCCCTGGAACGTCAAGTCAGCATTACTGGCATCTCTCGTTCGCCCCGCCTTGGGCTCTTGCGATCAGGGTAGATACCAGATCACAGACTTTACTAAGCTCCTGTACATCTTGTTGATCGCCTATCAGTGAACGGACGGGGTGCATAACTCGATTTCGCCACTCATTCAGAGGGCCAAGCGCGGATTTAACCCTATTGCGACTCGAAAAACCAAATTGTTTTCTCAAGGAATCGGTTTTCTCTACAATGGTCAGAAGATCTGAAAGATATAAATGCTCGATTAGTCCAACCTCGACATTACCTACCTTGGCCTTTTCAAGCGTTTCACGCATCTCCTTCTGGCGGTCTTTTGAGAGGAGTTGTATCCAATCTTCAGCGGGGAAGGTGCGGCGAACGAGTTCAGTCCATACCGACTCCAATTGAGCCAGGAGAGTATAAAGGAATGTGCGGACTGGCCCTTTGTTCAAGTCAGCTGGTGTGACGAGCCCAATGATGCGATTTCCCTCCATGACAAAGTAAAATCGGCCAGCCTTTGCAGCGAAGAGTTTGATGAGATGCTCCAGGCTCATAGTGTGCGTGGCGAGTTGGTTGATGCCAATAGGGCAAAGAACCTCTTCAATGCTGTGAGCGCTCTCTAGCTTTTGACGCCGCACAAATGCATGTATTCTTCCGTCGGTCTCGACAGGTGCTATGTCATAGTTCCTGTCAGCCATCTCTCTCAGGACACTGATCGCGTCATCGGTAGGGGAGCACGTGAACAGCCCTTGCTGTGGGGTCATGATATGCACGACTGTCAATGCTCTAGAGACATCCCTTAGATACTGTCGGAAAAGATGGGCGGGCAAGACATCAGCATGTCGCATTCTCTTTAGCCTCCTTGATGATGGCCCTTAAAGCATTATCCCACCTGAAGGGTGATTTTTAGGGTTTTGATAGCTCTCTGCTAAAGGCCTTCCTCAGCACCACTCCTGTCACGGCCCGGATCTCCTGCCGCGTCTCCTCCCACGCGCGGCGAAGGTTATTACCAGGCAGCGATCTGGTAGCGCTCAGCATGGTAGCGAATGTAGTCCGGCCAGAATCCCTGATCAAGACCAGCTACAGCATCCACAACCGCAGACGCCGTCAACGTCCCTAAGCG
>Ga0172365_10004523_pt1 | contig 10288 bp, 7 predicted proteins | sample LakKivSesite48cm_FD_114535 | JGI IMG/M metagenome (GOLD analysis project Ga0172365, IMG submission 114535) | Sediment microbial communities from Lake Kivu, Rwanda - Sediment site 48cm | ecosystem: Environmental > Aquatic > Freshwater > Lake > Sediment | place: Rwanda: Western Province, Lake Kivu... | reverse complement strand
CAGATAGGCCTCGCCGCCGTTGACCATGAAGCGCACGAAACGGTCAGGTTCTCCTACGATCGGAAACTTCTCAGCCCAGTCCGCGAATAGGTCGTTCGAGAGCACCTTGCACCCGTGCTTCGTGGCGTATTGTAGAATCCAATAATCTGCAGGCGTTCCAGCTGGTATGTCGCGCACGACCCCAGCTGCGATCATCGTGCGGAGCTTCGCCCGATCGTCGACGTCGTGCTTGCGCGAAGCGTCCACATAGACGACCGGCTTCCACCCGGCATTCTTCAGTTCTTTGATCACCAGCTCTAGGTTTTTGACTTTGGGCGTGGCATCCGCGCCACCTCCATAGAGAGCGTTCGACCCGTCGACGACCATCTCCCTCGAGCCTTTCGGGGAAGGAGGTGCCATTTCGGACGTGGTCTCTGCGAGCCTCCCCTTGGCAGCTTTTCTTGTCATTCTCTCACCAACCTATCTCGTTTTTATCTATAAATACAAAAATTGTAGCTACTACATATTTTGGACAACTTCTGTTAAATTGGACGTAATACACTTTTTCAGCGGGGGTTCGTTGAAGATTGATATCCTTGCCAAGCGCGGGACGATGAGGATCCTTTACACGCTCGCTGAGAAAGGAGAGGCGATGAACTTCACGGAGTTCAAGCGGCTCGTGGGGAGCCCAACCACGACATCCAGCTGCCTCCAAGACTTGGTCAGGGCGGGGCTCGTGAAAAAGGAAATCCAAGCCGACCGCTATCGCAGCGTCAAGTACTCGCTCACCGTCAAGGGCTCTCACGTGGCCAAGCTCGTCCGAAACTTGGAGAAAGCGCTGTAGCGTTTGCCTCACCCCTGTCATTATCCCATATTACCATATAGCCGTATATATGGTATAGTTTAAAAGGATTATGGTGTATTGTCTTATGGTGAGTTGATTGCCGAAAAGGAAGACCACGATCCTTGTTGATGAAGACCTGTGGAAAGATTTCGTGACTTTTGTGATAAAGAAACATGGGACATCGAAGAAGACAAGCAAAGAAATCGAGAGCGCAATGCGCGAGCACCTGAAGAAAACCAAATGAGTTCTAGTGCCGCCGTCAAGCCCTCGCCCGTCGCCCGTTTAATTGTCTTCAACTGTCCAAGAGCCAAATCCCTGCCCAACACATACATAGTCTAGGTAGCTGTAGCGGTAAACAATATAAATAAAAGTGGATAACCACTAACGCTTACCGTAACGGTGTAATCCAATCCTGGGATTGATGTTCCGCTACCAAGGGTCAGCGTGGATGAGGCCTGACCATTGGAATCTGTCACGCTGGATGCTGCAGATAGAGACCCGGGAGTATTGGGCCATGTTCCATAGGGATCGATTGTTTTACTCCAATTAACAGTCACATTTGGTACAGGATTGTTATTGGAATCTTTAACAACAACGATAAATGGGCTGAGAGTGCTTCCTCTTGGTGCGCTTTGATTGTTACCAGAAACGATAGAGATGCTTGCAGGTGCTCCAGAAGTCACCGTCACGGTGGCGGACACTGTTTTTATCGTTGTTCCCTGTGTTGCTGTCACCGTCACTGTTGCAGTTCCGGCCAGTAAGCCAGCGGTAAGCGTCGTCGACGCACCTGTTAAAGGTGACCATGTGCTTAACGTCAGTCCCGTAACAACCCAGACATATGTCACACCACTTGTAATCTCAGTTCCATCAGCGGCATACGCCTTGGCGGTGAAAGCTTGGGCTCCACCAGTCTGAACAGATGCTGATGAGGGAGTTATGGTAACGTGATCCAGCGTGGGTGCTCCAGATGTTACTGTTACAGTGGCAGACGCTGTTTTTACTGTTGGAGGCGTTATCTGCGTCGCCGTTACTGTCACGGTTGCAGTTCCGGCCAGTAAGCCAGCGGTAAGCGTCGTCGACGCACCTGTTAAAGGTGACCATGTGCTTAACGTCAGTCCCGTAACAACCCAGGCGTATGTCACGCCGCTCGTGATCTCGGTGCCGTCAGTGGCATAAGCTTTGACAGAGAAAGTTTGAGTTTGGCCTGTCTGAACTGATGCTGATGAAGGCGTTGTGGTAACGTGGTCGAGTGTAAGCGTCGCAGAAGTCGCCGTCACGGTGGCGGATGCTGTTTTTATCGTTATTCCCTGTGTTGCTGTCACCGTCACGGTTGTGGTTCCAGCTAGCAAAGTAGCAGTAAACGTCGTCGACGTATTAGTTAGGGATGACAAAGTACCATACAACGGGTTGGCGACCCAGACGTACGTTATACCGCTTGTAATCTCGGTGTTGTCAGCAGCATACGCTTTGACAGAGAAAGTCTGGGTCCCGCCAGTTTGAACGGATGCCGATGAAGGAGTTACGGTAACGTGGTCTAGAGTGACAGCTGCAGACCAGTGTATGTTATTCTCGTTAGCCACAATCACTTTTGGCCCATATGTCGCGTACTGCGATGGAATACCCAATATCTGGGCGTCTAACAAATAGCCGTCAACAACGACATCGCTCAAACTCATCAGATTTGTTAGTCCAGCACTTCGAGTAATGATTAGCGGGGCTCCCAAGTTGTCAATTGGGGGAATGAGTAAATTAATTTCTTTCATAGAGATATCTGTACTTGGAACAGTAATTTGTGGAATATTGACGACGGTATAGTTATGGAGCGTAGTACTCACGCGGTCTCCAAACTGCGCTTGATTCACGATTGCTATTGGATCAAGAGGCACGACTTCTTGTTTGATTAAGAATGGCCACACAATACCTTCTCGAAACTTGAAAATCGACAGTTCAAAACGATAATGCCCAAAAATGGGCTGGCCTACCTCTCCAACTTCTTCGCTGCTGAGACCTACCAAAGGCATTATGCCCGTGCCATCGGCCACTACAAGCGCTTTGATGCTAAATTGAATTGGTAATTCGCTTAGAGGGGCAAGTACCCCCGTCGCTGCCCAGATATCTTCGCTACTCACAATTCCCCCAAATGCGATGCCTTCAACGCTGACCATTTGTCCATGATACTTCGCCATATCTGATGTGAGTTCTTGGATAGTATGGAGTTCTGCCTCGTCATCTTCAGTATTTTCTACATAAAGGACAGGACGTAGTAAGATATTTTCAATGTCCTGAGAGGCAAATTGAAATACATCACCGAATAGTTTTCGCACCCCTTCACGAATCCCTTCAGTTGGATAGATTACTACCCCCGTGACATTTTCGACTCGAATTTGAGTTTCTGTCTGGATGGGATCGATAACCATCAAATATTTGTTCAAATCCGTGTCGCCAAAATGATCGGTGACGTCGCCGAATCCTATGTGCCCAATCATCTCTAGGTGTTTCAATCGGGCGCTTACTAGTGAGTAGGTGGTGTCGGGTAATACAACCCGTTTGAACGCGTATGTACTTGGACTACTAATTATGTCATCCGCTGTAGTTTGAGTGGGTTGCAGTTCTTCTATCCTATCTGCGATGATTATGTGCTGTCCAACAAACTTCAATACCTCTGGTATGCTTTCTAGAGACACATCAAGTTGTTTTCCGTAGACGTTGGCCGCGGTGATGTACTCGGTGATATTAGTGTTCAAGCCGATTACCAAATAAGTTTCAGCTTCCGCGCCACTCGTTATAAGCACGAATAACTGCACTTGGTTTGGTATCTGTATCTCAGGGAAGTAGTTTTGAAGTTGTAGATGCTGAAGCACAGATGTGTTTATTTTCAAGCGTGTTGGATCGGTAGCGATAAGCCCGCTTTTTAACACGTTTTCTGGAACGCTATCTCCCGCTGGCACTATATCTCCGATCGTGTTCCCGATGTTTTCAACTGGTGGTGGCGTGTAGTTTTCTTTCGGTCCATAAGCTATGGTCAGCAGAACGCCACCTTCCGTTTTTTGATCAATCAAAATCACGGCTTTTTTGTCACCTTTCTCGTAGATGATAAGAAGGGACCCGGAGTATTCTGCCACCTCTGTCCAACCTTCCTCAGCCATCTTTGTTCTATAATAATCCGAAACCTCCTCGAATGTAGCGGTGGATGTGTAAGTCGATCCTGATAGCCCACGAACCGTCGTGTTATCGAGGTAGGTGGCCCCCGAGTACATGGGTGGAGGATTAACTGTGACTTCTTCGTGAGGTGCTGTCCCTCCCTTATTCAGCAATAAAGAGTAACCCCCAACAACAGCAACAATAGCAATGATAGCCAGAACGCCAGCTACTATCCACTTACCCTTCCCTACATTTTGAGCACTTGGCATGGCTCGCCCTCCACAATTTAGCCTTTAATTTTGCGCCCGCACTCGGGACAGAAATCGGCATCGGCTGGCAGCTTGAGCTTGCAATGGGCACAGAAGCGTCCTGCTGGTTTAACTGGCGCTGGTTCGGATCCTGGTTTCGTTTCCAGCTTATGCTTCAGAGTCTTTGGATGAGTAGCAGGTCTTTTCTTCAAAGCAAGCGCTAGCACTGTAGCAAGGCTCACTCCTACGATCAGGAGCATAACCACGCTACCCCAAGGAAATGCTGCGACTTCGGTGAGCGATACGCTAGCGGTTCCACCAGATGAGCTAACGTAGGTACTTCCAGAATATCTTCCATCGGAACTCTTGTAGTATATCGTTTGACCAGCGAGGGCCGAGTCCGTAGAGGTTATTCTGCCGTACGAGTCGGTTGTGCCCAAGTAACTCGTCTCCGCTCCCTTCGAGGTGCCGTAATAAATCGTAGTGTTGGTGAGCACGCTTCCGCCTGGTTTGCTGAAAGTGATTGTAATCTCAAATGTGGAGGTTGGGCTGACCGTGGCAGACGAGCTATTATCGCTCGACCCGTACTGGCTGTCGCCCGCGAACGATGCGCTGATGGTAACTTCCGTCGATGCGCTGACTGATGGAGCTGTATATGTGACTGAGGCCTGACCTGAGGAGTTGGTCGTACTGCTCGTGACCGATAGGCTCCCAGCGGTTTTGGCCCAAGTTATGGTTTTACCTGCTACTGGACTTTCGCCAGAAGTGAGGGTCGCAGTCAGGGTTCTGTTCTGCCCTGAACCCAACGTGAAGCTGGACGGAGAAACTGAGAGGGTTGTCGGTGTTAATCCCACAATCGGCCCAGGGTAGCTTCCACTCGTTGGCAGTCTTACCGTGCTGGTTCCATCGCTCGCGTAGAAGTAATAGGAATACGACCCGGCACTCAAGGTGGCCGTCAAAAATTGATATGTGGCACCGCTAGTGTAAGTTCCTGTTGCCTTCGTCATATCGTATCCTGTACCATCAATGTAAACCTTGACGTAGGATGGCTCATCGCCATCTGAGTCTGTGTAAGTCACCGCGTAAGTGAAGGTGGTGTATAGCGGGCCGTTATCGGGTGTGACATCTCCCAGACTCAATGTTGGGGCGGGATCGGCCGTCACTGTATAGGAGTCCAGTCTCGGGGTGTTTGCCTCCGAGTCGGTCGTAAAGCTTGAAACTATCCGGATATATCGAGCATTCGGTAGGCTGGAGATACTGTAACTGTTGGTGCCATTAAGCAGAGAAACACTCTTCGTCCCCTTGACTGTTGTCCCGTCGTCGCTAACCTGTACTTGCGCAGTAATGCTCTGACCTGACCCGATACTGAAACTCGCATTCAAAGTCTTCCATGCACTTGGTATACCTACATCCTTCCAAGAGGTTGTGTGGGTCGCCCTCGTGAAACCGAAGGAGATATCGTCGACGTACCAAGTGAAATCATCGTCCGCCCCCCAACCGCCTAATTGGAAATACCAGTAAACATAAATTCGCATCGTGTAGTATCCAGTTTGCTGTAGGTTGCTGCTAGATAAACTCACAGTTTGCGTGTCTTCTCCGCCATTAGATGGTGTATCAAACCTCTTTGTCCACAAGTTCCCAGAACCATCGATGTTTATCCAACCGCCAGCAGGATTTTCAAGCCGAATTTTTAATTCGGTGTAACCGCCCGCCTCATTGAAGTTAAGGGAATAACCTTTCCAATAAAACGTTAATGTTGCATCTTCAATTCCTGTAGAGTCAAGATAAAATACATTTTCAGCATATGCTTCTGCCACCCCAGTCTCACTTGATGTTGGGCTATCATCTCCCGAAAAAAAACGAGCCCGCCCACCAGAATATCCGGCTGCAAGGTCGTTGACTTCAATAATTTCATTCGTAGTGAAAGTCCATTCATTAGTGCCTGAGAAATTGGGATCCCCTGGATATATCCCAATGTTTACGCTCCCGTTTTGCACGCGAGCGTTCTCGTAAGTGGCCCCCGTTTTCCAATCCGAGTCCGTACTCCACCCAACACTCCAATCAGCCTTGGCACAGTTAGATGACACGAGGAGGAAAAATACGCACAGAGTCACAACGACTATGCATTTCAGATTCTCCAGCCCCCCATGTTTCATGTTTATTGACCCCCATCTTAAACATTTTCTATCACGATAACTGGCAGTATTCCGTCGCCAAAGTGGTACTCGTCGTTTTTTTCGTAATAGCCAGAATTCCCGTAGTTAATGCTCGCCACATAAGATACCGACGGTTCGTCAAGGTTAAGCAACTGGAGTTTTACGTCTTCTTCGAACGATTCCCACTTTACATTAGGCCAAACTATGTGCTCGCTTGAATCTGCTATTCTTTGAGTGATTTGGCTGAAGAGATGATCGATGGGCTCCGTGTCCGAATATTCGAGATGCCCGCAAACTGCCCAGAGGTAACCAAGGTCTGTTTCACACACGTACATCCCTCTCATGTGAAACTGTAGTACAGTAGATCCGATCGAAAACTCACGATACAACTCGATTTCCCTATTGGTCGGATATATTGTTGAAAAAAACTCAAGCCGGTAATCGCTACTAAAGTAACCGAGTTGCTTGAACATGGACAATATCGCCTGCATAGACTCATCTTTCGTCCCAGCGTTCACAAAGATAAGCATATTTACGGGATTTTCGCACCCTTCTATGGGCAATGGGAATGAGAGCGAGTCAACATAGTAATCAAGCAGATGGTCTTTGTATTGCTCCATTTGTTCTCTTGACAAACCCGATACTCTGAGCGAGTCAACGGTTGCCTGCACATGGTTGCGGAGGTCCTGATTTTGCGTGCTAGAACTGCTACCTATGGTGGTTTCTTGATAAAGCTCTGAGTTGGAATAGGAAAGTTGTTCTAATTTAGACCAAAATGTTTGTCTCAAATTATTTATCATCCCGGTTGGCACAGCGGATTCGTTAGCGCTCACGCCACGACCCGGGTTTGATAATTTTATGTAGTTAACATCGTTGAACTCGTATACTTCGCTGTAGAATACAGGGCTCCCGAACAATGCCTGCGAGATTGCGTCCGTAATTTGTGATAGAGTTCCGTTGATTACCCCAACAAAGCCCGGGGTGTAATCCAAGGTCGTTTCTAACAGTTGCCAATACTCAAAAACGCCAAACACCGATTCTTTTAAAATTACCCAAGCATGCCAAGCTTCCTCCCCGCTTAGAATCTCGTCGATCGGGACTCTACCAATTACCACGTACACTTCATCCGGCCCGTATCCGGCGGCTCTCAGCATACTGGCGAGCAAAACCGCCGTGTCAATGCATACTCCTTTCCTCCACTGAATTGTCTCCCTCGGGAGCTGGGTCCAGAAATTGTAGGGCCAGTTGTTGAGCTTGTCATGATTGTAATAAATCTCGTCATTGACCCAGTCGTAAAGCACCTCCCAATCCGGGCGGATGCCCCACCAGGCTTTTGCGCTTAATATATTATTTACAAGTGATTTCACGACGGGGTCGTTTGGGGTGACGGTGAATGAATAGGATAAATTCCGAGGGGCCGATTCTGTGAAATCCTCGGTCCACGTTCCATCCGCTGTTTTCGCGGTCAGCTGCACAGTGGCGCCAATATCATCGAATAGTTGGACGTATCTGCCACTTTCGAGCACATCAAAATGTTGCGGGTGAAGCGAAATCGTCTGGCTGAACTGGTACGAGCTACTGGGGGATAGGGACTGAATCGTTCTCAGGTTCGTCAGTTTTCCATCCACATTTAGTGTCAACGAAACATCGCGTGCGGTTGCCGTGCCAACGTTTCTAATAGTAAACTGAACGTCAACCGTAGCATATGGTTGGTCGTTCTCGTCCTGCCGCCAGCCACTTCCATCATACAACGGTCCGTAGTCTCCTACTTCGTGGGTTATATCCAAGTTAACGTAACTCTTACCGATTGGCGGCTGGTAAGAAGTTGAAGCCGGCGCCGTTTCTCCCGTTATTGTCACGCCACCCCCATTTCCACTCTGAGACGGCGTGATCGGCCATTGCGGTTGGGTCGTAGAGACATATTGTGACTGTGAAGAGCCTGAATAGTGAATCGAGTATAGCGTTCCTATGACGATGGCTATTGTAACGAGAGCCCCTGCGATAATTTTCCGGTTAGAGTTGGCCTTGCAGACGCGTTTGGTGTGTGTGCGCTTTTGGGGTCGTCTTGAGGAAACCGCCCTGCCACAGTGGTGGCAGAACTTGGCATGCGGCCAAAGTCTCCCGCCGCACTTGACGCATGCCGTCCCCGTTGTTTGGATTTTTCCCATCATCGTTGTTCCCGCTCCATCTTATAAAATACCCTCTATAAATGCCTTGTTTGAAAAAATATTGAATTATAAGCTCATTTTAGCTTAAATCGGGCGTTTATTTCATTTTTTACTCCGCGTTCAATGGATATTTACCCCCATTAGCTCAACCTTGCTTGAATTCATAGTGCAAAAATTTTTAAACCCGTAAGAGGTTCGTTTACAAGGGGAAGAATTTGCAGAAAGTAAGAAGGCGCAAAGCGGCGATACCCGTCTTCGATGAGCGTGCAGAGGAATGGAAAACCGTTTCAGAGCTCAAGGCCGTTGACATAATGCACGCGCAGGTCGATTCGGTCAGACGAGTCGCGCTTGAGCTACTCGACTACGGAGCGATGCGCAAATTCGAGCTAGCCCGATACATCCACCAGATTCTGGGAAGGAAATACTCCCGCTCCCTAATCCAATATCACCTTAGACACCTTGAGCGTGCTGGGCTCATCGGAACGACACCTGACCCTGACTCTCAAGGAAAAGCAAGCCTCGTCTACAGATCCGCCGACGTCAGGGTTCAACTCAGACCCAAGCCAGTACCCTCGCGGGCCCCGAAGATACCTGAAGAGCTGCTCTGGAAGCTCGAGCAGAAATATAAGGAGAAATAAATTTGCCCGTCTTGGCGATTTTGGGGACGAAAGGCGGAGTATCAAAAAGCACCTTGGCAATGGGGCTCGCGATTTGGATATCCAAGCTGAAACTCAAAGATCGGTGCCTGCTCATCGATGGCGACATGCACGTCCGCAGTGTTGAGCTAAAAATGTGCAGGGTTCATGACGCGACCCTAAAGGATGTATTAACACGAGAGAAGCCGTGGGAGTCGGCCGTCTACACTTGCGAGCTGGAGGACGAGGCGGGTGAATTGCTCTATCCAAAACTCGCCGTTTTACCAGCGGGTGGGCGCTTCATGCCACCCATGCGCGATAGCCCGCTAACATACCTTGAGATGGCCAAGAGGCTGTTTGGAAACATGATTGAGGGACTGCGCAAAGAGTTCAAATACATTATCGTTGACACCCCCGCGTCAGTAGGTTTCGAGCATTTCATCTTGACTGCCAGCGCGGATGCAGTCATTTACGTCTGTGAGCCAAATGAGGACTCAACAAGTTCTACCCTAGCGACTTCTGAGGAACTGGGGGATCTCATAAAGATCCAAGCGCTTGGGGTAGTGCTCAGCCGCGTACCAGCCGACATCAATGCAAAATCGTGGATTAAAAAAGTAAAGAAGATAGCACCTCTCCTCGGTGTGATTCCCGAAGATCCAAAAGTTGGTGCGGCCTTTAGGGAGGACCTACCCGTCGTGACTGCATATCCAGCGAGCCCAGCGAGCCTAGCCATGAGAGGAATAGCAAAAAAGGTTCTGGGGACACCTGTGAGAAAGACTGGAGTAGAGAAGAAACTGGAACGCGGCCTTGAAAGAGTGCTCAAGCAGGTAAAGCAAGAGTCCAGCTAGCTGCGGGCTTTGACTCTTTCCTCGAACGGCTTTGTCGGCGTTTCACGATGCCTAGCTTTCGGCTGGGACTTGAGTGTCTCTTCTGCGGCTGGTCTGAGCACATCTTCGTAGTACGTTTCCGCAATCGGTGACTTGTAGGGGGCAGGCGCAACAGGCGAAGCAACCTGTTTTGGCCTTGCGATAGGCTTGACCGTCGCACCACATCGATGGCAGAACTTGGTGTTGGGTAGCAGCTTTTTGCCGCACTTGATACAGAAAGTCATCCTTAT
>Ga0172365_10004522_pt1 | contig 10289 bp, 9 predicted proteins | sample LakKivSesite48cm_FD_114535 | JGI IMG/M metagenome (GOLD analysis project Ga0172365, IMG submission 114535) | Sediment microbial communities from Lake Kivu, Rwanda - Sediment site 48cm | ecosystem: Environmental > Aquatic > Freshwater > Lake > Sediment | place: Rwanda: Western Province, Lake Kivu... | reverse complement strand
CCGTCAATTTGATTGGGCAGCCTCAGCCTGAACGACATAGTGTGGCTACGAAGCTACGAAGGGATGAATAGGTTTCAACCTGCTAAAACTTGACAAGGTCAGCGTTTTCAGGGATGACGGATTATTGACACACTCCACCGGCGCAAGGGAGCCTTTCAGAATTTGAATTACCTCACTGAGCTTGATCTCCGAGGGTGCCTTAAGTAGCATGACACCACCTCGAACTCTTCGTGTGCTCTTCACCAGTCCGGTAGCTATAAGAGGAGTGATCAAATGCTCTAGATAGGGCAGTGAAATCTCCTGCCGCCGGGCGATATCCTTTAATGGCACTAGCCCCTCACCCTGATGAAGGGCTAAATCTAAAAGCGCCCTCAGTCCATATCTTCCTCTCGTAGAAAGCTTCATTGAAGGAGAAGACTCAAGTCACACCCGACGCAGAAGCATTTATCCGTCTCCTGGTATCTATCAGGGAGGATTTGCGTCAAAACCAGCAGTGGCGGCTAGCCGATAAAATTAGGAGCGGCTTGGCCGTTTTAGGAGTAACTCTTGAAGACACCCCTCAAGGGACAAGATGGAAATGACCCTGTAACTTCATCACAGGCTGGAGAAAGCTATTGCCCAGCCTTAATAGTGATAGCCGCGCTATATTGTAAAATTTTTACGTTAGATTTCAGATGATTCAAACCGACCTTCTATATGATAAAATCATTTCAATAATCAGATTTAGCGAGGGAGAGATGAACAAGAAGAAGAAAGTGGCTGCCTTGAAACATCGGCGGCGCCTAAAGAAGCTCGAGGAAAAGAGGAAGGCCCAGGCTCCAGAGAAGGCTCCAGAGAAAAAGCTCAAGGAAAAGAGCAAAGCCCAGGCTCCAGAAACTCCAGCAGCTCCAGCGGAAGAGCAATGAAAAGAGCCCTCCTGTTAACTGGCCAGCCGGGCACAGGTAAAACCGCTCTCATCAAAGAAGCCCTGGCCGAGATAAAAGTCAAGAGGGGTGGCTTCTACACCGAGGAGATACGGACCGGGGGGATAAGGCAGGGGTTCAGGATTGTTACCCTTGACGGGCAGGAGGCAACATTAGCCCACGTCGGCATCTCCAGCCCCTACCAGGTAAGCAAATACCGTGTGGACACAGATGCCCTAGACAGAGTTGGCGTGGCTGCTCTGCGTCGGGCGCTGGAGGGAAGTGACGTCATAGTTATAGATGAGATTGGCAAGATGGAGCTTATGTCGCCCCAGTTCAGGGAAACTGTGACGCAAGCAATAAACAGTGGCAAGAAAGTTTTGGGCACTATCATGCTTAACCCCCATCCCTTCGCCGACGAAATCAAACGCCATCCCGAAGTCGAAACGCTCCTGGTAACCAGAGATAACCGCACCGGGACAATAAGGAAAGTCTTAAACTGGCTAACGGAAAAGGTGAATTAAGGCCACTGCTGCCTACCGCTGAACACTGCGCCATCTTGTTGGATAGCTTTCTATCAAAGTGATACTTAATGATCGCATATATCAACGAATTTTCATACTTACAAGTGGAATTTGATAAGAAAAGTTAAGATAATGAATCTTGACCGCCATAGATGCAGAGATATACAATACTATGCTCGCCAAGGATTTTCGGACCTCTCGGCGACTAATACTAATGAGCCTTTAAAAACATAATATTGTTCCGATGACATAGAGGGCACCGAACTGCCGCCTGTATATGGTCACTTGGGTAGCGGGGAGCCAATAGTGAAACCGACCTAAAAATGGTCGGTTTTTTGTTTTGAAAGGGGGTGACGACTTACACGCATGAAGGCATTGAAAATTCCCAGTTTTCTTCGTATTGAAAGCCGGACCGTCTGGTATACTCTCTACGTCCTATTTGGCATTATAGTTGCAGACGGCCTGTTAAGCCAGTCTCTGGTGACAGGCGGATACGGGTTAGAAGCCAATCCTTTGCTGGCGCATTTAGTGAGCGGGGAGTCGTTTCTAGCGATAAAGATATCAGCTGCGTTCTTGGCCACGTTGTTGCTATGGATTAAGTATAATACCAGGCCCAGACTCGTATATACAATCACGGTGGTAGCTCTGGGATTCTACACAACCATCGTTTACTGGAACTTGTTTGTATTTCTTTTAATGCTTAATCAACCTGTCTAAATAAGGGCCCGCAACCACGCAATAGTCAGTTTCGTGCCATCAAAATTCAGAGGCGCGCCAAGAACCCTATAGCCCATCGGCGTCTGGAGAAGATGAGTGTTATTTCCGGGTAATAATACCCAATTTCTAACAGGCCTGATTGATATTGTATCCCCACAATTCAGTCAACTTCATTCTGCTCTACTGCTTCGGATGCTTCGTCTTCTTCCATTCGAACTTGCATAGGAAGCTCTTTAAAAGGCAATTGCAGACACTTAATCATATCAACAGCATTACGAGGAAAATACCCTCTCCAATGGTTATTAAATAGAGCAAAGAGCAATTTAGTTTGACTTGCTGCTGCCTTTACCCTATCTGCCAACTCCTCTATTTCTTCAGCCGAATACAGGTATTATGAGGTGCAACTTTTTTGTCCATTCAACGTTATACGATATAGAACAACGAACAGTCTCCTGAGATAAACAAAGGGAATAAGGGGTGCCTTATGACAAGAATCCTGATGGTATCGGTGGGAGCCATTTTGATACTGGGCATGTCTCTGATGGCAGGCCTAAAAGTCCAACTGGATTAAAGCACAAGAAGCGAAGGCCTTCTAGCTGAGCTCCCTTTCCAACTTTGCGGAAACATGATAGTAACGCAGCTCTCCGTCGACGAGTCGACTGCGCTTAACTTCATCTTCGATACTGCTGCTGGAGGGACGATCATCAATGTAACTACTGCGGCCAGTCTCGGTATCGTCGGGGACGAGACTGTATCCCGTGAGGGCGCAACAGGAATGGCCACAATCGTACTGTCAAATAATCATATCGTGGATACTGGAGACCTAAGGTTTCGGGATGTCACGTTGGCAATTGCTGATATTGACCATATAGAGAGGCAATTGGGTATGCCAATCGACGGTATTATAGGGTGGGAGATCTTGTCTCGGCATGCGGTAAGATTGAACTATGATGCGATGCTCATAGAGATATATAACAACAGAAGATTTGAGTATGACCTGGGTGCGAGTAGTTATCCCATCGAGGTACGGGGCACTGTAATCTTTACCAGTGTAACGGCCGCTTTCAAGAGTGGTAATACCTTCACCGGAAAGGTAATGGTGGATACTGGCTCAGGGAACACCTTCGGTTTCAACACGCCTTTTACAGAAGAGAATGACCTATTGGCAGAGATGGACACCTACTATGAACGGGAAATTCAGAGCCTGAGTACAGAGACTGCTCATATCTACACTACTATGCTTGCCGGCTTGAACATCAGCGAATACAAATTTTCCACTGTACCGGCTAATATAGCAATTGTCGAAGCAGGAGCATTCTCATGGGCTGGCCCTATGGGCATTCTGGGGAATGGCGTGCTTAAGCATTTCAACGTTTTCATTGATCTCCAACAGAAAGTAATGTTTCTTGAGCCTAATCGGCTATACCATGACCAGTTCGAGGTCAACTGCTCGGGATTGGAGCTGGTTACAGATGACACGTTTGAGAGGGTGATTATCGATCATGTCTATGCAGGTTCACCAGCCGAAGAAGCAGGGCTAGAGGTGGGTGACGAAATCGTGCAGATAAACGGAACAAATGTGTCGGATTGCCAGTTACCGCAGATCAGAAGTATGCTCAGCCAGGATGGCCAGGAAATTGAAATCCTGATCGATCGAAAAGGTGAATTATATAACTATCATTTCATACTCCAATCACTAATCGAGTAGTAGATGCGACAAAACTCCACATTGTTGCTTATAGAGTGGGTGAGATAAGCGGTCTCCTTGAGAGCCAAAAAGTGACGTCGAATATGGATATCCTAGAGACATAATACCTAATTTGTAGTAGGCCTGATTTGGTATGGTGTCCCTAGAATTCAATGAGTTAGGTGCCGACGAAATCAAATGACACCCTGAAGTGGAAACGCTCCTGGTAACCAGAGATAACCGCACTGAGGTAATGAAGAAAATCCTAAACTGGCTAATAGAAGTGTAAATTGAGGTGGTTGCTTAGAAAGTAGTCGCTCCAGAGTGAGGTTGAAAATTCTGGGTTTTTGTTGTCTTCCAAAAGAAGGTATGTAGTCTACCGCCAATTACCAGCCGAGCAATACGAAAGCTACTTGCTCTGGACAGGAAAGGCTTTTCAAGGACTTACCGTGAGATTTGTTCCTCGAACCGTGAAATCGGTTACATCCTCAAAGTCTTCATTAGCCAAACCAACGTTAGTCAACTTCAATTCATAAGTTCCACTCTCAGCCGAATCTGATACCCTGAAGTTCACAGTAGCCAATACTCCCGGCGGGCTTGGAGTTGTAGTGCTGCCAATTCGGGCCATGATCAGTCTGACCACTCCGGCTTGGTTATCTATATCCTCTAGCCCAATCAAAGGGCTGGAGCCCAAGAATCCTCCGACTTCGATACTAACTCCCTGAAGAACACTGGAGTTAAAGGTTAGGTTTACCTCACAGCCACTAACTCCCCATCCTGCTGGCTCTACCGTTATATTGATGCTCAGTTCTTGCCCACGCTGGATGCTAAGAGATGGCGGTTCCAGATACACTGTACCCCTGGATGCCCCCTTGTGGAGGGCAAAAGTAAGACCCAACCCTATAAACACCACAGCTAAGCTGATGATAATTATCCGTTTCTTCATTACTACTTCTTTCGGAAGGGCTGCCCTAACCTAATAGTTACAATTCACTACCCTAGTGACTAGCCTCCTCGCCGTAGTGCTCCATTAACACATCAACATCGTGAGTTCCTACCTCTCCATCACGATCAATGTCGTATCTGGGATAGGGCGCTTGTGTATTCTCTCCATAGTGGGCCCCCAGAATGGCCAGGTCTTTATAGTCCACTATGCCATCCTCGTTAATATCCCACCTCGGTATAGCGAAAGGTATCTCGGGAGCCTCTTCGATGACGGAAAATTCCATGGTCCTGGCTGCCGTTTTGTAGCCTTCTTTGGCGGCGGTTATTGTTAATTCATGCGTCCCGATTTGTTCCGCAGTCATGGATGACGGTAAAGATAGCTGTTTAGTTGACTCATCAGGAAGCGTCAAGGTTCCTGATACGTTTAAATCGGAGATTTCAGATTCATAGTCCAGGAAAATCTTTTCCTTTTTAATGAAGACAGTTTTGTTATAGCCATCATCTCCGCGAGAAATCATAGTAATGTCTATGATTTTAAGTGTTCCGGTTATATCGAACAGGATAGTTTTCTCGTTTAGCATTTGAGGTGCGGTATAATAATTCTCAAATAGCTTTAACGTAGCTTTGTATCTGCCTGAGGGCTGCACGTCATCTATCAACCAACTAAATCCTTGCTCCTTGGTTTGCTCGGGTTCGAGCTCCAAGAGAACTACATGCCTCCTGGGCACAGACACTAATGCATCGTATGGCTCGGGGTCGAAGGCACATTCAACATACCACTCCACTTCGTGGGACCGATTGTTTTCCACCGTTGTGGTAACAACGACCATCTCCCACGGATAAAAAGTATCTTTATTAATACTGATATCCATCACTTGCGCTTGAGCTATATCCGCCGGAAGGCAGGTAATAGCTAACCAGACCCCAAGTAAGACGAAAATGACCCTTTTCACTCTCATTCACCTCAGGATACCGAGATATTCCAATTCACCTCGATAGATACTGGGATAAGCGTTGGGTCACCCAACATCGAATACCGGAGTTTTATCCCAGCATCTTCATCAATTAGAGACGAGCTTATCTCTCCCAGTGACAGCCTTTCCGCCCCGGTCAACTTCTGAATGGCATGCAGTTCAGTATAAGCTCCGTAGTCTGTGGGTATCGAGGCATGATAGGATATCGCCCCCTTTCTAATCCAATTTGCCCCAAATACATAGGCTCCCCCAGCATCGAAGTCGTTAGTGGAACATGCCAAGGCAAAGGTATAGGGTAAATCAAGCCAAGGAATTGTCCAAGAGAACAAGGTATCTCCATCCCAACAAGTAGGTCCCCCGTGGTCGGCGAAGGTGATAAATTGTTTTCTACGATAGGCATTCAGCCCCAGGTCGTCCTCCGAGGAAGAACAGCATTCTTTTTCCTGCCAGGTATAGCATTCAGAATCGTAGCCCGAAGCTGCCGTATTCATCTGAATAGTCTGAGCACTTATCGCATCTTCGGTAAAATCGGGAGCGGCTACTGATAGCCCGGTATATTCATCATCTCCGTAAAGGTTAGCTATTAATTGTTGATAAAATACCGACCTGGCAATGTAGGACGAGACATCGGAAACGGTTATCGAGTAAATTCGGCCAACATGGAGCAGCGTGTCAATATCATTCAGTGAGCCGTATTTCCAGTCGGTTGCCTGCTCATTGTACCAGTGAGGAATGGCTGATGGTGCGGCTACTATAGTGAGATACTCCGGCGCCCGCCCAGAGCTAGTAAACAGGTCGTTGATTTGCCCTTCGACATAGGAATCTAGCATCTCAAAGTCTTGGGGGCCAACGCTTAAAATCACCTCTTCCTTAGCCGCAGCCAGATAAGCAGCTCCCAGCGAGAGCCTGCGGAATGGCCGACTAATTACCCCGCCACCCCTCACCGGCCTCACATCTCTATTAAGGTAGGTATTATAGTCATTGTAGTGTACCAGTATAATCTTGCTCGTGTTGGTTAACTCGATATATTCATCTTTTAGCTGGGCCAGGGTATACGCCTCGATAACATAGGCGTTCCTTCTAACCTGGGACAAACTACTCGCCCCCAGATTGCCGATAACGTAAACGCTCTTGTCCTTGATTGCATCATACTCAAAGTGCCCATCAAACAGTAAAGGTGCATTAATATAAGAAGCAAAGACTGATGCCATCAGCCCTGTCGCATAATCGTCCTGAGAAATAACCAGTATGTTGTAGTTTCGCCACCAGTATGACAAATAAGCATCAGTGGTTAGCGGTTGTCGCGTTATTTGAGACAGGCTCAGGCCAGCTCCCGGTGCGCTGGCTACAAGCAAAGAGTCTAATGCTTCGGGCGTATCGCCAAAGATAGTTAGGTGAGTGGGATGGTATTGCTGCATGAAGTGTATGGTGGAATCAACGTCGAAGTTATCACCCTCCCGGTGATAAATCAGAAGGGGATAGGCTTGTATCGGGGCTTTCCAGACCGCCAATGAAACCAGTTGCAGAGCATTGTGCCAGTCTTCATCGGAAACCAGGAAAACCTCCCTATCAGAATACATTGTTAACACGTCCTTGGGGTACCTCTTGTCCCCTGGATTTTCTGGACAATCCCAGCGTTCTTGCCTTAAGTTGTTTCTATCATCGAGTTCTTCTATTGCCTCATTGCCGTCGGCAACCACGGCTATAGTCTCGTCGGGTGGAGAGCAGCTCCAGAAAAAATCATCGAACTCTCCCTCAATTTCATCCCCAGGGTCCATTGCCGGGACACGGTCAAACGCGCAAGGCTCTGGCCCCCCGTCAATAACCAGTTTGGTATCGCTTTCTCCTGCTGGCATAATGCCGACATTCATTACCGCGTATTTTATGGTATCTCCGTCGTTCCAGATATCGGTTATGACTAAGTCCGGTTTTGCTGCAACACCCGTGGTGAAACTCCTCTCATCAAGGGATATATAAGTGTCCAGGCCGTCACGAGCATCCGCGCTATAAATTACCGTTCCTCCCTCCCGGAACGGCCCTCTTGCGAGCGAGCAAGTAGTTTTATCTGAGCACTCTTTGACTTTTACCCGGTCCAAAAATATCCTGATGTCACTGACTCCGTAGGGAGATGAAGCCACGGCGGTAAAAGTCACTATATCTTCCGAGGTTGGTTCCGCGGGCGAGATGGTGATGTCCAGGGTAAAAGGAACCGCGTAACCGACGCTGAATTGCTCCGGCTCCGTCCATTTCCGGTTGCTCAGGATATCCCACGCCTCGACATAGTACTGATAAACCCCCGGCTCATAGGGTCCCCCGGTGTAGGAGAAGTCGGCCTCTCCTTCCGCTTCCGAGGTTAGGGTCGGCGTTACCGAACTTCCAGCAACGTAAAGCGTGACACCCCCTATGCCGCTTGGGTCTGTGGCATGGATGTTAAAGGTTATACGGTCACTATCGGTAGGGCTCTCTGGAGCATAGGTTATGGTGACCTCAGGTGGTCCTGCATCCTCAGATGCAGCTAGGACATCAAGCTCGATTTCTATCTCGTTGTTTTCTTCGTCGCTTTCATCGACCACCTCATCGACGTCGGTTGTGAAGCTCACCAGGTGAGGACCGACTTCGGCCGGTGTCCAATAGGCGCAGACCTCTTCCACATCCCTTAAGCTATGCCCCGCCGGTATCTCCGGTATATCAACTGTAACCAGTTTCTCGCCGTCTACATTAAACTTAACGGCACAAGGGCCGGAGGATGCAGCGCCGGCATTTTCAATCAGTGGCTTTAAGCAAATGCTCTGTCCCACCTCAATTCTTGAGGGCAGGGACTCCACCCCGGTGGCTACCAGGTCAGGGAGTTCCGAAGGAGCAGTCTCTATCTTGGCCTCAGCCCAGGCCGCCCAGTCCTGTCCTGAGCTCTGGCCGGCGTTAGCATACAAGACAAAGTTCCCCGTTTTACCCTCTATGGAGCGCAGCCCTATGGTTACGGAATCGAGCTTACCATCGTAAGCTGCGCTCTGGCTGAGAATAGAATAGACCTTCGGCGCCTGGTTCAAGCCGAGAAACTGTTCGAACTTAACCTCAAAAATAACGCCATCGCTTCCTATAGCTCCTTTGAAGAATCCCACGGTAACTTTGAGTTCGGCATTGGAGGGGACCGTCATCTGGGGATATGCGCCCATTATCCAGCCATTGCTTACCCACTGGGGGTGAGTTTCCAGAACTTTTGTCCAGGTTTTGTTGTCTTCAAGCTGCCAGTTATTTCTATAAAGGGCAAACCCCCGGCTATCACTATCGCTGCCGGGGAAGGGTAGATTGCCAGCGCCACTGGACCAGTACGCACTGGCGGCTTGGTCGATGAAGTCGTAGAAGACGCTGTCGGCCGCAGAAGCGGTCCTACTATACGTGCCGAAAGGAAGGCTACTTGATAAGAGGCACAATAAAAGGACAGCAATTATGGGGACAATAAATGTTGTTTGCCGACTGTGGTGTTTATACATGATACCAGTCCTGACTGACTTTTACCGTGGCCCCACTGCGACGAAAGCAAGAATACCACAAGGCCTCCTAGCTGTCAATTTGCAGATGGATATGAGGACGTTATTCTCTACAACGCCCTTTGTCCGCCGATTTGGATGTTTCGTCTTCTTCCATTCGAACTTGCATAGGAAGCTCTTTAAAAGGCAATTGCAGACACTTAATCATATCAACAGCATTACGAGGAGAATACCCTCTCCAATGGTTATTAAACAGAGCAAAGAGCAATTTAGTTTGATCTGCTGTTATCTTTACCCTGTTTGCCAATTCCTCTATTTCTTCAGCCGAATACAGGTATTTGTAGCGGGTCTCGCTATCTCCTGTCCACCAAGTTTCCGCATTTCTACCGTGAAAGCGGAAGTAAGCCATATCAGAGGTTACAGGAAGCTCCTCAGCGATTGAGGATTTAAACTTCGGCTCATCAATTTGGACCCAGGCAACATTATTTTCCTTGAGCAGCTTTGCGATATTGGGGTCGTCACTCCAACTTCTATGCCTTAGCTCAACAGCCAGCCTGTACTGTCCAAACAACCTGCTCACCGCATTTATGACTCGCTGCCCAAAGCTATCGTTCCTGAAGCTGGGCGGGAACTGCGCCAACAAAGCACCAAGTTTATCGCTTTTCAATAAGGGTTCAATACTTCGCTTAAATATATCTACATCCTGCAAAGATATCGCCGCTTCCTCTCCGGTAGCTTCCTTATACATCTTCGGGTGGGTGAACTTCTGCCAGAGTTTAACTGTGAACAGGAAGTCCTTGGGAACTCTCCGGATCCAGTTATAAACGTAGCCAGGATTCGGTGGTCTATAGAATGAGCTGTTTATCTCTACTGTGTTGAAGAATTGGCTGTAGTATTCAAGCTCATTTATCTTGCCCGTAGGGTAGAAATATCCGGTCCACGTGCCTTCACCTTTGGGGTAGGACCATCCTGATGTCCCTATGTATATCTTCGCTTGATCGGTCATCTTTTATATCCCTGCAGCATCATTATACCAGCATATCTCCAATCCT
>Ga0172365_10004521_pt1 | contig 10289 bp, 13 predicted proteins | sample LakKivSesite48cm_FD_114535 | JGI IMG/M metagenome (GOLD analysis project Ga0172365, IMG submission 114535) | Sediment microbial communities from Lake Kivu, Rwanda - Sediment site 48cm | ecosystem: Environmental > Aquatic > Freshwater > Lake > Sediment | place: Rwanda: Western Province, Lake... | reverse complement strand
TATCTCGCTAATTACGATAGGTTTTCTGTAAAACAGGTTATTGTTAAACCATCTTGCTAAACCACCAACTTTGAGACCGTGAATATTCGCTGCGAAGGGTCTCATTAAATCTTGCCATTTCAACATGCCGTCAGTAACATAGCTGAAGTTAGCTGATGATTGAGCATCAATTATTTCTACGGTTGCTTTATCAAAACCTTTCTCAAGTCTTTGGTTGCTTATTTTGCCTCTTTCATATAGTCTCGTAACTTCGACAAGTTCCTTGGAACGTGGAAATATACCAGTCGCATAACAGCCAATCATGTTCAGCCAACCGTGAATTTTGCTGGGTTCTGCTTTAACTAAATTGTCCGCGAACCATAATAAAAATTTTAATAATGGAATCAACGTTCATATTCACATTGAAAAGCCATGAACAAAAGATTGCTTCTGAAAGAAGAAGACAAAATACAAAAAATGAAAGAGATAATCATCATAGAAAACCCACAAAAGCTGAAGATGATTCTGAGCAAACTTGGATGGAAAATTCTGGTTATGCTTTCAGAGAGAGAAATGTATCCTCTGGAAATAGCCAGAAAACTAGGTATCCACGAACAAATAGTTTATTATCACACGAGAAAACTTGCAAAGGCAGGAGCAATAACTGTTGCAAGAGAAGAAAGCAAGAAAGGAGCAATAGCGAAATATTACAAAGTGGTTTCTTCAGCCTTTGGAATCGAACTTCCAAAGGAATACAAGACAATACAAAAAATTTCCCGCTTAAGCATTAACAAGGCAATACAAGAATTTTTCAAAGAATTCCTAACTGAAGAAGGAGTTTTCAAAGGCAAAATAGTCGTAGGCAGCCCAATACCTCACGGACCATTCAAAACCAGCGCCAGAGACGGACATTACGCTTCACATTTAACCTTCTTTCTAGGACAATTCGCAAAAATGCCAGATGATTTCGCGATAAAACTTGATGTTGACGTAAAAGTGGAAAAAGAAGAAAAAAACAACCTTATACTGGTGGGCGGGCCAGGAACAAATCTGTTAACGCAGGAAATAAATGATTATCTTCCAATAAGGTTCAATATGCAACCTTCGAAGGAAGGTTTCTTGTTTGGTGGTTTAGCCTCGAGAAAAACTTCTAATGTTTACACTGCTGATTCAGCAGGATTGATAGCAAGAATTGTGAATCCTTGGGACGATACTAAGCGGGTTATAGTCTTAGCTGGAAACAAAGCTGTGGGTACGAAGGCTTGCGTTTTGGCTTTAACTAATTTCTGGGAAAAAACCTTGAAGAACTATGATGGGACGAATACGTTTGCTGCGGTTATTCAAGGGCTTGATTTGGATGGGGATGGGAAAGTCGATTCAGTAGAGATTCTTGAATAATTCTTTTTAGGGAGATGTCAACGCTAATGGCTCAGATTGGCAAATTGAATTTTCAAAATAACATCTTAACGTGAAAAAGAACAATAGAGGATCATTAGTGGAAATAACTGAAGTCATTTTTGCACACGGTCATAAAAACATTCAAGCCACACACAAATCCACGTTTGAAATCACAAAAGAAATCTGGCTTTCAAAAAAAGGAGATTGTATAATTGCAGTTTCAGCAGACAAGGCTTTGGCTGATTTAAACCAAGAACTTAGGCAACATCTGTGCACGGATAATGCGAGATTGACTATTAAAATTGAAACAGAAAACTTGACTGACACAATAAATGCTTTGGGAAGTCCAAAGTTAATCTTGACGCATCCAACCAGTTTGATTGTTAGAAAAAGCAATTACATATGCGAAAGAACCTTGGCGATTCACGCAGATAAAGCCGCTTGTGACTTATCAAGAGAACTTGTGGAAAAGCTAAAAGATTCACGAGCAAATGTGAAAATTTCACTTTCTGTTTTGGTCTGACTTTCTACTTTGTTTTGCAAGCAAAATTATTCGATAGATAGTGGATGTTGAATACCGTAAAAAAGATATACGTGCATTATTAAATGTGAGCCTTCTGAAAGAGGGGAAAAGAGTGCACACAAAATGGATTCTGCTCATCATTTCAATTGCAATCATTGTCTGCCCAATAGGCGGAGCATTACTAGCATATCGAGACGACCTGCAAGCTCTCGTCGTGCCTGAAACTCCAGAATTCATATCAGAAACTCCAGAAATTACATATCTGGATCAAAGCATCAGCGCCAACGTGATTAAATTGAGATTCAAATTCGTTAATCCTTACAGCGCCAACTTGACAATTAGCTCAATTGACGCAGAGATTTTCTGTGTCGAACATGATGTCATATTAGGTTATGCAAATGAAACTGCACCAGTAGCAATAGCATCGAAAGCCAACGCAATAATCACTTTAGCTTTAAATTTTAACACACAAGCAGAAACACATTTTCTCACACAACACGCCGGAGAAACTGCAGTGAACGTTGAACTGCGCAATTTGGAAGTGGAAGTGCAAGGCGTTAAGATACGTTATACGCAAGCAGTCGGTGTTGGGTCTATGCCGATACCTTAAGGAGGAGAGGAAAAACTTATGGAATTTAGAAAAATCAACTGGTTTGGAATAGCTGGCGGCATAATCACGTTAATGCTTGTTGTACTTGCTCTGGCCTATGCTTCTCCATGGTGGCAGCTTACTATCGCAGAGGATCTAGGTCAAGCCAACATTTCACCATTAAGCTATAATCTTACAATCTTGGGTTCCCAGATAGTGATACCTTTAATATTTTTCTTGAATTTGGCTTGTCAACTTTCACTTGCAGCAAGCGCCATCGCAATTCTGATTTACTCTGTTATCCCAGACAAAAGCTTCTCTAAACACTTGCTAGGCTTTGCATACAAGAAACCGCTTATCACGTTGATAATTTTCCTAATCTCGATATTCGCTGTTACATATAGCGTGCAGAGCATTTTACCAATAACCATTCCCGTGACTGGGGCATCCACGATTACTCTGGAAATGAGTGACACAACTATGGAAGTCCCGATTACAACGGGCTTTACTTGGGTTTTCTGGCTTGCAATAATAGCTGCAATTCTATGCGTCGTAGCACGGTTCTATCATAAAAAAATAGTTTCACCGCCGCCTAAAGAGAAAAAAACATAATCAAAAGCATACTCTTTATTTTTTTTAGTGAATCTCTGCATCAATAACTGCTTGCCACTCATATGGCGCTGTTGCACGAACAAGCCTAGAAAAAGAAATTGCTTTGAGCTCTCTTCCATTTTTTTCCACAGCTTCAGTAAAATCGTGTTTCGTATCCTCCAATGATTTGGAGAGATTAACAAACCCGTAAAAATGCACTATTCCGCCAGATGGCTTAATCGCTTTGCACGTGGCATCTACAAACTCTATAGCTTTCTCCGGCAAATTCATAATTACGCGGTCAGCAACACCATGAAGTTTCTTCTCAACAACCTCTTTAGCATCTCCCAGAATCGGATAAACTCTATTTTCAACCCTGTTAAGCCTAACATTCTTTTTAAGAAGCATGATTGCATGCGGGTTAACGTCTACAGCGTAAACCTTCACGTTCTTATGAGTTTTCGCAATTAAAATGGAAAAAGGTCCTACGCCGGCAAACAAGTCCACTATGGTTTCTCCGTCTTCGACTAGAGAGGCTATCCTGTTGTGTTCGTGTGAGAGGCGTGGAGAATAATAGGCTTTAGCTAGGTCTACGTGATATTGGCAACCGAATTCTTTGTGGATCGTTTCAGTCGTTGGTTCTCCAGCAATTATGGTAAATTCTCTCAGTCGAAAGGTTCCAGTGATTGCTCCCGCCTTTGCAAGAACAGTTCGCACGTTTTGATAAGTCTCCAGAATTGCCTCTCCTATAGCGCTCTTATATGCTTCTAGTTCTGGCGGAATTTCTGTAACTGCGATGTCGCCAATAAAGTCTATTGCATGTGGTAAAGATGCTATAAGGTACGGAGGAAGTTTGTCTTCGAGCAGTTCAGCAAGTGTCTTTTTTGTTTTTTTCTTTTCAGTAAAGGTGTGTTCGGAAATTTTAAGATTCGCGATTTGTTCGTCTAAAATTTTTAGCTGGTCAACAGAAGGCGTATGAGTTAGAGGAATGTAAATGAGTTTTTGATTTCTCTGAATATTTAATTCTTTGTTGAGTATTTGGAGTTTATTCACTAAGGTTATGGCTTTTTCTCCGTGAATTTTTGGCACAATCAAACATGTGGCGTATTTTGGCATTTAATCACTGTCGATATTCATTTTTGAAGATAAACATTTATCTCTTTAAACTGTCAATTCATCAGACGTAAAGTCAATTGATAGACGAGGCTGCTTGTTTGGAAGCTATAATTACAGAAAATTTAACGAAATATTATGGCAAATTCCTAGCTCTAAAAGGTTTAAACATCAAAATAGAAAAAGGACACAGTGTAGGTTTTCTAGGTCCAAACGGAGCGGGAAAATCCACAACAATCAAGATACTATGCAATTTAATTCGCCCATCGAAAGGAAAAGCATTCGTCTTTGGACATAACACATTGGAAGAGTCAATTGACGCTTTAAAATATGTTGGCGCCCTAGTGGAAACACCTGAATTCTATTCCTTTTTGACGCCTATGGAATCTTTGAGCTATCTTGGTAAACTACGAGGTATGGCAGGAGATGACTTAGAAAAACGGATTTTGCAGGTGTTGGAAACTGTTAAGCTTTCTGAGTGGAAGAACACTAAAATTGGCAAGTTTTCGCGTGGAATGAAACAGAGGCTAGGTGTTGCACAGGCTATTTTGCATGACCCAGCTATTTTAATTCTTGATGAGCCAGCTTTAGGTCTTGACCCTCGTGGAATGTATGAAATGAGAGAAATAATCAAGACGATAGTTAGGGAGGGAAAAACGGTTTTTCTAGCTTCGCACATGCTTCATGAAGTGCAAGAAATCTGCGATAGCGTGGCTTTGATTGATAGGGGAAACCTTCTTGCTTATGATAGAATTGAGAATCTTGAAAAAGTCTTTAAAGTAAAGAAAATCCTCGTGGAACTTTTGCAACCACTAGAGAAAAAACAGATTGACAGAATACAGAAACTTGAAGGAATTCGAGCGGTTTCTGCAGAAGAGAAATGTTTAACGATAAGTTTTGAGGGTAGTGAAAAAGACCAAGCGGAGTTGCTAACGACTCTGATTAAAGATTTCGGTGTTCAGATTGTTTCCTATAAGCCTTCATTGGAAGCGTTAGAAGAAGTTTATCTGCAACTAATCAAGGAGGGAAATTAAAAGTGCACAAGACTGAAAATGCAAGAAGTAGAGATTTAAAGCAGATAGGCATCGTTGCAAGGTATGAATTTCTTAAGCATCTGAGAAGGAAACGTCTCTACGCTGTGCTTATAGTTAGCGCTTTGATTGCAGCGTTACAGTTTACTGTGCCATTAGCGTTTAACATACCTTTTCCAACAGAAGCAAAAAATTGGGCGTATGGCTTCCTTGGCTTCATAGGCTTCCTAATAATCATTACTGGTGCTTTTTTTGCTGGAGACGCAATTGCTTCAGAGTTTGAACATAAAACAGGTTTTATAGTCTTTCCAAACCCAGTAAGACGCAGTTCTCTAGTGATTGGAAAATTCATAGCTGCGTTTGCTTCAGCTTTACTAACAGTCAGTTTCTACTACGCACTTGGAGCATTTGCAATGTTAGGAATATACGGTTCAATACCAGTGGAAACTGCATTGTCTTTTGCTTACGCAATATTGTATATTTGCAGTGTCTTGGGCTTTACTTTTCTTTTCAGTTCCTTGCTAAAAGGAAGCATGGGAGCAACTCTATTATCCTTCTTCACATTCTTCCTAGTATTCTCCATAACAAGTTCCGTAATTACGTTAACTGGAAACGAGCCATGGTACATACCAACATACGCCAGCGGTATAATCAACGACGTATTTAATCCACAACAAGATGCTGTCATACAAGTTCCTGGGAGTTCCTTCAGGTTTTATACGTTTTATCCGAAGCTTCCTATAAGCGCCATAATCCTCTCAATCTACTTTGTCGTAACGTTTGCATTAAGCATGGTTATAATAAATAGGAAGGAGATGACATAACAAAAAATCACCTGAATTCTTGCATCATGTTCTTGACTTTTCAGCAAGATTTAACCGTCTTAAACAATTAACTTTTTTCAATTCTGTAAAGCTCACCAACTTTTTCTACGTTGAATTTGACACGTAATATCTTTTCGGCGAGCCAAATGTTTGTTTCCAAATGGTCAGATACGATGCGAGTTAGATAAAGCGATTTTCCATCTGTTAATGCAACGTAGGGAATTAGCATGTCAGCCATATGCACGTCAACGGTCGGTCTTGAAATCATTTCACTGTAAAGTTTCTCTGCAGCTTCTCGCCCAACAGTTTCGCTTGTCTTTCGAAGCTCGCCAATAGCGTCAGCTCCAACAATCGCATTTGTGTCAGTTTCAGCCCACAAGACAAGCGAACTGCCCTTTTGAAGAGGATTAGATTTGTCGTTGATCACTTGAATGTTAGCGGAATATCCTCTTTCCTTTAGGTATTGTTTTGCTGCGTCTGCTTGGCGATCTGCAACTCTTCTATCCGCAAGAAAGGTGCAAACTGAAATGCCATTTATCGCTTTAATCTCGCTGAACTCTCCTAAAATCATTGGTTTAAGCGATTTTGTTGGTTCTACAGTTAATGTTATTTCGCCCATGCCTTTAGGATAATAGCCATACTTATGCACCGTTAAAATTGCATCTACTCCCATGCGTCTTAGAATCGGCAATAGAACTGAACGAATATAATTCATGGTTGGCGAGTGAGAAACGTCTGTTCCTCCTTTTGAAACATGCAAAATCACGGCTTTCTCTGCAAAAAGACAGATAGGCAGAACAGTCATTATAAGCATCGGAATGCTTCCAGCAGTGCCTATTTCAACCTCAACACGCCCACCAACAATCTTTCCCGGTTTAAACCACAATTCTCGAGATTCTAACTCCGCCCCTTTCAATTCTGCATTGCAAAGCCGAGCTGCGGTAAGAACAGCTTCTAAATGCTGAGGACGCAAGCCAGGTTGAGGTCTGTTCTGTCGAATTTTATAGATATGTAGTGTTTCTCCAAGTATAGCTGTTAGAGCAACAGAGAGTCTAAGGATTGTGCCGCTTCCACTTTTTTGGCTTCCGTCTACCTCAATCATTAGCATTTACTCCATTCATTTTCGGCTTTTCCGTTTGAATGAAGTGGCAAACAATTAATAAATACGTTAGGTAATAGAGAATTGGAAGGAAAGTTGTATGAGTGAAGAGAAAACTCTTGAAAAACTTGTAGAGAGAATTGAGGAGCTACTTGTAGTTTTAAATCGTGTTGCCGAAGACCTACGGCAAGTTTCAGTTTCACTAAAATCCTTAGCTGTTTCACAGCTTCCTCAACCAGTGGCTGCTCAGCCAACTCTTCCTCAGCCCTTATCTGCTGCGCCAAAAATGTCTGAGGGAATGCAGTCAGCAAAAGACATTAAAATGATGTTTCCAGATGATTTAGAAGAACTATTAAACTTCGAAGAAAAAGACGAATACATTATTGTCAAGCCACGGCAGTTTTTGGGTTCGGAAAACTTTTCAAAAATAGCCTCTGTAGTTCGGGGAATGGGCGGAGAATACATAAGCGCTGGGAAAGCTTCACATTTTAGAGTGCCCCGAAAAAGAACGTAAAGTTTAGAAACCATTTCAATATCTTATTTCGAAATCGCTGAACTCACCAGTGTAGGCTTCCCATCTTACTTCTACTTTTCTAACTATCGCACCATGCGGTCCACGCTTGCAAAATTCTACGAGTTCTTTTACGTGATTTTCTTCACCTTCAAAAACAGCTTCAACTTTGCCGTCTGGAAGGTTGCAAATCCAACCTTTAACGCTGTGCTTTTTGGCTTCTTGTTTAGTTTCTGATCTGAAGAAAACTCCGTGCACTCTACCGTATATGAATACGTGGGCTCTAGCCATCATCAATAATCACTTGCAGAGATAAGAAAAAATAGAAAAATCTGTTTATGAACCTTTACTTTGACTCATCTCTCTCCATAGTGCAGTAGTGTTGCTTTGGCACGCGTTTTAAAAAGCCACCTGCACGAGACTATTCTGGTGGTTTGCAGTGATAGAAACTCCGTGCACTGGGAAATTGTTGGTATATGCGCCTGATTTAGTCTCATGTAAAAGACAACTGAAATTCATCAGCGATGCTACAAGGAAGATGGCGACGTTGCTGAAGTTAAACTTTGAAGTTGTCATTTTCACAGAAAAGTTCATGCCCATATATGTTTACTATAAAAATGGCGATGATGAGCCGATTCCGATCTATTGCAGCAACAACGACGGTTTTAGTAATGATGAGGTTTGCGCGTCATTAAGAAACATGATGTTTGTCTTGTCTTTTCATCCTAAACATTCAACGCTGAGGCATATAAGAAAGGAAATCATGAGGTTTTCTTGAAGTTTATGGCTTGATTTTCAAGCGTTATCTCGTACGTTTGGTTCACGTCAAAATCTATGCCTAAACTTTCGTATTCTTGCTCTGTTAAAAACAAGGTTAACTTTGGAATTGCAACTTCTCCTTTTGACGGAAACATCGGCAGTTGCTGTTGCAGCGCTTGAAAAACGTCTTGAACAACTCTGGCTTCTTCTGTCTGCGGCTTAACGACAAAACGGGGAATCTGCCTTTCTTCTATTAGTTCAATTCGCTTTCCAAGATTACCATCCAAATCACGAATGGATTCAATCTTGTGCACTCTAACGCGAAACATACCCTTTTCACATTCTACCAGACATTAGCGACTGGTTTAAACCTTTTTAGAAAATCTATTCCATCTCTATTGTCGCTGGCGGTTTCGGTGTAACATCGTAATAAACAGCTGAAACATTGGCGCAAATGGCAATTATCTCCTCTGCAACTTTTTCCAATAGTGTCCATGGTAAATCTGAAACTTTCGCTGTCAAGAAATCCCTAGTTTCCACAGATCTTACACCTACTACGTATGGTTTTTTCTCTGATAACTCCTTAATGGCATAGAACACTCGTGTAATTGATGGTTTCTCAGCGTTCATTTTTGATTGAAGCGAAACAAGATTGTGAATTGGAACTTGATGTATTTCTCCGCTCATGGTTCGAACGTTCAAACCTACAACGTCTCCATAGCGCCGCTTTCCCGCTTCAACACCAGTTGCTTTATCTCTGAAAATTTTCACAGAAACGTTCCTTGATGGCACGTTAAGAAAACGAGAAACGGTCTCTTGAATATGCACAGCCCCAAGCGAGTCCACAGCCTCCTCATTATCAATGACCACTGCCAAATACTGGCTGGGTTTATGCTGAGCAAGCGAACGCTCAACGACACTCGTAGCCTTCCTTACAATCTCAAGTTTGTCGTTTCGAATTTCGCCTACGACACGAACAGACAAGCCTGGACCTGGAAAAGGTTGCCTTTCAGAAAACTCGTTTGGCAATCCTAAGTGTCGGGCAACCATTCTCACTTGTTCTTTATATAGGGTTACGAGGGGTTCCACTATTTTGAACCCATAACTCTTCATGGTGTTTACGCCCATTTGCTCCAAGACGTTGTGTTGTGTTTTTACTCCACCTACTGTTTCGATAATGTCTGCGCGGATTGTGCCTTGCACGAGCACTTTGCATTTTTCTCTTTTAGCTGTCTCGCTTAATGCTTTATAGAAGGTTTCGCGGAACGCTTTGCGTTTTTCTTCAGCGTCTCTTAATCCTTCCATCGCTTGCAAAAACTGTTCGCGAACGTTCACTATTTTTGTCGGGACGTTGAAAGGCGCTTTAGAGAGAATCTCAGCAACATGTTCTGGTTCGCCTTCACGCATGAAAGCATCATCTAAAATCACGCAAACAAGATTTTCGTCTACGGCTTTATGCGTCAACACTGCGCATGTTGTGCTGTCGACGCCGCCGGAAACAGCCACTAAAGCTTTTTCTTCGCCGATATTTTGTCTCATTTTTTCTATTTCTTTTTCAATAAATTCTTTTGGGTTAAATGTCTCCAAGATATTCTCCTCGCCTTACAAGTTTAACTTTATTTCTAAGTGTTAGGATTTATGTGTTTACCGCTTTTTAATTAAACAGTAAAACTGGAGCAATGTAAACTGTTGATTTCATAATTAGCTTTTAAAAAATGTCACGTTTATGAAGGGATGTTAATCATTGAGGAGCTGTTGTTTAGGTGGTTAAAGTATTTGTGTTCCATCTTTTCTATAGTGTAGAAAAGGGCTGGAAATGAATAAAAAGACTGAAGAAACAAAAGCTATAGCTGATTCATTCAACGACTTGAG
>Ga0172365_10004514_pt1 | contig 10294 bp, 8 predicted proteins | sample LakKivSesite48cm_FD_114535 | JGI IMG/M metagenome (GOLD analysis project Ga0172365, IMG submission 114535) | Sediment microbial communities from Lake Kivu, Rwanda - Sediment site 48cm | ecosystem: Environmental > Aquatic > Freshwater > Lake > Sediment | place: Rwanda: Western Province, Lake Kivu... | reverse complement strand
TGACCGCCCATACCACCTTTTTCCTTAGGAAGTTGAACAATAACACATAGCTGATGAGCAATCTGTGTTTTACCTGAACCAAACTCACCAAAAAGCTCGATTATCGACTGTGTTTCAAAACCACCACCCATCAATTCATCTAAGACTTTAGAACCAGTAGATAAATGACCGACTTTTGCTCTTTTTTCAAGTAATGCACTACCAGTCTCAAATTCACCAATATCAGCTTGTTTTCTTGCCTCAAATATGATCTTTGCCCCAACAGTTTCACCTATTTCAGCTGCCTCAGCTAGTTCCTTAGGAGATGCTACCGCAATACTCATAATATCAATATATCCTGCATCTCTTAGTTTCTCTGCAGTAGCTGGTCCTACACCAGGTAAGTTATCAATTATATCATTATCGTCTTTCCCCATAAAAATACCTTAAAATACAGTAATTAAGAATATGTTTATAAAACTGTGGTAGAGGTTGTTTAAACTATTATTTTAATAAACATGGATTTCATTCCATAGTTAATAGTCTAATGTGAGGAACAATAAAAAAATGAAACAAGAGTATTACCCGTGGGGTGGTGAATTTACAGATTGCTCACCAGATGGATGCGTTGCAGTAGTACTTCTAAACATAGAATATACTCCACCTGATAAAGTAGCAATATATGGGTCACTACGAACTGAGAACATTGGCATAGAAAAAATCGTTGCAAATGTTATATCAAATCCACACATCCGTTATATTATTATTTGTGGTGATGAAATCAGAGGACATAGATCAGGTTCTTCACTTATTGCATTAAACAAAAATGGTATAGACAAACAACATAAAATCATTGATGCACCAGGAGCAATACCGTATATTGAAAACATTGATGAAGAAGCAATAAAAAGATTCAGATCACAAATACAAATTTTAAATCTTATAGGTGTTAAAGACAAAAAAACTATTGATAAAACAATTGATGATTGCATAGCAAAAAAACCAGTATCTTTTGGAGAACCATACATAGCTATACAAATAGCACCTGAAGCAAAAGTAAATCTAACTGACAAAAGAGCACTACATTCAAAAATAATAGTAGATTATATGGGAAAAATAAAAAAAAGAGGTGAATAAATTGTTCTCATTTACAAAAAAACAGGAAACCTTTGATATATCAGGAATAAAAATAGGTGGTCAACCAGGTATGAACCCAACAGTTCTGTTTGGTGGTTTGTTCTTTAAAGGCGAACCAGATTTTAGATTTGCTGAAAAAAACCTTCAAAACATGTATAACCTAAGTAAAAAAACAGGTAACCCTGCAATCCCTGATTTTTTTATAAAAAAAGAGGAGTACATAGAAGAAATAATTAGTTTTATTGAAAAGAATATTCCAAAAAACTACCCCTTCTCAGTTGATATAATCGAACCATCATTAAAAATACAAACCCTGGAAATCCTTGGTAAAAAAAATCTTCTCTCAAGAACAATCTATAACTCCATTCATGTTGGGATAACAGATGAAGAAAGAAAAACTCTAAAAAAATACACACCAGAAATGGCGATAATTGTTGCTTTTAACCCCAAGGATAAATCACCAGATGGTAAAATAGAAGTCCTTGAGAACGGAGCACATCTCACTGATATGGGTCTTCTTGATATAGCAAAAAGTGTTGGTATTAAAAAAATACTTGTTGACACAGCTGCAATGGCACCAGGTGATAACAGTGGAGCCGCAATTTCAGCAATACCTGTCATAAAAGAAGAATATGGTCTTCCAACAGGTTGCGCTATTCATAATGTTGTAGAGAAATCAAAATGGTTAAACTTTTTTGAAAACGCAAGAAAAACAGTTGACGCATCATCAAACATAAACATACCACTATTTGGAGGAGATTTTGCAATATTTGGCCCAGTTGAAAACGCAGAACTTGTTTTCCCTATAATTGCATGGCAGGATATCCTCATATCAGAGTATACTGAGAACTATTTCGGAATCGCTCCTTCAAATAGTCACCCTAGGAGGAAACTATCCTAATGAAAGATAAAATCAAAACAAGTGTTATCGGATCATACCCAACAACAATCAACAATATAGATATTATATATAATTATTATAATAATAAGGAAACAAAATGGGATAAATATATAGAAAATGCAGTAAATGATATGACAAATGCAGGAATAGACCTTATTTCAGATGGACAGACTAGAGACCCGTTTATTCAGATTTTTACAAGAAAACTTAAAGGATGCAGAATAAGAAATAGAACAGAGATAATAAACAAGATAGAATATGATAAACCAATAACTATTGAGGATCAAAAATATGTCAAAAAAATAATACCAGAAAATAAAGAGTTAATAGGTGTTTTAACAGGTCCATTTACTCTTTCTAAATCCTGCGTGGATTTGTATTACCATGATGAAAAAAAACTTGCTTTTGATTTTGCATATGCTCTTAGACAAGAAGCAGAAATACTGCAACATCATGTTAATATGATTAGTATTGATGAACCATTTTTTTCAAATCAGATACCAGAGTATGCAAAAGAACTAATACAGATTATCACCAAGGATCTTTCTTGTCCAACACGACTTCATGCATGTGGAGATGTCTCAAAAATTGTAGAACAACTTGTTGAAATACCTGTAGATATATTATCACATGAGTTTAAACTCTCACCGCAGATTTTTGATGCATTCAAAGAATATAGTTTTCCACAAAAAATTTGTCTTGGCTCAGTTCGCTCTGATGATACCAGAGTTGAACCAGTTGAAGAAATACTAAAACATGTTAATAAAGCAATAAACGTATTTGATGGTAAAATATGCCAAATAGCACCTGATTGTGGTCTAAGAATGCTACCTCATGATGTTGCTTTTCAAAAACTTAAAAACCTTGTAAAAGCAGGTGAAAAAATAAATGGTTGATAAAAAAGTACCTCTAATCAAAGCAGTAAAAACACCAGAAAAAGATGTGATTCTTGATCCAAATGGTTTTTTTATTATAGAACTTGATAGAAATGAAAAAAAGATACGAGTTGAATATTATTTAAATGTTTACAGAAAAGAGCGGATTGTATCAGGTAACCTGCAAAAAGTTTTCATTGGTGATAAAACAAATGCTTTATGTGACACTATTGTAAAGCATGTTCCTAATCTTTTACCTGAGCATTATATGTATCTTGGCCGTGAGATACAACGTGCTCAATGTGCTCTTGAAAAAAACAAGAAATATATTCAAGGTGGCTGCTAAAGCTTTTTAATAACGCCTTTACCGTTCACATGCATCTCTGTTCCATTGTTTTTACTTCTAAAATCAATGTTGCTAATCTCTATTTGATCACCAGGTTTGAATCTTTGTATTTCTTTTACTTTTTCATCCCAAAAAGTTAACTGTTTAACTCCCTCATTATTTCTAATTTTAATATTTGTTACAAAACCATATTCTCCACTGTCTTTAAAAAAAGGACGTGTGGGTTCTATTTCAATTATTTTTCCTTTAATGGTTTGTTTAGAACTATTTGTTTTTTCTTCTTTTAAAACAGGCATGTTTTCTGGTTCAACTTCGATGATACTCCACCGCCCAGAGTTTAATTCTAAACCATTTAAACCATCTTTTATATAACCATTAATTATTTTTATATTTGAACCATTTTTTATTGTTTTATTTTTTATAAGATCTGCATCATCATCCCATAAAACAAGTCCACATGTTCCAGTCTCATCTGTTAACTCCAAGTTGATAACCTTACCATTTGACCCATTCTTACGGTTAAAACTCCTTGACTCACCAATGCTTACTACTTTACCAAAAACTGTAGCCTCTGTGCCTGGTTTTAAATCCTTTATTTTAGAAATGTTTTGTTGATTTCTCCCAAGCTCATCAACTATTAACAATGCAACTGTGCATTCATCTAAAAGACCATCGTATTCCTTTTGTCTTTTATTGATTTCTTCTTCGAATTCTTTCTCTGTTTTAATATCCTTGATTTGATTATAAAGCTGATTTATGGTTTTATGCATCCAGAAAAGTGAATGCATATTTACTTCTTAAAGCCTGTTGTTAAAAATGATTTTTTCAATAAAATATTATTCCAATTCAACAATAGACTAATCTTAACTACAATTGTTCAAATCCCTTCACCTTGTATTCTTATTAAACTTCTAAGTTCAGTCTGATCTCAACTATAATATTTTTTTATTCATGTTTTTTTACTACAAAAATCGCTTATATTATTAAGAATATTCAAATTATTATCAAAAAATAGTCAGAATAAAATTTGTTTTTTAGGAAGTACTGTTACTGTTTTTTATTCGAAAATTTTACAAAAAGTTATATAATATATTACATATATTACATTAATATAAAAATCAGCATTCTATTATCTATTTTAGAATGCCTTATCAAAATTAGGAGAGAAAGGCGATGAATAAAAAAGGATTAAGACCATTTGTTATTTTATTAGTTGCTGTATTAATATTCTCAATCACTATATTAGCACCTCGCAGTAAGACAGCGGAAAACGAATCAACAAAGGGTTCATACTATGTCTCTACAAAAGGCAGTGACACATCAGGGGATGGAAGTATTAACAATCCTTGGAAGACAATACAGAAAGCGGCTAACATGGTTACTGCAGGGGATACAGTCTATATCAGAGGTGGGACATATTATGAAGAGGTTATAATTGGTAATAAAAATGGGGCAGAAAACCAATGGATTACTTTTATGCCTTATAACAATGAGGAAGTTATTGTTGATGGTAGAAACGTAAAACCAGATTATTATCATGCAATATTCTACATACATGATAGTAGTTACATCCGTATCACGGGTTTGAAGCTTTTAAACTCAGCATATGGTGGAATTCATATACAAAATAAGGCAACACACCATATTAAAATTGATAATAACCTTATACGTAATTGCTCTGCAAGGGGGATAGCAACAATTGCAGATGATTTTATTCTTGAAAATCTCATCATTGAGCATAACACTGTTGATTTTGTAAATAATAACTGGAAAGGTGTTGGAGGAATCGGTGGCGAAGCAGTATCAATTAGTTGTGTTAAAAATTTTGATATTGGTTATAATCATGTTAGTCGCTGTGGAAAAGAATGCATTGATCTAAAGGTTGGTACTAGTTATGGAACTGTTCATCATAATAAAATTGACACATCATCTATCCCTGGGGGATTTAATGAGGGTTATAACCATATTGGGATTTATATAGATCCAAATTCAAAAAAAGGCCAAAACATAGACATTTATAATAATCTTGTATATGGTAATCATGGCAGTGGAATATGGATAGGCCCAGAGGAACCAGGTGGCTCTGCAGAATATATTAATGTATATAATAACATCGTAAATCTAACATGGAACAGCGGAAATGGAATGGGTTGTTTTGATAATTATTATGAAACTGCGATTTTTAAACATGTTTATTTTTATTCAAACACAGTTTATACAGCAAGTACACCATTTAAAATGACAGGTAGAAAAAATCTTTTTACAGACATTCAAGTGAAAAATAATATTTTTACAACAAAAAATCAAACCACTGTGATATATTTCCGGCAAATTAACAATTCAGATGGTGTTATTAGTCTTTCAAATAATCTTTTCTATAGCTATAGTGGTAAAGCCTGGAGTAATTGGTATGAAAAAGAAAGTTATACTAATGGTTTTGGTACAAATGCTATAATAAGTGACCCACAATATGTTAAAAGAACAAACCCATGTAATTTTTATTTAAACAAAAACTCTCCAGCAATTGATAGCGGAACAGGAGAACTTGCTCCGCATATAGATTATAATGGGATTACAAGGCCACAAAATAGTAAATATGATATTGGGGCTTATGAATATGATTTCGGTAATACTGATGATAATGGAGATACTACTACACCACCAACAAATAACCAAGAAACCAATACAGAAGACACCCCCTCACCACCAACAAATAACGATGAAGTAAACACAGGAGATACTACACCACCACCAACAAACATAGATGAGGAACAGCAACCATCAGAACAAGAACATAATAGTGAAGCTAACAAATATCATGAGACTAGATATAACCTGCTAGCAGAACTAGGAAAAGCACTTTATGTTTCAAATATAAATCCAGTGATGTACGGGATTATTTTTATGAATATTATAATATTTAAATCCTTACCCTGGACTTAATTTTTTATACAGATTTCATTTCACAAAAAATAGAAATAAAAAAAATATTTTTATGGATAACTCCAATCTATTATTAATACGTCATTAAGATATGCTTGAACAGCTAAAAGTGAACCAGGATAAATCGTACCACTTGTTTGAATTCCTTGCAAAAACTGCCATCCGATCATAAAATCTTCTGTTGCAAATGATGTTCCTTCTACAATCACTCTCCAAAATGCTCCCTCTATGTCAAACTGTAAATGTCCAATTTCTTCACCATCTGTGTCAATAGTATAAAAAAGATGAAGGGGACTTAAACCACATTCCCAACTTAAGTTGAAAAAGCTTGGTGCATATACTATTGTATCAATAGCAATATTCCAATTGCTTAAAAGATCTAATGATTGCAATTCGATGTTTAATAATGGATCACTAATCAGTTTGAAAAAACCTTCTCCATCCCCATTGACATCCCATTCAGCATCAGCAATCAAATGCCATTGTTCATCTTGAAAATCTGAAAAAATTAATCTAGATCCCCCAATTTTTCCATCAAGATAGATTTCATCTCCATTACGATTTATTATAAAACCATCTGCTTTTAGTCCTTCCAAGGATAATTTTCTACCATAATTATTTCCCTGTTTATACTCGCATTCAACCCAGTTTGCACAATTATACCCATCAGTGTCAACTGAAAAACCTGTAATCTCATTAGAGTTAGCATATAATTGAAATGTAATTGTTTTATAATCTGAATTTAAACCGTTAAAAGAAATATTAAATAACTCATCACCCTTTTGAAAACTAACTTTTGGTTCAAATCCAGTAATACTATTTTTGATTTGCATTTTAAATTCATTTCTAAACCATTTAAAATCAAAAATACCTGGTGCAATACTTAAACCACTACAAGAAATACTACTATCACCTTCAGATAATTTAAGTAAACCAATATTAAAATCAATACCACTATCCAAATTTAAATGTAAAACATCTGAATTATTTTCCCATTCAAAAATTGTGTCACCGGGGACTAAACTTATCAATCCGATTTCAAATTTGAATGAGCTTTCAGGATGAATTAATTCACATATGTTTAAATTTGCTTGAATTCCGTTATTAATAATCTGTAAAAATCCATTACTTCCCTTTTGCCAATTAAATGTTAGCTCTCCTTGAGTTAACTCAAATGAACCAAAATGAAGTTGTAATCCTTTATGCTCTATGACAAAATCATGAACCAATCCATTTGAACCAGAAATTAACTCTAAGTTACCTGATTCCCCAGTCACCCATTCACTATTTATCTGAATATTTCCATCTAACAAACCATAGATATTCCAAGAATCAAAGTTTACAGTCTCAAGTGTTAAATCCCAATCAATTTTACTTTCTACATCAAAAGATAATGATTCTTGTTCCCAGCTGATATCAAAAATTCCTTCAAAAAATACATTGTCTGAAGTTAATCTTGCTCCATTATTAAAGTTAATTGAGCTAGATTTACAACTTAAACTTGAATCAATATCAATTAGCAATTCATTTGATGAAACATCAACTAAAAAGTTTCTACCATTAATCCAAGAAAACTCCTGAATATTTACATTATCAATTAACCAACTCTTAGGATTTGAAAAATAAAAATTATAAACATTTAATTCTAAATCTTTGTCAAAATTAAATCTAAATATATCTGGTTTTCTCCATTCAACATTAAATATTCTTTCAGATGCTGTACCAAAATCAAATAGACCGCCAATAGTAAAACGCTCTTGGTTAAACTGAAAATCTATATTAGAAAACTCAAAAGACAGACTATATAATTTTAATTTAACATTATTTATGTCATTTTCTTTGGATAAATCAACCCAGCCACCAGCTTGAATACCTATTGTTCCATAAAAACCAATAAAATTGTCTGTTGATAAAGATTCAATAGATGCATCTTGAACTGATAACCCAATATCAGAACCAATTCTCAAACCTTTTCCAATTCCATCGCAAGCAAATGTAAAAAAACCTGAAAGAACTGGTAATATTTTAGCAACTGATAAATTTACATTTGAAGTTTTAAAACCAATATTTGACATGTCAAACTCAATTTCGGAACTAACATTAAAACCAAAATTATTTAAAATCAAATCAAAAGAACCAGATTTTTTACAAGAAATTTCTTCTGCAGTAAAATAATAACCAGGTTTTTCAAATGATAAATCAACTAAATCCAGGGCATGATTTACATTAACAGAAAACTCAGAATCTTTTTTGAGTTCAGAAAAAATACTAATCCCATTTTTAATTAACACGCCTGTTTTAAAAAATGATTCTTTAAACTCATCAAACAAATTTAGGGTAAAATCTAAATCGTTACGGCTATAAAATAAAATATCAACAGAATCTGATTGAATGTTAAAATCAGCGTCAAAGCTTACTTTATCAATATTTTGAAAGTTAAAACTTCCACCAATTTTTTTACCATTATCTAATTTAAAAAATGAAAGATTTAAATTTCTAAAAATTCCTTGCTGTGACCCGAAAACAAATTTCCATTTGTTATTAGTACCTGCTTTAAATTTTAAACTAAAAGGTTTTGCAGGATTATTTTTTAACTCACATGTAACACCTGAAACTCCATTTAATTCATTTATACCCACAATGTAATCAAGTTCAGAATCTTCCAATGAACCAGGATCATAAGAAACCCAAAATTCAGGATTTAATCTCATACCTAACAAATTTCTAATCGCGTAAGGAATATACGTATAAGATATTTTGAAATTGTCTGGAACAGTATTATTTTCAGTTGATCTAAAACCTCCAACATTTAATGATATTGGTTCTGTAAAAATCAACCCTGGAAAATCTACCTGAGCCGATAATTCAAAAAAATCATTATCATCTATACATGAAATTACTGTTCTAACTATTTGTATATCTGCAATCATTGCTAAAGCAAATGGGTAAACAAGTAAGGTGTCTTCTAATTCTGTGATATCAACGATATCTAAATTCGCACCATATGAAATTTGTATATCATCTGTTTTATCATCATTTATATCAATAAAAAACGGTGAGTTAGAAATTGGCGTTGTTTTTTCTAAATAATTACCATTTTCATCTTTCCATTTTGTATAGATATTTAATTTAATCGACTCCATGTTAAAGTTATTAAAGAATCTAGTTTTTGGTAAAATTTTTGTATAATAAAATTTAACTAAATTTGATTTTATTTGATTTATTTTTGTTATCAATCTTATACTACTATCGGCCTTTCTTTCAATTGGTAAATTTTTTGTTTGACGATCTTCTTTATTTATAATTGGGTCTTGATTATGGTCGATTTCCGGTTCTTTATTATTAAATATTGTTTTTGTTACATTGTTATTATTTATTTTAATTGCTCCAACATTTGTTATATTTAGTCCAATGAACATGATAATAATAGCGATTACAATACCTTTTTTTTCATTTATCCGCATGTATAACCTTCCATCAATTATTAAATATTATATATGTTTATAAATATAAATCTTTCCATAAATATATATAAAATTTTATTATTTTCCCCTTCATAACTACAATTTCAAAACAATTATTGTTTATAAAATTGCTATTTTTATATCAACCATGGTAAATATTATTTTTTACCACTAATTATGGGTTCAAATCCCTTCTTTTGCACCAATTTTATTCCCAAAAATATAAAGCCATTAAAACCCAAAATTATATATCCTCAAAATGTATTTTTTATTGGGATTTAATGGGATGCATATGAAAGTAATGCTTGATAAAGATAAAACACTTAAAGCTGTCGAGGAAACCGCTACTAAAACATTCAGCTTCACATTAACTATTATGAAAATAATATTTATTTTAATAGTTATATATTCAATTGCGATAGTTTTTCTAATTTCTCTTGAAGGCGGTGTAAATTTTAATGAGTTTTTAATTAATATTGCAACAATAAGTGTTGGTGGTTTCTGGGCGTTTTTCCTTGGTTATTTCGGCTGGCGAATGGGCCAATCAATGGAGATATATTTCTTTAAACTAAAAAATAAAGAGTGACTGCTCCCCGCCATAAATGGCGGGGCTTCATGTGCTGGGTAACCCCAGATTTGGATAATCATC
>Ga0172365_10004513_pt1 | contig 10294 bp, 11 predicted proteins | sample LakKivSesite48cm_FD_114535 | JGI IMG/M metagenome (GOLD analysis project Ga0172365, IMG submission 114535) | Sediment microbial communities from Lake Kivu, Rwanda - Sediment site 48cm | ecosystem: Environmental > Aquatic > Freshwater > Lake > Sediment | place: Rwanda: Western Province, Lake... | reverse complement strand
GTAGTTCGTGGTTCATAGTTCATGGTTCATTGTTCATAGTTCGTGGTACGTAGTTCATAGCCGATGGACAATCACAAACTTGTGGCCGCCCCTGCTTTCGCAGGGGTAAGCTTGTCCCCGCATAAGCGGGGAGCGGGTAGAGTCAATTCACAAAATGATCTTCCTGATGACGACCGTAGCCGAGATGGCGGTTTGTCATTCCTGCGAAAGCAGGAATCCAGACATTTTGATCGTCCTGGATTCCGTATCAAGTGCGGAATGACAGAGTCCAGAGCACGCCTGAAAGAGCGTGATTATGCAAAACAAAGCCAATTTCGGAAAAGGTCAAATGAACATAAACATATTTAGCACAAGGGATTATGGAAATGAATCCGCCTTCTGCGTTCCGCAAAACAAAGCCAAACAAAGCCAATATTGAAAATCGCAAATCCAAAATCGGATATCGGCAATCAGCCGATTTTTACTCCGGCTGAAAATCGGGTATAATTAGGGCGGTTAGAAGACAGAAGACAGAAGACAGGAGACAGAAGGGGGATAACAAAGATGAGACTGGTCAACGTTACAAAAGCAGCAGCAATTGTCGTTCTTTTGATTTGGGGCACTACCGCGAATCCCGGCACATCCGTGCAGGAAGTCTCAGGTCAGACTCCGGCGACCCTGGCACGCCGGGCGAACGTTGTCAGAACTGCGGATTTCCATCTAAGGACCGGCGAACTAGTATTTGGAAAGGTGCTCACCGAAGACAAGAACAAAATCACCATCGAACGGCTGGAGGAAAGCAGAATCGTTGTACAGACCTATGGCAGAAGAGAAATCGACGCCAGGACGCTGGACATCAAAACAGTGCCGGAATACAGATACTACCTGGACCTGGCGGACTATTTCGCCGGCAGGACGTGGGACTTTAGAGACGACCCCGATGATTTCATACAGGCGATACGTTGCTGCGAAAAAGCTAAGGCCGCTCTGGGCACATCCGCCTCCGGCGGACAAGACAGCGAGAGAATCGAGCAGATAAATGAAAGGATAAAGAAGCTCGAAGCAGACAGGCAGGTCTGGGAAACCCAGGTAAAATCGCGGGCGGAACTGAACAAACTTGAATTCGAGGCTGAGGCCGTGAACAAGCTCAAAGAGCTCGAGGCCAAGGTCAACGCCAGTACTAAGCAGGTCAGTGAGAGTATGGAACGGCTCGATAAGGCTGTCACCGATATCCAGGAAAACCACCGGAAGCTCGAAGGAGGCCTTTTCGGAATGCAGCAACAGTTAAACGTGCTCGCGGACCGCACTGCGGTCAACGCAAGGCTGCTCGATCCGTGGAGATGGAACTGGCAGCCGCAGTATTTTTACCGCTACCGCCAGTACTAAAACTTGCGGGCTAATTGTTTTGCTTTCTCGATCGCCGCGGCCCGTTTCTGATTGGCGGTTTCCGGACCGGCAGCAAGGGTCGGCTCAACCGTCACCGAGCGAATATCGGTAAGGCCCATAAAGCCCAGTATTAGCTCCAGATATTTCTTCTGTAGGTCGAACGCCTCGCTGGCCGTTCCAGCAACGTACTCGCCGCCGCGTGCGTAAGCGATAAAGACAGGCTTGCCTTTGACCGATCCGTCGTAGCCGCCGGATGCTGTGACGGTAAAAGTGTAGCCGGGCTGCACGAGAATATCTATGTATTGTTTGAGGCGGTATGGGATCGAGAAATTCCACATCGGCACCGCCAGAACATATTTGTCCGCCGACTTGAATTCGTCAATCAGGCAGACAATTGCCTGCCATATTCGGCGGTCCTTCGGCGAATGTTCTTTGCCGTGCATTATTTTATACTTTGCCGAAGCCGCCTCAAAATCAAAAGCTGGAAGCGCTGCCTTGAATAGATCGATGACTTTTATCTTGTCCTGAGCGTTCTGTTCACGGTACGCCTCGATGAACGCGTCCGCTACGGCAATTGAATAGGAAAGCTCGCCCATCGGAGACGCTTTAATGTATAAGAGCTTAGCCATAATTGAAAACCTCAGCACCTTAATTCTTCTCGAATCAGACAACCTTCACAGGGACAAAATGCCCGGATATTTTGCTGCGGCGTAGCGGGCGGCACTTCACAGCCAGGCATCAAGAAAAACTTCTTTCCGCCGACCTTAATGCACTTTCTGGCGGCTTCGGCAACCTGCCGGGGTGTGCCTTGCAGCAAAACGGCCGACGGATCGAAGTTGCCACACAACACAATATCAGGTCCAACCAACTGCCTGGCCTTTTCCAGAGGAACCATCCAATCGACATCTATAACATCGGCGCCGCTTTTAGCCATTTGCTCTACGATGTTTGTGATATTCCCGCAAATGTGCAGCTTCACTTTAGCGCCGGCCTGATGGATCGCGGCGAAAAGGTTCTGCTCCAGAGGCAAAACGTATCTGGTGTACATATTCGGGCCGATAAGACTGGCCACTGCATCACCGACGCCAATCATGTCGGCCCCTGCTTTTATCTGAGCAATGGCAAAAGAAATTGCGTTTTGCACGATGACCTGGCCCGCCTCCACAAACATCAGCGGATCATCAATCAAATCGAGAAATGCCTTTTCGACGCCCCGCAGGTCGGCATACTCTGCCATCGGCCCTTCTATCCAGCCCAGCACACTGTGGGTCTGCCCGACGTGGGCAGCCATTTTTTTCACGCTTTCGATCCGCTGCTTCGTCCGCGCTGCGTTTTCAATGTCAAGCATCTTTACGCAGGCTATGTTCTGGCGAGTCTTTATGAGCACATCTCTGGGCTTGCCGACTCCGTCTTGCGGATAGTCGAATTCCATTCCGTAGGCGGAGGCTTCTCGCCAGGGATCGCTTATTGCACTGATCTGATCCAGATTGAATGCCCTAACAACCGCAAGCTGCGCCTCTGCCAGGATGTCTCCATCCAGGTAGTAGTCCCGGTAAGTATGCCCGATGAAATTGGCTGACCAGGCCATAAAGATAGGCGTGACGGCAGGACGGTCGTAATTATCACCATTTAGAATCGCATAAATTCGTTCTTTCGGCGTCATAGATCACCCTTACAATTTAACAATTTTCGTTTTTCAATTGGCGATTGTCAATGTTAGAATGTTCGCGGGAAAATAGAAAGGGGCAAAGTTATGATAAAGGTGGGAATCGCAGGACTCGGATTTATGGGGCGGATGCACTACAAGTGCTACAAGGCCCTGGATGGTGTGGAAGTAGTCGCCATCTGCGACGCGAATCCGAACATAAAAGAAGACACACAACGTGCAGTTGGAAATATCGGCGACGCGCAGGCAGGGATCGATTTCGGCAGTTTCAAATTGTACGCCGACTACCAGAAGATGCTGAAAGACGCCAAATTGGACGCCGTTTCGATTACGCTACCAACCTATCTGCATGCGGATTTTTCTATTAAGGCGCTGCGAGCCGGGCTTGCCGTTCTGTGCGAGAAGCCGATGGCGCTGAATGTCCAGGAGTGCAAGCGAATGCTCGCCGCAGCGAATAAAAGCGGAAAACTGCTGCAGATCGGGCACTGTGTGCGGTTCTGGCCGGAATATGCCGAGGCCAAAGAGATAGTTGATAGCGGCAAATATGGCAGGGTGATTGCGGCTACTTTTCAGCGATTGGGTTCAGCGCCGACCTGGAGTGCGGACAACTGGTTCTTAGACGAAAAACGCAGCGGAGGCGCGGCGCTGGATTTGCACATTCACGACACCGATTTTGTGCAGTATTTGTTCGGCCTGCCAAAGGCTGTTTGCAGCTTTGGGGCAAAAGGCCCGGGCGGAGGGCTGGTTCACATCGTTACGCAGTATCTTTACGATGATGACCGGGTGATTACTGCCGAGGGAGGCTGGGCAATGATGCCGGGCTTCGGATTCGAGATGAGCTTTAACCTCGTGCTGGAGAAAGCAACGCTGGTGTACGACCTTACACGACAGCCGGCCTTTCGGGTTTGTCCGGCTAAGGGCGAGGCTTTTACGCCCGAAGTGGAAAAACAAGATGGGTGGTTTTTGCAGATCGCCCATTTTGTAAAGGCGATAAGCGGCCCGCCCCCGCGTCTCCCGACGCGAGTCGGGGCGGCGGGCCAGAAGGTAAAGCCAATCACAACGCTGGAGCAGTCGCTCAATTCGGTCAAGATCGTGCAGGCCGAAAAGGAATCAGCAAGAAGAGGCCGAAAAGTCGCCATCAAATAACCGGACAGGTGAAAACAGCCACAGAGGGCACAGAGAACACAGAGAAAAAAGCAAAAGTGTCTGATGAGTTAACGGAAAGAATCATTGGAGCAGCTATTGAAGTGCACACGGAGTTAGGGCCGGGTCTATTGGAGTCCATCTACGAAGAAGCTTTGTGTTATGAGTTCGAACTTCATGGTATAAAGTACGAACAGCAAGTGTCCGCTGACGTTGTTTATAAAGGAAAGATAATAAAAGGCCAAAGGATCGATTTGCTGGTTGAAGGAGAAGTTGTGGTTGAGATTAAATCCGTAAGTCGGTTGCCGGAGATAGCTGTTGCGCAAACGATCTCTTATCTAAAGGCGACTAATCTCAAACGCGGCCTAGTTATAAATTTTGGCGAAAAACGCCTAATTGATGGCGTGAAAAGAGTATCCGTTTAGTATTTTGGCCACAGAGGACACAGAAAACTAAAAAATTAAATAGCCACAGAGGACACAGAGAGCACAGAGAAAAAATAGATTTTAATTGTAAAGATAAAAAAACGATGAAAGAGCAAACGCTCCAATCTTGGGAAGATTTTGAACAGGCCTTAACAGAAATAAGTGAGGAGACGAGGATGATAAGAAAAAGGACTCAGATGCATGTGGACTATCCACTTTTTAGAGGAGTAAGCGATTCCCAATATCATCTTGAATCAACCCTCGATAGAATACAAAAGGAGATGCGTCTCGACCATTATAATAAGATAATAAAGATTGCGCGTAAACACATCGAGACGTGCACAGGAAAGAAGTGGGAGTTAGGCGAAAAAATATTTTTTGAGAATGGATTAGAATCAGATGACTATGAATTCATGGTATATCTAAGACAGAATGGATTTCCTAGCCCTTTAGTAGATTGGACTCGGTTACCGTATGTGGCTGCTTTTTTTGCTTTTGGAGACATATTTTTTGACGCAAAACAAAAAGAATATGTGTCAATATTTGTTTATAGAGGAGATTGTGGATCAGGAAGAGAATGGTCCGGTCAAGAACCACGTATTCACACGATTGGCCCTACAATAGCAACTGACCGCAAGCACTACTTACAACAATGTGAATATTCATTCTGTATCAAACCAAACGAAGAGGGTGAATGGGTTTTTGCTAATTACGAAGACGTTCCTCTGCGACGCAACCAGGATATCATATTGAAATACAACATCCCTACCTCAGAACGACAAAAAGTGCTTGCGAAATTAGACTTAATGAATATTACGGCGTACTCACTATTCAATTCAGAATCAAGTCTTATGGAGACACTTGCTTTGCGAGAAATTGTTCTGAAGTAGGTAATCGGCTTTGGACCTATAAATATGAGTAATGAAGTTATCTCTATGTTCTCTGTGTCCTCTGTGGCTAAAAATAGAAATTTGTTTCCTCTGTGGGAAAAATTTAACAGCGTTAATCTGTGTGAATCAGTGTCCAAAAAAGATTGAATTCTCTGTGTCCTCTGTGGCAGAGAAAAATGAATTGGAGAAATCTACAATGAAGTGCAAAAATTGGCCGGTCGGAGTTTGCAGCTGGTCGTTGCGGACCGATGTCGCCGGCGTGGCGGAAGCCATGAAGAAATTGGGCATCAATTATGTACATTTGGGCATAAGACCAGCTTTGCAGGAAAAAGGGAAAGAATTTCTGGCGACGGTGCAAAAGCAGAAATGGACGATAAGCAGCACGATGATAGACTTTCCGCAGGAGGACTATTCCACGCTGGAAAGCATAAAAGCGACCGGCGGAATCGCTCCGGATAAATATTGGCAGCAAAATCAAAAGCTGTTCTTGGGTGCAGCCGACGTGACAGTCAAGCTGGGCGTAAAATATCTGTCGATGCACGCCGGGTTCATCGACGAAAGTAATCCGGCTTATGCAAAGAAATTCTATGACCGCATCAAAAGCCTGGCTGACGCCGCGGGCAAAAAAGATATTATGCTTCTTCTGGAAACCGGCCAGGAATCGGCAGAAGAGCTGCGGCATTTTCTGGAAGAGCTGGATCATCCGGCGATCGGAGTCAATTTTGACCCGGCCAATATGATTCTCTATGATAAGGGCAATCCCATCGATGCGGTGCAAACACTATCACCGTGGGTCAAGCACATTCACGTCAAAGATGCAATTCGCACAAAAAAGCCTGGCACATGGGGCACTGAAGTTCCCTGGGGCGACGGCCAGGTAGGAACAAAGGCATTTCTAAGCACGCTCGAAAAGATTGGTTTTGAAGGGACTCTGGCAATCGAACGCGAAGCGGGTGACGACCGCTTCGGCGACATAAAGCTGGCAGCCGAACGACTGCAAAGTTTCAAATGATAAAAAAGGATTAGGTTAAGGAGAACCAAAATGAGCTGGCAATTATATCTGGCGCTGAGCTTCGCGATGTTTATGGAGTACGCGGTCTGGGGCGCATGGATGCCTGTTCTGGCCGCAAGACTTCTGGGACCTTTGAAAATGAGCGGAAAGCAGACCGGCTGGATTTACGCTACATTTCCGCTGGCCTGTATTATCTCTCCGCTTATTTCCGGCCTGCTTGCCGATAAATACCTCAACACTGAGTGGATTCTTGGAGGCGCGCAAATTATCGGCGCTGTTTTACTCTTTTTGGCAGCCTACAAAACAGAATTCAAAAGCCTCTTTGTGGTCATGCTATTTTACTGTCTTTGCTATGCTGCCACACTACCGCTGGTGAATGTTATGCTGTTCGCAAATGTCTCAGATATTGCCAATCAGGGTAAGGTATTCATCTGGGCGCCAATCGCCTGGGCTTTTATCGGCTGGTTCCTTAGCGGCTGGCGATGGATATTCAAAACTGGAGAGCAGGGACGAGACTGTCTATACCTCGCAGCTTTACTTTCAATAATAATGGGAGTAGGTTGTTTGCTCCTACTGCCGGCCAGGGAACCACCCGGTAAAACCGAGATTCCTATTATCCAAGCATTGGCTTTGCTAACAAATGTCAACTTCCTTATCTTTATTGCAGTCTCGATGGTCTTCTTCGCCCTGATGCAGTTATATTTCCTCAGTACGGCACCTTTTATGCAGGACATAGGAATACCAAACAAGAATGTCCCCGCTTCAATGGGCATCGCACAGGCCGTTCAGGCGATTGCAACATTCTTCCTGATGGCTTTATTTCTCGAGAAACTTGGAACGAAATGGACGCTGGTTGTCGGTTCAACTTTCTGGTTTCTGCTATACATCATTTACATCAATGAAAAACCGCCATGGCTTATCGTTGCAGGTCAATCATTACATGGACTGGCGTACGTGCTCTTTGTAATAGTAGGTCAGATATTTGCAAATAGTCTTGCATCTAAGGAGACAATAAGCTCTGTGCAGGCTCTATACTTTACAGTCACTACGGGCATCGGTCTGTTTATCGGTACGCAATTTGCCGGTTTTTTAATGGACAAGTTTAGAAAAGAAGAAAAGTTTCAGTGGCGTCAGATTTTCACTGTACCTGCCGTTATAGCGATTGTGTGCATCTTGTTCTTTGTGATCTTTTTCAAAGGATAAGCTGGGCGTCTATACAGACTTCAGGTCGTGAAAGAGCGGAATTGCTCGATGAGAAACTTTGTATATTTGCCGGGCTTGCCGTCGCCGATAATTGTGCCGTCAAATCTGACCACCGGCACAATGTCTTTGGTTGTTACTGCGATAAAAAGCTCATCTGCCCGACTTGCCTGTTGTGGAGTAAGCGACTTTTCAACTATTTCTAAGCTAATATTCTGGCCCGCCTGAATTACGTACTTGCGGGTAATCGAGGGCAGAATATTTGCAGTAAGGGGCGCGGTTTGTAGCGTTTGGCCGAAAACCGCAAAAAAAGCCGATGCAGCGCCTTCGGTTATTAAGCCGGCCTCATCTACAAATATCGCCTCGGCACAACCTTTGCGGGCGGCATCTTGCCGGGCAAGAACATTGGGCAAAAGGTTTAGCGATTTTATATCGCACCTTTTCCATCTCCAGTCCGGATGGGTCGAAACCGCAATGCCTCTGGCTTTTTCGTTTCTGCTATCAGCCTGTTCCGTGACAGTCAAAAAGAAATTCGGCTTTAAGTTTGCGTCCCAGATATGGTCTCGCAGTGCCGAACCTCTGGTAATGTGAAAATAAATCTTTGCGTTGGCGATGCCAGCCGCGTCAAAAGCTCGCAGAATGCGTGAACGAATTTGGTTTATATCTACACCGGCTATCCCGATTGCAGCCAGACTGTTGGCGAACCTCTGCAGATGCTCTTCGAGGGCAAAAATCTTGCCATTATAGCTCCGCAGCACTTCATAAACGCCGTCACCAAAAAAGATTCCCCGGTCCAGATAGACCGGCTCAAGCTCTTCCATCGCAATAATTTGGTCCTGTATCATAGCCAACTGCATAAAATCGCTCCCAATAACAGGCAGAATTTGCTTTACAAAAAAAGGTTTAGTCCTTAGTATATCGGCTCGATTTAGATTTTGAGTGCAAAAACAGGAGTTTTATGGTGTACGCGGTAATCGAACAGGGCGGAAAACAATATAAGGTCGCCGAAGGCGTCAGTTTGAATATCGAGCTTACCGAGGTCTCGCCCGATGCCAAGACAATTGAGCTAAATAAAGTATTGCTTGTAAGTGACGGCGAAAAAACAAGAATAGGCTCACCGTACTTAGAGGGGGCAAAGGTCATAGCTTCATTCAAGACTTCAGCTCAGGAATCTGTGGTCAAAGGCAAAAAACTGTATCCGATGCACTTTCGTAAACGCAAGAGCAGCAAGAGGCGCATCGGCCACCGCCAGAAGTACCTCCAGATAACGATCGACAAGATAGAGGCTTAGGCACCCAGTTTGGTGCTTGTGTTTTGTATGATTTTTTCTGCCCGCTCGCGCCAGGCAGCCGGGCCGTTCTTGGCAAAGTATTCGAACGACTCATCGTCAACCAGCTCCCCCAACAGGGTCGTGCGGTCGGCAGGATCCGGCACTTCTTGAATAATGCGTTCCCTAAACAGCTCCAGCTCAGCTAAAAACTCGCCGTGTTTTTCAGTGAAGATTTGCTCCAGTTTCTTTCTGATATGGCCGGCGTATGCGGGACAATCTCCTTCAGTGCCGATTGCTATCTGCAAGTCGCCGCGTTTAACGACCGCCGGCACATAAAAGTCGCAAAGCTCCGGCTGGTCGACGACATTGCAAAGTATCTCAAGCTCCTGGCAATCTTTATATATGCGTTTATTAAGCTGCGGGTCGTTCGTTGCGGCGATGACGAGTACTGCCCCGGCTAAGTAATCCTTGGAATACTTGGACCTGATTAGTTCGGCGCCGCTGTCGGCGCACAGGCCTGTCAGCACGTCGTTGACTTTTTCAGCCACTACGACCAGTCTGGCCTTTGCCGCCAGCAGCGAGCGGGCCTTTCGCACCGCAACCGCCCCGCCGCCTACTACAACAGCACGACGACCTGTCAGTTCCAAAAAAATAGGATATTTAGCCATACCCTGAGATTATACCAGGCGTTGTGCTGAGATAAAAATTCAAAATGCAAAATTAAGGAATTCATCGCAGATTCCACAATTTTGATATTTACATTATGATATTTGCGATTTCTCATTGCAGCCGTTATAGTTGATGAGTATTCACATGGGCAAGAAATTCAAATTGCAGCCGCCTTTGACGGAGTCCGATATACGCATACTAAAAGCGGGCGATGAAGTTCTTATCACCGGCGTAATCTACGGCGCCCGCGATATGGCGCACAAAAGATTATGCCAGGCGATAGACGGGGGCAAAGAGTTGCCATTTGATCTTGAGGGGGCGATTATCTATTTTGTCGGCCCGACACCTGCACGCCCAGGCAGAGTGATTGGCGCAGCAGGTCCCACAACTTCATCCAGAATGGATCCATTCAGCCCAAAGCTAATCGCCAAAGGCCTTAAAGCGATGATCGGCAAAGGCTATCGCGGCCCCGAAGTCAGAGAGACCTTAAAAAAATATGGCGCCATCCACCTTTCCACAATCGGCGGAGCAGGAGCACTGCTTTCGCAGCACATCATTGCCGCAGAGGTAATCGCTTACGAAGACCTCGGAACCGAAGCCATAAGAAAATTGGAGGTGGTTGATTTCCCTGCGGTTGTGGCTTACGATTCTCAT
>Ga0172365_10004512_pt1 | contig 10296 bp, 8 predicted proteins | sample LakKivSesite48cm_FD_114535 | JGI IMG/M metagenome (GOLD analysis project Ga0172365, IMG submission 114535) | Sediment microbial communities from Lake Kivu, Rwanda - Sediment site 48cm | ecosystem: Environmental > Aquatic > Freshwater > Lake > Sediment | place: Rwanda: Western Province, Lake Kivu... | reverse complement strand
GATGTACCGTGTGTAGACCATCAGTATCACCTGCTCAAACCTTGGTTAAAGTTATTTTGACGTCGAGGGCATAACAACCCTTCCCCTCACCGTATACTATGACCGGGTTGATATCCATCTCGACTATCTCAGGGAAATCCATAACGAGCTGGCTGACCCTGAGGAGCATATCCTTCAGGGCTTCTATATCCGAGGCCTCCTCCCCTCTTATGCCCTTTAAGAGAGTATACGCCTTCGTCTCCTCCATCATCCCACGTGCCTCCGGCTCGGACATGGGAGCCAGACGGAACGAGACATCCTTTAAGAAGTTGACGTAGATGCCTCCGAGGCCGAACATTATGAGGGGTCCGAATTGGACATCCTGGCTCATGCCTATGATCATCTCCATCCCCTTAGGCACCATGTGGTAGACCATGACGCCGTATATCCTCGCCTTCGGCATGAGCATGGACACGCTTGTGATGATCCTGTCGAAGGCCTGCCTGATCTCCTCGGGGGAGTTGAGGTTCAGGGCCACGCCCCCGATGTCTGTCTTGTGCAGGATGTCGGGGGAGACTATCCTCAGGACGATCGGGTAGCCGAGCTCCTCGGCCGCCTTCACCGCCTCCTCGGCGTTATCGACGAGTCTGTTCGCCGGGGCAGGCATCCCGTACGCCCCGACGACGTCGGCGGCCTCCGTTGAGAGGAGGACAACCCTGCCGTCCTCCCTCGCCGAGGCGATGATCCCTTTCACACTATCCTTATCGACATCATCGAATATCGCTGGTTCAGTGGCCGACTTGCTCAGGAAACGCTTGTAGGTGTACAGGGCTGAAATAGTCTGGATCGCCTTCTCCGGGAAGTCGAAGCATGGAACGCCGTTCTCGACTAGGAGCCTTGAGGCGTCCTCCACCGCCCTGCCGCCCATGAAGACCGCGAGTATGGGCTTGTCAGCCACCGCCGTCTTCGCCTCCACGATGCTCCTCGCGATCTCAAGACTCTCAGTCATGGCCTGTGGCGTCAATAAGACGATTGCAGCGTTCACGCTACCATCCGCCAGCACCTCGTTGAGGGCGAATCTGTAGCGATCCGCCCTCGCGTCACCGAGCACGTCGACGGGGTTACCCGTCGCTGAGGCGGGTGGGAGACTCTGGCGGAGCCTGTTCTGCAGATCACTCGAGAGAGAGGCGAGCTTTACGCCGAGCTTCTCCGCGAGGTCGGTGGCGAGGATGCCCGGCCCCCCGGCGTTGGTTATTATCGCTATCCCTTCACCATTGGGTAGCGGCTGCTCGGTGAATGCCACGCCATAGTCGAAGAGCTCCTCCACGCTCTGTGCGAGTATGACACCGGCCTTGTTGAAGGCCGTCTGGTATGCCAGGAAGCTGCCGACGAGGGCGCCTGTATGGCTGCCAGCCGCCCTGGCCCCGGCAGAGGATGTCCCACCCTTAAGGACTATAACAGGCTTCTTCTTCACGACTTTCGTCGCTGTGTCGATGAATTTACGTCCCTTCTCGATGGACTCCAGATAGAGTAAGATGACGCCTATGTCGTCGTCCTCCGCCATCGCCTCTATGAAGTCCACCTCGTCGAGGTCGGCCTTGTTGCCGAGGCTGATGAAGCTGTGGAAGCCTATGTTCTCCTTTACAATCCAGTCGAGAACAGCAGTGCCTAGGGCCCCACTCTGGGAGATGAAACCTATCCGGCCTTTCCTGGGCATTCCAGCGGCGAAGCTCAGGTTCAACGGCGTCTCAGTGTTTATGAGGCCGAGGCAGTTAGGCCCCTGAATCCTCATGTCATATTTCTTACCTATCTCCAGCAGCTGTTGCTCGAGCACTGCGCCATCGTGGCCTATCTCCTTGAAGCCCGCCGATATGACCACGAGCGCCCTCACGCCCTTCCTGCCGCACTCATCAGCCACCTGGAGAACAGATGCCGAAGGGATCGTGATCACCGCGAGGTCTATCACCCCTGGGACATCAAGGACCGATCTATAGCACCTTAGGCCCAGGATATCGGTCGCCTCCGGATTGATTGGATATATTTCGCCGCCGAACCCTGAATCCATCATGTTCTTGGTGAGGATGTAGCCTACCTTGCCGGGGGTCCTGGATGTGCCTACCACCGCGACAGATCTTGGGCGGAAGATGGCTTCAAGCTCCAAACCGGCACCCCCTGAGGCTCACTATAGTAAAAAGTATCAAAAATAAAAACGTTCAGTAATTATTATAAAGGATGGTGGATAGAGGTCCGATAATTAGAAAAAATCATGAAGAATCGGTCTATTTCGTCGGCTTCTCCTTCAGCTTCCTCTTCTTCAGGTAGGAGCCGTCGTCGTAGTGGGGTTTCCTCAGGACGCTGTCGCCGAACTTCTCCATCTCCCTCGCCTCATCCGCTAGGAGGGAAGCGCTCCTCATCATCTCGTGGGCCGACGCGCACATGGCCGTGTATACCTCCCAGTCCTTCTCCTTGAAGCAGGCATCTACGGTTATGCTCGAAACCCTTTTAGCCATCTCGTAGGCCGCTGCAGCCTTCGCCTCAGCGTAGGGGTTGGTGAAGCCCGCCGCCTTGATCGCCTTCTCCCTCGAAACGTTCATCAACGGCAGCTCGGGTTTCTCGCCCTTCTTCAGCTGCTCTATCAGCTTGTCAACCGTTTCGTAGACGATATTGTAGACGCCTGTCACAGAGAGGACCTTGATGACATCCGAGTTGAATAGCGCCATCTCTATCGGGTCGAGGAACTCCCTTCGGGCCCCTATCATCGAGTCGGCCTCTATGATCATGCCCCCCATTCCCTTCTGCCCAAGCTCCTCGAGGAGGCTCTTCGGCCCATCCGAGACGACTACAACCGGGATTCCCGCGGCCGCCACCGTCTCCCTCGCCTTCGTGGGTCCCTTCGTGCTTGCGTTTGGGCTGGTTATGAACACGAGCTGGGGCTGGAGGCTCACCATGATTTTCGCCACATCCTCAGACTGCTTCCCGCCCATGTTTGCGCCTGAGGAGACGACGCGAACCTCCATATCCGATCTCTCCGCCCTCTCGTCGAGCAGGAGCTCGATCATGGGGGCGGTCGCTATGTTACCCATCTTGAGGAAACCGATTCTCACCATATGTGGCACCTGGAAATAATGCTCTCCCAGTTAATATAACACCAATGCTGAAGGAGGATCAAGGTGGACCAATTGGAGTACAGGAGACTTGGCAGGACGGGCCACATGAGCTCGGTCCTCGCCTTCGGCGGCTACACATTGAGCAACATCTCTCAGCCGGAGGCGGACAGGATAATGAAGATCGTCCTCGAACATGGCATCAACCACATCGACGTCGCGCCGAGCTATGGAGCGGCGGAGGATAGGCTTGGCAGGTGGATCAACGAGCATAGAGACAAGTTCTTCCTCGCATGCAAGACGCAGAAGAGGACGAAGATTGACGTTAGGAAAGAACTGGACTCATCCCTCAAGAGGCTGAGGACGGATCATTTCGATCTATATCAGCTACACGCGCTTGACAGCCTAGGTGAACTCGATACGGCACTTGGGGAGGGCGGCGCCGTCGAGGCCATACTTGAAGCGAAGGAGGAGGGCCTCGTAAAGTACATAGGCATCACAAGCCACGTCCCTCCAACAATAATCGAGGCGGTGAGGAGATTCGACTTCGACACAGTGCTCTTCCCATTGAACTTCATCCTGAAGCGCCACGCAGTCCCCGAGAACGATTACGAGCCGCTGCTGAAGCTGGCGGAGAGGAAGAACCTGGGCACAATCGCCATGAAGGCCTTCACGAAGCAGCCCTGGCAGGGGGAGAGAAGGTATCAGACATGGTACGAGCCTTGGGACAATCAGGAGGAGATCGACAAAGCGCTCTGGTTCACCCTCAGCCAGGGGGTGACGACGGCGGCATCCTCCGGTGAGCCACGCCTCTTCGAGATGATGGTCGACGCCGCCGAGCGATACCGATCACTAACCATGGACGAGCAAAGGGAATTGATTGATTCGGCATCGGACCTGAAGCCCCTATTCCCGAGAAGATGAGGAAAAACCTTGTTAAACAGGACCCATCATTCTTATTGATTAATTTTGAGCGACAAGGTGAAGATATTCGGTCACCTGCTGAAGGATGTCGTGAGGGAGAACATCTGCGTGGGCTGCGGCGCCTGCGTCGCCGTCTGCCCGGTTGACGCGATAGCGCTGGAGGGTGGGGTTCCGAAAATCGTCGGCAAATGCTCCGCATGCGGCAACTGCTACAGTGTGTGCCCTAGGACAGACTTCGAAGCAACGAAGATGGAGGAGAAGCTCTTCGGGAGAGCCAGATCATCGGAAAAGGCTGACCTGGGCATCGTGAGGAAGGCTTACGCCGTCAGGGCCTTGAGGCCTGACATCCGTGAACGCTGCCAGGACGGAGGGGCCGTGACCGCCGTCCTCGTCCAGTTCCTGAAGGAGGGGGGCGAATCCGCCGTCGTCGCAGGGCTCGAAAAGGACAAGCCTTGGACGCCTGTGCCCTTCGCCGCCTCCACAGAGGAGGAGGTGGTGGAGAACGCAGGGACGAAATACACGGCGAGTCCCACAATCCTCGGCGTGAAGAATGCGGTGAAGAAGGAAGGTAAAAGGAAGATCGCGGTCGTTGGTACACCCTGCCAGGTAAGGGCGTTGAGGAGGGTGGAGTTCCTGGAGCAGAAGCAGGAAGGTCTGCCCAAGGCGGAGTACCTCAACATCGGTCTCTTCTGCATGGAGACGCTCAGCCAGGAAGGCCTCCTAGAATACCTTAGGTCCGAGGGCATCGACCCATCGAAGGTGACGAAGTTCGAGATAAAGAGCGGGAAGTTCATAGCCCACAGGATGGGCGAGCCGCCCTATGAGGTGAAGCTGAAGAGGGTCAAGCACCTGGTCCGCCCGTGCTGCCACGTCTGCACAGACTTCACATCAGAGTTCTCAGACCTCTCCGTCGGCAACGTTGGCTCCCCCGATGGCTGGTCGACGGTCCTTGTCCGCACAGAAAAGGGTGAGAGGACGCTGAAGGCCGCCGAGAAGGCCGGCCTCGTGGAGATTCAGCCTCTCGAGGAGGGTGAGAGGGGCATTGGCTTTGTCACCAGGCTCGCCAAGATGAAGCGCAAGGTGGAAACTGAGTCCTCAGGTCATTGAACCTTCTCTCCTCAGCCCATCAACTGGCGCTTTTAATTTATGTGCATTTTTCTCTAAGAAACGAAAATATTTGAATCTATTATGGTCCTTAAAACTTATTAAACAACAAGCTTTGCACTAAAAGCCTTTTGCGCATTTCCAAGACCTTACCTAGGATCGTTACATTTCTTTTCCATCAAAAGGTTATTTAATTATAAAAACAAGAAGCCATAACAGTGAAACGATAGATATGGACTGGGGAATCCAAAACCGATTATCTAGACTCATCCAGAAAGATGGTAAAGCCGTTTTCCTTCCCATCGATCACGGATACTTCCAGGGACCCACACACTGTCTGGAGAAACCGGGGGAAACGATCAAACCCATCTGGCAGTACGCGGATGGTCTGATGATGACTCGCGGAGTTCTAAGGAGTTGCATTGACCCCGCGATCTCCAAGCCCATCATTCTAAGAGTATCAGGGGCTACATCGATCGTAGGCAAAGATCTATCCAATGAGAGCTTAGTTACATCCATTAATGAGATTCTGAGACTGAACGCCTCCGCAGTCTCCATGTCGGTCTTTGTTGGGACCGAGAATGAGAACAAGAGTCTCACAAACCTGGCGAAACTCGTGGATGAGTGTGAAGAATATGGCATACCGGTTATGGCTGTTACATCAGTAGGCAGGGAGCTCGATAAAAGGGAGGCTCGGTACCTCGCTTTGGTGGCGAGAATCTCAGCGGAGATTGGTGCACGCGTTGTCAAAACATATTATTGCAAGGAGAATTTTGAGAAAGTCGTTGAAGGCTGCCCGGTTCCGGTAGTGATCGCTGGGGGGCCTAAAACTGAAACCATACGTGAAGTGTTCGACTTTGTCTACGACGGCGTCCAGAAAGGAGCCATCGGCGTGAACTTGGGTAGAAACGTTTGGCAAACTGAGAACCCTGTTGCAACCATACGTGGTATCCGCGCCATTGTCCACGATGGATATACTGCAAAGGAGGCGGATGACCTCTTCGAGCAAGTTAAGGCTGGAAAAGCATAACTGGATAACTTCTCCTTCTATATGTGAAAATTATGCTTGCCGCTGTATACTATAATAATAGAGACGTTAGAATCGTGGACATGCCTAGACCGGAGATCGAGGAAGATGAGTTTCTTCTGAAGGTGATGGCGAGCGGCATCTGTGGAAGCGATGTCACCGAATGGTACCGAGCACCTAAGGCACCTATAGTTCTAGGCCACGAAGCAACAGGCATCATTGAGAAAACTGGAAAAAACGTCAAAGACTTCCATCCCGGTGATAGGGTCTTCGTCTCCCATCACGTGCCTTGCAATAAGTGCATATACTGCTTAAATGGGCACCATACGGCTTGCGAAACGTTGCAGACAACAAAATACTATCCCGGCGGATTCGCACAGTATATACGAGTGCCGAGAATCAACGTAGAGCAGGGCACCTATAGGCTGCCCGACGATATGTCGTTTGAGGTAGGTACCTTCATCGAGCCATTAGGATGCGTCATTCGAGCGCAGCGATTAGCAGAAATTGAAGAGAAAGATGTGGTCTTGATCCTGGGCACAGGTATCTCAGGGTTACTGCATGTGAAATTGGCTAAATTAAAAGGAGTTACAAAAATATTCGCCACCGACGTGAATTCTATTCGCTTGGACATAGCAAAACGATTTGGGGCAGACAAAGTTATTGATGCAAGTGGAGATGTCATCAAGGAGCTTAGGAAAGCTAACAACGGCAGACTTGTCGATAAAGTTGTCGTCTGCACGGGATCAGCTCAGGCGGCTTTAATAGCCTTAGACTACGTTGATAGCGGTGGGACGGTAATGTTTTTTGCCGTGCCCGATCCCACGGTGAGGATCCCGTTGCCTATCACGAAATTCTGGAGAAATGAAGTCACCATTAGAACATCCTATGGCGCCGCACCAGTAGATCTGAATGAGTCATTTATGCTACTGGCTCAAAGGAAAATAATCGTTGATGATATGATTACACACAGGCTTAACATTAAGGAGGCAGCTGAGGGCTTCAGATTAGCATCGGAGGCTAAAGAATCACTGAAAGTGATTTTGAAGCCTAATGATACATAGCGCGCGCATTTAACGTATGCCACCAAGATTCTTCATCCTACGTCTCTCACGTCAACTCTAAAAAAATAGCCATAAATATAGTCTAATTATGAGTTTTACTCGCCTGAAAATTTAGTTATGGTTATTAATAATATCCAAAGAGAGAAAATGAGGCTGTTTTAAGGGCTCTTTGAATTGGAAATGTTTTACGCCTTTATAATAATAAGTTTCAAGAAAATAGACGCATCGTGTGTCCATCACCCTTCATTATCCGCCCTCCAGCCGCTCCATGGCGTTCTCAAGGTCCTCGACCTCGTAGGCTCTGAGGGCGCCCATCAGCCTGCCTAGACGCCTCCTCATGCCCTTCTCGACCTTTACCCCCGCCTTCTCAAACATGTTAGTCAGGCGTCTTTCAAGCGCACGGCCTTCCTCATCAAAGTCTGTTAAGACCAGCACGTTCAAGCAGTTCTCCGCCAAGGCATTGACGAGGTCGCTGCTCTGCACGCCGATCTGTGACAGCATCTCTGCCCTCCCATCGTAGCTGAGGCCCCTGATGGCCTCAAGGTCCCTCGGCCCCTCCACGAGGATGAGGTCAACGTATTTTCCCATGTCGGAGAGGAGGAGGCGGACCTCATTCAGCGCCTCAGCGGCGTTGTTTCTCGAGGACATGCAACTACCCCTCCGAGACAAGTATGAGGACCAAGTCGTTGACATTCGTGCCCGTCGGGCCGGTCACAACCATGTCTCTGGTCCTCTCGAAGAATGAATATGAGTCGTTCTCCGCCAGGAACTTCTCGATGGGGAGTCCAGCCTCCGATGCTCTCCTCGAGGTCCCCCCATCCACGATGGCGCCTGCCGCCTCCGTGGGGCCATCTATCCCGTCAGTGGCCAGGGACGCCACGATCGCTCTCAGCCCGGCAATCCTCCTGGCTGAGCTGAGAGCCAGCTCCTGGTTCCTCCCTCCCCTACCAGAACCCCTAACATTGACCGTCGTCTCCCCGCCAAAGATGATCGCGGCAGGAGGCTTCAGCGGCCTGCCCCTGGCAGCCGACTCCCTAGCTATCCCGGCCAGTACGGTCCCGACCTCGGATGCCTCACCCTCGACCATCGTTGAGACTATGAGAGAGTTGTACCCCAGTGCTTCAGCGGCCTCTGCCGCAGACTCGGCCGCGATCGAGTTGTTCCCAACGATTAAGTTGGTCACATGGGTGAAGATCCCGTCGCCGGGTTTAGGCGTCTCCGGCATGATATGCTTCATGCCGTATTCGAGCCTATCCCTCACTTGGCTGCTTGTGCCGGCCCAGAGTTTATGCTTCTTCAGGACGTCAACGGCGTCCCTGAAGGTCGTTGTGTCCGGTGATGTCGGCCCTGACGCTATAGTATCAAGAGAGTCACCCACGACATCGGAGAGTATCAGGCTGACGACCCTGCTGGGGTAGCATCTCCTCGCCAGCTGCCCACCCTTGACGGCGGAGAGGTGCTTCCTGACGGCGTTCAACTCGTCTATAGTGGCCCCCTTCGTCAGGAGCCTGCCCGTCACCTCCTGTATGTCTTCGAGGGTGATTCCTTCGGCGGGGTAAGGCATCAGAGCCGAGCCTCCGCCCGAGACGAGGCATATGACGAGGTCTCTCTCTCCCAGGTCGCTGACGAGCATGAGCATCTCAGCGACCCCCCTGACGCCTTCTTTGTCGGGTATTGGGTGGGAGGCACCTTGGAGTCTGATCCTTTTTAGGCTGTGCCTTTGCTCGGTTCCTCGAAGAACGTTCACGCATCCCCCGCTGACGCGATCACCGAGGATAGATTCGACGGCCTCGGCCATCGATCCTCCAGCCTTGCCGCCGCCTATGACGACGATCCTCCCCAGATCATCAAGTGATGCCTTGAAAGTCCCCGCGATGAGCTTCCCGTCTACGATCTTCAGGTTATTTAGAACCGCCTTGTAGGGATCCACCGAATCGAGAGCTGCCTCGAGGACCGTGATGGCGTCGCCTCTCAGCCTACGCAGGATCTCTGAGCCGCCATTCTGGATAAGCTGGTCGCCGTTCTTGATGTGCATGTAGAAGCCACCTCGCCGGGCTGGGTTTGAGGGAATAATTGGGGGTGGCAGGGATAAAGATGCTGCCGGTCATTCCCTGACGATGTACTCGCTCGGGCTAGGCGGATCAGGCGTCATGCCCTTCCTCGTCCTGATCTTCCTCACCTGCTCCAGGAGCATGTTGTCAGGCATGGGCGCCCAGTGGTCGAACGTGCTCTGCCAGAAGGCGCTCCCTGAGGTCGCGGCCCTCATCTCCTGGGAGAGGCCGAGGGTCTCAGAGACGGGTATGAAGCCGATGATGCCCACGACCGCCCCCTGCTGCTCGACATCGTGGACGCTCCCACGCTTCCTGCTGAGGAGGCCGGTGACGTTCCCCATCTCCGTGGCGGGGACGCGGACCTGTATCTTGTAGATGGGCTCAAGCAGCGTCGGGTTGGCCGAGAGTATGCCAGCGTATAGGGCCTGCCTCACCGCCGGCATCATCTGCGCCGGGCCCCTGTGTACCGGGTCCTCGTGGAGGGATATGTCGAACATGTCGACCATGACGCCCCTTACTATCTCGCCCGCGAGTGGTCCGGCCGAGAGGGTCCAGGAGAATCCGCCGGAGATGTGATCCTTGACCTCCCTTAAGCCTTGGATTCCGACTGTGGTGTCTATCATCATGTTCGCGTTCTGGTTGATCGCGAAGACCTGCCTCGCCTGCTTTGTGGTCCAGCCAGCCTTCTCGACGAGCACCTCCTCCATCCTGCGCTGGGAGGTGATCTCGCTTATCTCACCCATCCTGATGAGGTCGATGATCTTGGGGTCGAGTGGCGAGAGGTTGAAGAAGATCCTGTTATGCTTGTTCGGGCTCTTGCCCATGAACGGGCCGGCCGGGGACCTGATTGACTCCCTATAGACGACTGTCGGCTCGGACTCCGTCACGTCGAGGTTGTACTCCCGCTTCAAGTCCTTTATCGCGATCTCGAGGTGGAGCTCACCCATCCCAGCCAACAGATATTCGCCGGTCTCCTGGTCTATGGTGGTGACGAGGTTCGGGTCCTGGATTGAGAGCTTCTGAAGCGCGTCTATGAGCCTCGG
>Ga0172365_10004509_pt1 | contig 10301 bp, 10 predicted proteins | sample LakKivSesite48cm_FD_114535 | JGI IMG/M metagenome (GOLD analysis project Ga0172365, IMG submission 114535) | Sediment microbial communities from Lake Kivu, Rwanda - Sediment site 48cm | ecosystem: Environmental > Aquatic > Freshwater > Lake > Sediment | place: Rwanda: Western Province, Lake... | reverse complement strand
CGCTGAACAGGGGAGATAAACGAAGACGGAAAGGATTAGGTCTCTTTACCAGCTATGAACTACTTCCGCTACTAAAGAAGGACACATTTTTCGTCAATACCAAACAGCATTAACGGTAAAATATGATACCTTCTAATAGGTTCACTAGAACACTACAACCTCAATCCTCTCGTTAGAAAAAGAAAACTAAGGTCAAGCTTGCTAGGCTGTTTTATAGAATAATGTAGTGGCATGAAGCCATTCAATTTTTCCCCGAAGGGAAAACTATATTGATGTATCCGTGCTTCTCGCTACCCCTGATATTTTTAAAGTTCTATCTGCTCAATTTTCTTTATCATCGCATCCTTATCCTCTTCTGCTACGGCCATAAGGTCAAACACCTTGTCGCTCCAACCAGCCAAGCAAATGACATTTCTCTCTGGAAATTCCAGCGTTCCATATCCATTCAAGTCAAATGAGAAAACCTTAACGTTGTCGTTATAATTTTTCTTATAATCCTTAAAAGTCTTAGAAGGGCTGCAATATGAAGACTCCATCCATCCTTGCATATCGCTCAAGATTATGACCCTTTCATATTTTTTCTTCAGCTCCGGGAATATGGTCGAAAAGTCTGTTCCACCATTAAATGCCTTTTCTTCTATATACTTAGAAATCGTCATTACAGTATCATCTGGATTAACTTTCATCTCAGAACACCTCTCTGAAAACTGATATAGGTCAGCATTGTTGGACTTATAGAGAATAGCGGCAAAAATTGAGGCCTTATTTATCGGAGCGTCGTTGGTAAAACCAGTCATTGATCCAGAGGTGTCTATTACGACAGCTGTCTTGCCTGGCAACTTAGGAACATTGCTCACAGATATGTCCAACGCCTTGCTCACGGCTGAAACAATTCTCCTGTCAGTTGTCTTGAGATTGTCGTAGGCAGTCTTAAATCTGAAAGGAAGTATCAGAGACTTTTTGATGGCCTCCTCATTCACTAGCAATTCGCAAGCCGCATCAATAGATTCCGGTGATTGCTTGGCGATGTTCCTTAAGTTCCTAAGCAAGGCAAAAATTCCAATCTTCTTTTCAGTGATTAACTCTTTCCAAGCATTGCTCTTCAACTCTTCGAGCTTTTCCTCTTTCTCTTCATCGTTCTCTATCTCCTTAACCGCTTGACCAGCATCAGAAAGTTTTCTCTCCCAAGTATTAGCGTTCTTAAGTTCTCCTTCAACAAGATTTTTAATACATTCTTCCAACTCTGATTTAATTTTAGGGTGGACAAGGTTTACCAAGTCAACCATTTTAAAGCCGGAATTAGATGCCTTGTATTTAGCAAGCTGATAAGGAGAAAAATTATTTATAGCAAGAGCCAACCCCTTCTTAAGGGAGTTCGGAATCGGAGTATCTTTATCGGTTCTGACATAAGAGAGTATTTCAAGCATGTCGTCAGGCCTGTGGACAACTTGATTGATGGCGTTCTTTACCCATTGCTCGCCCTTAACGGACTTAACTAGCTCTCCGGCCATCACATGAGTGACAGACCTCATCCCAAAGATGTTCCTAGCGTAGATGGCAGCCTTAGCCACAAATTTCTTGTCTTCCAATCGCTGAATCAAATCAACCAATCTGTCTTGCTGTTCCTTGCCGCTCTCGTAGAACTTGTCTTTCAAAAACGATGTCAGCACTAAGGAAAGCAATTCAAGTTTAGTTGATTGCTTAAATGCTTTTCCACCGGCTAAGTTAACGGTTGCAGTAGAAACACTCTTTTTTGCTTTGTTGAACTTTCCCATAAAATTTTTGTTTGGAGAAAGATACCACAGGGTGTTTTTCATACAAAGAAGTAACCCTATAGTTCACTGCCAAACGAATTAATTACATTATAACCGATGTATTATCTACTTTTTTAACAGTCAACACATCAGTAAAACCATCTTTTATTTGTCTCAAGTGGCTTATGCAGATGATCTGAGAGAACCTTTCTTGAAGTTGGCTCATTATGTTTGAGAAACTCTCAGTTGACTCTTCGTCTAGGCCGATAAACAGTTCGTCTATCAACCTAAACCCAATCTTTTGCATCTCACTCAAGGCCTCTGATATGGCCACAACGATCTTTAGCTTTTCACCTCCAGAATAGTTGTCGAAGTCGAATGACTCACCTTTCTCGTTATAGATATTTATAAACAATCCTTCGCTCAATGTGTCGCTTAATGTCGTTCTCTGTGTTTCGAGAGAGATCCTAAAATCTGACAACTTAGACAATATCGTATTTATTTTTGTCTCTAGCGATGGTATTAGGTAATCTATAATGATCGATTTTATTCCAGAATTTCCAAATGCTTCCTTGGCAAGATTCACCTTGAACAGGGTAGATTCAGATTTCTTCATTTCAGCCTCTTCTTCCTTAATGGAGATGTTTGTTTTCTCAAGGTTTTCTGCCGCAGAAATGCTTTGAGTTAATTGAAGCTTAATTTCGTATAAGCTAGATGATAGCATGTTAGTTTTTACTAACAGTTCTTCGGTCATCTTTTCTACATCATTCATCTTCAATAAATCCTTTTCTATATTAAGGCAAGTTTCCTTAATTTTGTCAACGCTGACGTTTAACATGCTTATTTCAGTGTCCAGCTCGGAAATATCTTGTTTAATAGCGGAGATAGAGGCAGTAGCTGTTTCCCACTCCTTTTCTTTGATTAACAGAGCATTGATGTTATCCATCGATTCCTTAAGGATCTTATAGACAGTATTGTTGAACTCTGGCTTCTGACCTAAGGCGGCTACCTTGGCATTCCAAACGTTCATTTGCTCTATTTGTTTCTTGTTTTCTTCATTAAGGACTTTTAGCCTTTCCTCTAGATATTTAGTTTCTCCAGAAAACATCTCTGTTAGCGTTGGGCATTCACCGTTTATCAGCTTGCAATAGGTATTATTTCCCTTTATTTTCTCCATTAGTCGCTTTTCAATATCAGCAATTTGAGATTCTTTGTCCGATATTAATGGCCTGTCTGACATTAATTTATTATATTCAGATTGCCAGGACAGTGATTTCTCTAATTTTTTATCCATTGCAGATATCTGTTCTCTTATCTCTGGAGCGCTCTTTGTCTCTTTTTTTATCGACTCAATGTCGATTTTTTCAAGGTCTGTTATTTGGACGAGCTTAGACTGCATTTTAGCGGTCTTCGAAGAAATTTGCGTTTCTAAGTCGACTTTTTTTTGCTTATTTTGTTCTAGCAGTGATCTTTTTTCCTTTAGACCCTTTAATGTCTCAGAAGCTTTATCTAAAGAGATTTTTGCCTCATCAAACTCTTTGGCTGTGTCATCGTACAACTTCTGTCTTCCAGCCATTAAATCTGCCTCTTTCTTATAATGATCTGCCATTATCCTAAGCTGGGAAATCTTACCAGAAGAGAATGAAACCTTCTCTGATAGATTAGTAGACATCTCCTTAGCCTTCTTTAACAGTTCATCAAATGACGAAGTGTTAGTTATCTCCATCAACAACTCCTTCCTTTTGTTGGCAGGTTGTTTAACAAAAGTTTCTGTATTTTCTTGAAGATATGCTACTGAATTTACAAACAGGAGGTAAGAAGACTTTAAAAGATCTCGCTCTATCCAGTCTTGTTTATTTTTAAGGCCATCTATCTTCATTTGAATGAAGGCCTTTCCCTTCTTTTCTTCCAGAAGAAGAACGTGCTTCCCCTTCTTGTTGCTCTTTCTGGTTATTCTGTACAAAACATCGTCGTTATATAAAGACAATTCAACTGTAGCTTCATCTTCTCCACTCTTAACAAGGTTGCGATTATCGCTTCTTCCCTTGCCGTATAAAGCCCAAACAATGGCATCTATAATAGATGATTTTCCACTGCCAGACTTTCCGTCTATTAAGAGTTTCGATGTCTCTGGGATAATTATTTCACTATCACCATGAGACAAGAAGTTTTTTAGTTTTATTTTGTCTATTTTTATCATTTTTCTTGAGTGTTTAATATGTTTCCTACAATGGCAGTAACGTCATCTGGCCCAAAGAAGGTATTTTCATCATCCACCCAAGCAATAATTTCCTTCTTCTTTGCTTCTGCTAGTCCGAGACCCTCAATCTTAGTCTTAAGATCAGTCTTAGCATCAGCTATCTCTTTGTCTGACAAGACAGTGTCTATCGACAAGGCCTTCTGCGATCCAGCAATTACGATGTTCTTTTTACAGTGTGGACAAGTTGTCGGTAGAAAAAACTTTAGACTGTTTTCTTCATTCATATTTTTATTTTAATTGGCCAGCTATCATCGAAACAACTTCGCTCTGATATTTAGCCAGATCTAATGGTGATTTATTGCACTCATGCCAGACAGCCTCGGCAATTAATGCCAGTCCAAAGGCGTCACAAACATTATTATCGGTCAAGCTAACGTTATACTTCTTGTATGTCTCAAGCATCATAACGTCTTTGTCAGCCCTTCCGTTACCGCAGATAAACTTCTTTAATTGGGTGGGTGCGGCAACAACAAACCCTCTAGAAGTTCCTAAAGCTTCATCGATTTCAGCAGTCTCGCTTCCAAAGTTTTCAATAAGAAAGTAGTTGTTATTTGTTTGTCTAAGAATCCTTTCTCTCAATAGATAGTTTAGTCCAGCCAACTGCATCAATGCTGTGGTGTTTCTGGCCATAAACGAAAGACCTTCTAAACAAACAAGCTCAATGTCGTCACTAAGATACGGCTCAAGAGAGTTAATTATTTTAATTATTCTCTTTGTCTCTTCCATTGGGCTTTTTTTTGCTGGTGGTTTTGTTTTTACATTTCCAGACTTTACTATTTTTCCTCCGCTGACAACAACAACTCCTGTGTTCGATAAAGAGAGGTCGATTCCTAGAAATGGCATTTTAGTTTCGTATTAATTCATAAGCTTCTAATAAATCCTCGATTTTAAGCTTTTTTTCCTTGGCGTAAATCTTTATCAGGTTTTCTATGGAAAAGTCTAGCTCACCTTTAATAGCCTTTGTTTTACTTCTTTCTGTCTTTAGGCTTTCTATTATGATACTAGCTTTAAAGTTGTTGCGACAATATTCTCTTATGGCATCAATCTCCTCTGACTTTTTGTCAAAAAACAGTTTAACTAAAGAATTTTTGTCTATTTTTTCTAAACTAGCTAGTGTTGGATTTTCTACTTTTATGATAGATACTCCAGGAAGCTTAATCTTGTTTACGGTTAGATCTTTATCAACAGTGAAGATAAACTTGCCGTTTTCTCCAATCTCGTTATTAAAAATACTTCCACACAAGACAGTATTACCGTCGTTTTGTGGTTTGTGGATGTGCCCAGCAAAGATTTTATCGAACTTCTTTTCTAGCTCTTTCTTTGACAAGATAATCTCATTAAAACTGTCAGTTAAACAATTAGACGATGTAATAAAAGATGATATCGTCTGATGACAGAACAGGATCTTTCCTGTTTTTTTATTTAAAATTTCCATTAATAGCTTCTTTCCTTCTTCATCGTCTTTAACCCCTAACTCAGCTTTAGAAAAATATGGGCATAAGACGCAGTTCATTCCATCAATAACGACATTTTCGCAGGTGTCGGTAACAATCGTCCAGTTTTTATTTTTTATTTCCTTTAAAAAATCTATAGCACTTTTACCATCTCCGAACTTCTCGTGATTTCCCGCAATTACATAAATGTGTTTGTTTTGAAAACGCTCCATGAGAGCGACCAACTCCTTTAACACGGAGGAAGGATTATTCCTCGCGTTGAGCTGGTCGCCCATCATGACTATCGACTCGCAGTCGCTTAGGTCATTGACAATCTCGTCAAGTATTTTGTTTTTTTCCTCGACTCTACCGTCTGGGAAGAACTCAGAATATCCAAGCTTTTCCTTTAGGTGAAGATCGCCAATAATTCCTATCATTTTTTTGTCTTTAATTTTTATAAGATAGATGTAGGAGAAGAATCCTCTTGCTTTTCATTAATGCCTTTCATTATTTCAGAGAGATATTCAGGTTTTTTTGTTTTTCCGAGAATTGCACAGACAATGCTTCTAGCCCTTTTGTAACTAACATGTTTAAACATAGAGCTTCTAGCTAATTCAGAGATCTTCATATGTTTATTTGATAGTACGAATTCAATCTCGTTTTTGCCAACGGTCTTGTATTTGCGAGAAGTCTTGTAATGTCTTTTGGGAAGGTTATCTTTAACTTTCGTTTTATAACCTTTATCCTGACGTTCTTTAGAATGACTGTTCTCTATAGATGCTCCAGAGAGCCTAGCAACCATTCTAACAGCTGTTTCCTCGTCAACGCATTCTATTTTTATTCCATTGGCAAGGGATAAAACAATTTTATTTTCCATATGTTTTTACATTTTTATATTATTTACTTTCCAATAGTGGAAAGCTTTTCAATTATTACATCAAGGTTGGACTCGATGAATGGCAGGTTTGTGGCCTCCATCACCTTGTCCTTAATTTGAGCTGGGTCAGTAACTCCCAGAGCAGATGAGGCAAGATTGGCGATCTCCAGCAACTTCTCTTCTTTTGTTTTAGAAGAATCAGCCTTAGGAGTGTCAGCGAATGGAATTCCATCAACCTTTATCTCGTCATCGTCTTCGTCAGTATCAGCTTCTTCCATATCAACAGCTTTATTAAATGAAGAGATGACGGCACCAACTTCACTCTGATTTTTGCTCAACCAATCCTTGTTCACAAGACCAGACTTGGAGAACACCGTTAATATCTTAGTAGCGTTCTTATTTTTGCTTCCATCTTTAGGGGGAAGAACGGCAGTAAGCTTTATTCCGATGATGTCTCCAAAGTTTTTGGTCATCATCTGCTCGTGGAATCTTATCTTGGTATCTTTTTGTGCGACCTTGACCAAACCTTCGTCTGTCAACAAGTCGTAGATTATTTGGTGATTTCCATAAGAGTCATCACCCTCTCTCTTTCCAATGTAAGTTCCTTGGTAACCATCGCCAACTTTTTCAAATTTGGCGAAAAATGCTGTCGAAGGTTGCCCTTCGCTAAAAATGTCGATTTTTTCCATAGATTTAAAGTTTGAATTTTTTAGGATTTTTAAGTTTTAATACTTTTTCCAACAGTCGAGAAATCTCGTCTGTTAGTCCTTCGTTTAAATTTTCTATAAGATCTTTAGACGAAAATCTGTCGACCGCAGCATCGTAGATCTTGTTAGTTTTTAAGTGACAAAGTTCGTGCAACAGAGACATTAACAGGATTTCTTTATTTCCACTATTATACATGGGAATTGCACATGGGTAAAGTCTTATCTTGGCCTGTCTATATGGATTGTTTTCCACTATTTCCATAACAGCAACTGCTCCATTTTTCCTTGTAGGCTGTTCAGTAGCCAGCTCGAGACAGAAGAAGAAATCTTCACAACCTATTTCTTTAGAAGCCTCGTCGATTATCTCCTTTATCCAAGAAATGGCCTTGGCCTCATTTTGCTCATTGAGATTAGCCAACTTATTTTTTTCTTTATTTTTCATATTATAATGATAGCATACATTTTTTAACTTGTCAAGTGTTGACAATGTTAGAAATGTTTTTATCGTTTTGGGTCGTCTTTTAAGGCGTTTATTATGTCTTTTACAACTCCAGATCCTTCCTCTGTGGTGACTGCGTTGTTTGAAAACAGCTCTTTAAAGACCTTTTCCTTGCTCTTTAAGAGGTTGAACATAAGTTCATCAATGGTATCATTGCAATATATTTGATAAATGTTTACTGATGAAGCCTTCTGACCGATTCTGTGACACCTATCTTCTGCCTGCCAGTGATCGGCTGGGACCCATGAATAATCAACAAACAGGACGTTAGAACCGCTTGTTAAGGTTATTCCAACCCCAGCACTCTTAATTCCTCCAAGAAAGATTTTTACTTTATCATCTTCTTGAAAAGACTTAATGGCATTGGCTCTATCTTCGTCTTTGACCTCTCCGCAAATCATCACGGCTGGCTTACTTTTATCGGTGTTAAAGTGTTCTTGAATTTTCTTAAGGGTGTCAACATACGTCGAGAACACAACGACCTTTTCTCCAGAATCAATTATATTTTCTATTAACTCAATAGCACTTTTTATTTTCCCCTTGCTCAATATCATTCTTAGTTCATTGAGTTTAACAAGCTGTTCAGCCATTAAGCTTTTCTGTATTTCTAAATGAGACTTTTTCTTAACGTCTCTAAGATATTCAACAAAGGCCTTTTCGATCATCTTGTATTTAGAGAACGACTCCCTGTCTAGCTCAACTGGTATGTTTATGTGGTTTTTCTCTGGCAAATCTAAGAGAACTTCTTCTTTAACCCTTCTTATCAACAGGTGTTTAATTCTTTCTTTTAACTCTTGTATGTTACTAGCTCCGTCGCAATTCCAGCCAAATCTATCTCTGTGTCCATTGCAATACCTCGCTGTAAATGATATCCAATTATTCCAAGTTCTTGGATCAAGAATGTTTAACAGGTTATATAGCTCAGAGGGGCGAGATAAAAAGGGTGTTCCAGAAAGAAGAATTAATGATGGGATGTTTCTAGATAGGATTTTTACCGCCTTACTGCGAATAGCTCCTTGTGTTTTTACGTAGTGAGCCTCATCAACTATCATACACTCTATCCTCATGCTAGACAGGACGTTTATAAATCTCTTTAAAATGTCGTAGTTTATTATTAGATATTGATACTTACTATCAAACACCTCGTTTATGTCAGTATTTGCATCAATAACCAAAGAATTTTTTCTATGGAGAGATTCACTAATTTCTTTTTTCCATGAGTATTTAACGCTTGCCGGACAAACAACCAACACCTTCTTTTTATTAGTATAAGCTGAATAAGATAGGGCTTGTAGCGTCTTACCTAAGCCCATGCTATCAGCTATAATCCCTCGACCTCCGTTTTCTAATAGAAACTTAACCCCCTTTTTTTGAAACGGATAAAGACTTTTTCTTATTCCTGGAATCGACAACTCCACGTCTAGTTGGTTGTCCAGGTAGCTTATTATTTTTTCTTTGCCTTCTATTTTCATTTATTTTATTATTTTTAACCCATGATAGGGTTTTTCCTTTTCGTGATCCATTGCTTGCTGCTTTTATGCGTTTCAACGTTTCATGCTCATCATAAATTCCAAGCTTTCCTAAAACATTAATTGGGGTTATTATTCCTATTTTTTTGTAATAGAGAAGCTTGGTTTTTGAGCAATTGAGTTTCTTCGATAACTCTAAAACGGTTGTTAATTTTATCTTTTTCATAGGCTTATTCAGTTTTTTTAGCTCTATTTAATCTCTTTTCTTCTAAATACTTTCTGTTTTCAGTTGTATATTCCTTTCTGTTAGGAACCTTCGAGATCGTCATATTCCCTTGATGAAACACTCTTGTTTTGTGTGTGCGATAGGTTTCATAGCCAAGGTCTCTTACTCTATCCCAAAGATCTCTGTCTTCTCCCATTCCTAAACGGAACTTTGGATCAAATATGAAACCATCCTTTTCCATAAGTTCCTTCTTTAATGATTGCTTCATCATCCAAAGACTTCCGAACTCAGCATGGTCTCCAATAGCTTCATAATTCTTTTTTAAGTCTATTGTTTCCATCGCTAAGGCGACGTTGGCATCTTCTGTCTCCTTCATTAAGGCTGGCATTGATATCCCCGGAGGAATCTCTAAGGTTATATTTTCAAGGATATCTATTAATCTATCTTCCCACCCCTTCCAAACAATAATATCGTTATTCAAACAAACTATATATTTTCCAGAGGCGAGTGCAAAACCTTGTTCACACGATGGACCAAAGCCAAGATTTTCCTTGTTTCTTATTAACACATCAGCCTTAGACCAAAACTCTGACGGCAATAACTTATAATCATTAACAACACGCTCATTCTCAGCTCTTTCTATCCTAAGGAGCTCTATGTCGGCATCTTTAAGGGTGCTACCGTTGTCTATGATTATCAGTTCGAATTTTTCCCTATCAGTTCTTTCTAGCAACTTCAACAAGCATTCAGCGGCGAACCAGAATGTTTCATGCTTTCCATATTTTCCATGTTGATTTTCTGTAAACCAACAAGGAATAACAATCGACATTAGTGGCGTTTTTTTATCAAACATCTTATTCTGCGACCTCTCCATCTATTGTTATCTGGCTACTCTTTTGAGAAAAAGGCTTTAATGTGGTCGTTTCCTTTTCTGAAAGCCAGTTTTGAAGATTGGAGATAGTAAGCGTTATTGCGTTGGTTAAATAATCACTGAAGAATGAAGGAATGTCACCTTTCTTATTCTTTCCAAGCATCTCGTTAAGCCTGATCAATAGCAATTCCATTACATCTATCAT
>Ga0172365_10004506_pt1 | contig 10303 bp, 13 predicted proteins | sample LakKivSesite48cm_FD_114535 | JGI IMG/M metagenome (GOLD analysis project Ga0172365, IMG submission 114535) | Sediment microbial communities from Lake Kivu, Rwanda - Sediment site 48cm | ecosystem: Environmental > Aquatic > Freshwater > Lake > Sediment | place: Rwanda: Western Province, Lake... | reverse complement strand
GTTCATTGCTGAGTTGGCGAAGCGATTGAGCAAGCGCGGCGGTTAAGCTAAATCCAGATAGACCGAAAAGCGCGGAAAGATGAGCACACGTTGCATCGGAAGCTGTGAAAGTGTAATGCAGATTAACCGAGTTAGGCTTGCATTGGACAATGGATAAGGGGATTATGTATAGACAATTAGAATTATTTGAGAGAGATACGAAAGATATGACAAGTCATAAAGCGGAATCTTATACTGGGATATATGGGATGCATAAATACTGGTCTAAAAAACCCCATAATATTGTCCGTGATTTAATTTTACGATATTCTGATGTTGGAGACATCGTATTAGACCCTTTTTGTGGCTCTGGGATTTCAATAACTGAATCCATTTTCACTAAAAGAAAAGCGGTTGGGATAGACATAAATCCATCCGCAGTTTTTATTACTAAACAGATGATTATAAAAATACAAACAGAATTACTCCAAGAAGAATTTAGAAAAATCGAGGCAGATGTTAAGGGAAAAATAAATTCACTCTATGGAGTAAAAAGAATAAATAGAACTTATGTTGGGTCGCATTATCTTTGGGAAAATGGCAAATTGACGGAAGTTTGGTATAAAAATGGTAAAACAAAAGTAATTGAAAGCCCAACTGAAGCTGATTTGAAACTAGCGCAAACCTTTTCTTATGAAGAAATCCCTTATTATCACCCCAAAAATGCCTTCTTTCATAATTTGCGCATCAATGCAAAACGTGAAAATCACATCTATGATTTGTTTACGCCGCGTAATTTAATGGCACTTTCGTTATTAATGCATAGAATAGAGCAAATTGATAACATCGAGATTAAAGAACTTCTAAAATTTTGTTTTACGGCAGCTGCCGGACAAGCGAGCAAGATGGTGTTTGTGGTAAAACAAAGAGGCAAATTTAATGATAAAGCGAGAGAAAACAAGGGGAAGGAAGTTGGAAGTTGGGTAATCGGCTATTGGATACCGAACGAGCATTTTGAAATAAATGTGTGGAACTGTTTTGAAAACAAATATAAAAAAATATTTAAAGCAAAGAAAGAGCAAGAAAACGCAAAATATTCAATCACCGAGGCTAAGAAATTTGCTGAATTGTTAGACATAACAAGTTCAAGAAATTTGCTCCTTGTAAATGAACCAGCTCAAAAATTTTTAAAAGAAATTTCAGATAATTCTATAGATTATATAATCACAGATCCCCCTCATGGTGATCGACAACCATATCTTGAGTTAAGTATGATGTGGAACAGTTGGCTTAAAAAAGAGGTGAACTACGACGATGAAATTGTAATAAGTGACTCCGTAGATAGAAATAAAGACATACACAATTATTATTTGTTATTAAAAGAAGTATTTAGCGAAATTGAAAGGATATTAAAACCAGATCATTTGTTTACTTTAATGTTTAATAGTTTAGATGATGAAACCTGGATGAATTTGGTTACCTTAATGAGTAGGCTTAAATTTGAGTTAGAAACAATCGAGGCTTTAGAGTATTCTGCTAACTCGGTTGTCCAAGACACGCGGGGAGCTGGGCTAAAAAGTGATTTTATATTAACCTTTAAAAAGAATGAAAATAAAATTTCAAATAATGTTGAACTCATCTCTATGCAGAGTAATCGTCAATACATCATCAACTTAATTAGAGACAATCTAAAAAATAGAATAGACGGGCTAGAGACATATCAAATCATAAATTTATTGGTTCACAACCTGCTACAACAGAACAAGTTTATCAAATTATCAGAAATATTAGATATGCTCAAAGACGAGTTTAAGAAAAAAGGGTATAAATGGATAATGGAAGAGATATAATATGGATCTGAGACAAGCCTTTAGAAGTCTAAAGAGGTACTACCAAGATAATGAATTTGAAAAAATATTCAGCCATGATCTTGGGATATACTTTCTAAAAATGCGTTCTATATCAAGAAGTAACATTTTAAGAAGTTTTGGCGATTGGATGGGAATTGATACCTGTGGAATCCCTGGTCGAGATTTATTTGAATTTATGTTTTGTAAGAGTATCTCAACTGAAATGATGGATAAATTTATTAGACATATCTATGATATAGAAAGAAAAGAGAGGATTAAAAATGAAGATTATTTATATTCCCAGCTCTATAAATTGAAAGTTTTTGACTGGGGTGGTTTCTATCAAAACGCAGTTGAACAAACAATAGTAAACAATTATATCAAAAAGATTCAAGCTTATGATCAACTTTGTGAAAGTATTGATAAAGACATAAATCCAAGATTACGTGGATACATATTGTGTTCATGGTACAATCATTGGACATCTATATTGATAGAAGATATGTTTAAAGATCACCCCTCTCTTCTGCCCGCGGTGGGGCTGATAAAGAAAGTAGATTTTTTCTGGAATGATTTTCCCTTCGATTTAAAAGTTACATATTTCCCCCAAGGGTTCATGCAATTAAAAAGAAATGAGTTAGGGTTATCTTCTGAATTCACAGATTTGAAAAGATTCGCAAGAGAGCATGCTATTCATTATGATAGAAACGCAAACAGCGATGAAATTTTTTCTGAACTTTTAACAAAAATTTCTGAAGATAGCTCAAATGAAGCGAAAGAATTTATCAAATATTTTCATAAAACTAGGGAAGAAATAATTCTGGACACTATAAAAAATCCAACAGAGCTGATTAAATGGTTTTATGAAGAACAAGGTATTAGAAGATTCGATGCGGCAAATAGATTTTTCATGGTTTTAGTTGATTTAAAAAATTTAGAGGATAGTTGGAAACTTAAAAGAAATAAAAAATTGTTACATGAAGAGATAAATAAATTCTTAAATAACAATATTAATCTAAATTTTGAAAGTTTAAAAATATCTTTTACTTGGCAAGATAGAGCTTATACGACTTATTCTACAGCATTATTCGTATTTAAAAGATAAGCTATTATGCGTCAAACAATGTCCTCTAACAGAGCGTATCTGGCTTCGGTGCTCCGTATCTTCGCCCAAATTTGCCTTCGGACGAACTTCAGATACGTCAGCCGTCATCCGAAATTCCGAACCTCCGCTATAGGATGAGGGAAAAATATGACTAAGGAAGAGACATTCGAAAAAATTGTCCGTCTCCTTAAAAGCCACGGGGTGAGAACGGTGGCCGTCTTTGGCTCTTATGTTCGAGGCGAGGAGAAACCGGGAAGTGATATAGATATTATGGTGGAGTTTTCAGAGCGGAAAAGCCTTCTTCAGCTCGTGAGAATAGAACGAGAGTTGTCGGAGGAGTTGGGAATAAAAGTGGATTTGTTAACAGAGAAATCTATAAGTCCCTATTTGATTGATACGATAAAAAGGGAGATGAAGATGATTTACGGATGAAAAAAGGAGACACTCCATATCTGAAGCATATTTTAGATGCTATAGCCAGAATAGAAGAGTATACCGCCGGGATAGAGTACGAAGACTTTATGGAGAATCACCTTGTACAGGATGGGGTAATACGGCAGATTGAGATAATAGGTGAAGCTGCAAAGAAGGTATCCGATGAGATCAGAGAGAAGCATCTGGACATTCCTTGGAAAGATATGGCTAGGATGAGAGACAAATTGATACACGATTATTTGGGCGTAGATATGGATGCCCTTTGGGATACAGTCGAGAATGATATCCCCACACTGAAAAGCAAATTGAAAGACCTCAGTGAAAAAGGAGAGAAGAAATGAATGTGGTTCGTAACTTTCTCAAGCCTTCGGCTTGCTTGGTGCTAACGCACTTGGACAACAGAGAGTGTCTAGCTCCGCACCTTCGGCACTTTGTCCAAATCCTGCTTCGCAGGACTTCAGCTACGCTCGGAACATCAGGCGAAATGACATACCAATAACTCTGTTAGCGCTATATCGAGAATGTGAGGTGGTCTGATGAACGAGCGCGAAAATGTAGAAGTTGTGCAGCGCCATTTTGCGGCATTTGCGCAGGGTGACCTCAAAGCGGCCCTGGACGTCTTTGCCGAGACGGTGGATTTCCAATCACCGGTCACGCGAACCGCACCGCAGGAAATCTCGTGGGCTCGATCGCGACACAGCCGTGAGGAGCTTGCTGCCTTCTTCAAGGAACTCGGTGAAAAGATGGAGATCGAACGGATGGAGACGTTGGCGTTTACCGCCCAGGGCGATCGTGTCATCGTTGAGGGCAGGAATCGTGGTACCGTGAGATCCACCGGCCGCACTTATGAGCACGACTGGGTGATGGTGCTCACGCTGCATGCGGGAAAAATAGTCCGGTGCCAGCACTACTATGACACCGCGGATCTCGTGGCAGCCTTTCGCCGCGAGTAAGTTTCTGCGACTATCGGAACTGTCCCGGCGCTCAAGGGCTGCTACTCCTACGGCGAGACGCTTGATGAACTCCTGAAGAATCTGAAAGAGGCGATTGAAACACATCTTGAAGCGTTCGGAACGGAAGAGAAGGATTTGCCCGTTACCAGATTTACCGGCGTTCAGGAAGTAGAGGTGGAAGTGTAGGCGGAACAGGTATTCGTCCTGGAAGAAGTTCCCCCTTTATTAAGTCCTTTACGAACCGGAGCACCGATGAAACTCCCGCTGATCTCTGGCGATGAAATGTGTAAGATCGTCACAAAGCTAGGCTTTGTGATGGTTCATCAGAATGCTTTAAATTACTAATTCATTAATTTCGTAGTAGAGACCAATGACCAGAACGATAGATGTGGTTTACGAGAACGGAGTTTTCAGGCCGCTCACGCCGATCGAGGAGAAGATACCCGAAGGAACGAAAGTTGCGATTGAAATTAAAGGTGTCGTAAAGGAGCGGCTAAGAAAGTACAAAGGAATCCTAAAAGCCAAGGTCAGCTCGGAAGAGTTGGATGAGTTGTACTACCATTATGTCGCCGAACGAACGGATATTCCTTGATTCCAGCATCATTATCGGTTTATTTACCGGTGATGACGCAGCAGAGATGATCTTAGCAAGACCAGTCGATCAATCGCTATTCATTAATGATGTTGTATTCAGTGAAGTTATTTATAAATCAATTATTCTGAAGTTCTTGGAGACTGAAGGGAAGTTCAATTTGAAGAAGTTGAAGAAAAATCTTGATAAATATGTTTATCTTTACAATGATTTTTTAGAGTTCTGTGATGACTTTGGGCTCCAATTCTTGGTTATTACCAAAGCTGTTGTTGATCTTGCGAGTTCTTTGGCTTCTCTCCACAAGCTGCTACCGAATGATTCGTTAATAGCAGCAACCTGTAAGCATTATGGAATTGGAAAGATCGCTTCTTTTGATCCTGATTTCGAGCAGCTTGAATTTTTGGAGCTTATCGCGTGACGCGCGAATCTTTCAGAAGAAATCCAGCTCCTCGAGCTTCGCCACGCGCTCCTTCTTCCCGAGGACGACCACGGTATCGCCCTCGAGGATCTCATCCTCGGGCCCGACGCTCGAGATCACCTTCCCGTTCCTGATGATCGCCACGATGGAGGCGCCCACCCGGTCCTTGATCCGCAGATCTTTTACTTTCTTTTCGCGATCTTACGCCCGTTAACTGCTAAGCCGTTTTGACGCAGAATTTACGGTGACTTCTGAACGCTCTGGTGCACCTTTTCAACGGCCCCATTTACCGCTTTGCCAATCCGATCGCCATTCTTGGCAAGGAGCGAGCCAATGATCGGGAGGAGAATCACGTAGACCACGATGAGTGCGACCACCTGATCGGAGATGCCCATGTGACGCTCGAGTGCGATCGCCAGGAGGATCACCGAGAACTCGCCCCGTGGCGTGGTGTATGCTCCGATCCTCACCCCGGTTTCAAGTGAGTTGTGCAACCTCTTGCCGATGACCGCACCGCTGACGAATTTGCCCAGGAGTGAAAGTGCGATAAGCGCGAGGCAGATTAGCATAAACTCTACGGGCGGCACTTCACGGAACGTTACGGGGAGCAGGATGCCGAAGGAGAAGAAGAAGATCGTGAGGAAGAAGTTCTTCAGCGTGATCAGATCCCCGAGGAGCTTCTTGAAGGTGTGGACGCCCGAGAGTGCGGCGCCGATGAAAAAGGCGAGGATCAGTTCAGAGATCTCGATCTGCACCAGACTACCCAGCCAGTAGGCCAGTGCGGAAAACCCGAAGAGGAGCGCGAAGACGAGCAGGATCGGTATCTCATCATCGCGATCAAAGAGCGAGGTGAACAACCCGTTCAACCGCCTGACGAAGACCAGGATGCACACGATGAAGAGCACCGTAAGGGCGATGTCGAGCGGGATCAGAATAATGAGGCTGCTCGGTGAGGTCGTGATGGAGACCAGTACCGCAAGCAGAATCGCCAGTACCAGGTCCTCAAAGACCATCAGCCAGACAATCGTCTCAGCTTCCGGATAGATCAGTCGCTTCTCCTCTATGAGCGAGGTGATCACGATAGCAGAACTACTGATGTACACGACGAACGCGAGGATAAACGTCTCGAGAATCGTGAGGCCGATGACCCATCCAAAGATGAATGCCAGCGAGAAGTTCACCACGAAGTCCGTGATACCCGCGAATAGCCTCCCTCGCTCTCGCAGGCCCTTCACGTTGAACTCATAGCCGATATAGAAGAGCAGCAGGAGCAGCCCGATCTTGCCCAGCCACTGGACGAACTCGTAGGAGCTGATCAGGTCAAGCCCGCTCTTGCCGAGGGCCAAACCAGCAATGATATATGCTGGAATTGCAGCTTGCCGCAGATATTTCGAGCCCATGCCGAGAATGAGGCAGGAGATCGAGATAATAGCCAAATCGGTAAAGAAGTTCATTTAGCTATCGTGCAGGAACTCCCGTTCACAGGCCTTCAGTTGATCATGCTCACCAATCACGACGAGCACGTCACCCTCCTCAAAGATCGTATCGGGTGGTGGGCTAATAATACTCCGGCCCCTTCGTGCAATCGCGATGATGGTTGCCCCGGTTCTCTTCCTGATCCCTAAATCCTTAATACTCTTCCCGGCAATCCCCTTTGGTGCTGGACAGATATGGATATTGATCCGGAGGTCCGCGATCTCGGAGAACGAGACCTCAACACCTTCCTGCTCGACGGTGAGCATCGCACCGGTCAGAACGCTCCCGAGGTGCCGTGCTTCTGCTGAGGTCAGCTTTGCCACCGCCGGCTTATCGGCTCGGGCTTCTAAGACATAGAGCTCAATCTCGCCGGTTCTCAGGAAGATAACCGCGACTCGGTCCCCTTTAGGACTTTCGATCTCATACTTCGTGCCGATCTCCGGAAGTTCAGAGATTCGCATGATGCACCCTCCCCGTAGTACCTATGTGTAACCCCAGCTTATAACCGCATCATCCCTACCCTTCTAGTACTCGCTGAGAAAATATAAGGATCGGCACTATCCGGGAAATCCAGGATAGGTTGAGGAGACTCGGGCTGTCGGTCAAGCGTGGAGACCGAGAAGTGAGACGAGCGTAAAAAGGAACTGGAGGATCCAGGAAAATCGTTGCGATCTCTACAAAAATGTTGAGACATTTCGCCGCTTGGAGGTTGTGCCAGAATGCCGGTATTCTAAGTATTTAAGTAATGAAGTCAATGTTCGAAACTGAACGAACGGCAAAAATGGAGATACTGAAATGGTATTAAGCGACTTCAAAAAAGAACTTTTGTCCACGCTAAAATCACTTTCACCGGCAATAGCGCTGATATTCCTCTTTCAGATATTCTTTATCAGAATGCCCCTTTCAGAGTTTATCAGAATAGTACTGGGATTACTCTTTGCGGTAGTTGGTTTTGTACTCTTTATCCAGGGTGCAAAGCTTGGACTTCTACCGCTGGGTGAGCGGGTCGGTACTTCACTGATAGAGCGGCGTGCCCTCTCGCTGATATTGCTCTTCGGATTTCTATTAGGAACGGTGCTCACCATAGCAGAGCCAGACGTACGGTTATTAGCCTATCAGATTGAAGCAGTGATGGTATCGGACATCTCCCGTGGTGAGATCATCTCTGTCTCAGCACTGGGTCTGGGACTATTTGCTCTTATCGCCCTGCTCAGGATCCTGTTTGATACACCTATCGAGTATATCATCGTTCCGGGCTACCTCACCTGCTTGATCCTGGCGCTCATCGCGCCGGAGGAGTTTCTGGTCCAAGCGTTTGATATGGGCGCCGTGACCACCGGTCCCATGACTGTTCCCTTTTTGATCGCGTTTGGCGTGGGCATGGCATCCGTTCTTGGTGGAAGGACCCGGCTCAAGACCGGGTTTGGCATTATGGCTGTGGGCTCTATAGGACCGATCATGGCAATCTTACTCTGGGGTATCATCCGGGGGTGGCTATGATGGACCAGGCATTCGAAGTCCTGCTCGAAGTGGGTAGAGCAATAACACCGGTACTGGCTTTAATCCTCTTCTTTCAGCTCGTTGTGCTGCGAAAGATACCTCCGGAGATCAAACGTATGCTCCTTGGCGTGGTGATAGCTGTTTTCGGATTCTTCCTCTTTCTGCTGGGTGCAAAGATGAGTCTACTACCCATGGGAGCGCGGATTGGAGCTGTTCTCTCCGGGTATGATATGCTCTGGGTGGTTCTCTTCACGCTTCTCTTTGGGGTTATAGGTGCTTTTGCCGAGCCTGCCGTGAAGATTCTCGCCTACGAGGTAGAGGAGGCCTCGTCCGGCTATATACGCAAAAATTTCGTCATTCCTCCCATCGCCCTCGGGGTTGGATTTGCGCTGGTCTTCGGGACGCTCCGGATTTTCCAGGGGCTATCTCTTGCTTATATCCTGATACCGGGCTATACATTCATGCTCCTGTTAACTCTCATTACGCCCAAGGAATTTGTGCCGATCGCTTACGATGCCGGTGCGGTGGCTACCGGGCCCATAGCAACGACCTTTGCCCTCCCGATGATGACCGGTATGGCGATTGGCTTAAAGGGTGGCGGAGCTGGAATTCTGGGGCTGGGAACGGTGGGCTTAATTGCGATGTGCCCCATAATCTTTATGCTCTCCTTCGGTATTATCCTTACTTGGAAGAAGGAAAAGGGGAATGCTTAGCGAGTGCACGTTTCAGTTGATCGTGGCTGTGGTTGAAACAGGACGCGCGAGTGCTCTCATGGAAGCGGCGAGAGCGGCAGGTGCAGAAGGCGGTACGGTACTGCACGGCCGGGGTACCGGCATCCATGAGCACAGCAAATTCTTGGGCATTCCAATCGAGCCGGAAAAAGAGATACTTTTAATCCTGATCGAAACGACCACTACCAAGACCGTGCTTGACGCTTTGGTGACGGCTGGAGCATTGAATGAACCGGGCAAAGGAATCGCCTTTGTGCTGGATGTCTCTCAGGTTGCGGGAATTTGTCACCGGGGCAATAAGGTGTCTTCTGTTAGGGAATAGTTCTCTTCTTGCGGTACTGCAGTTTCTCAACCGTTTCCTTTGCCTATAATCCTCGTGTCTTAGATGTAGCGTGGTGAGCATAAGCGAGCTTATGGTATGCGCTTACAAAATTACGTGGGCCCTCACATGGGCCCGAAGGGATTCGAACCCTTGACCGCCCGGTTATGAGCCGGGCGCTCTATCCGCTAAGCTACGGGCCCCTTTCGTTCCGTAGTTGCAGGTAGCAGCGTCACCTATAAATATGTTCCCGGGAGCCCTGGCAGTACACGGTTGGTCGTGGTACGCGGAGGCGTAATCAGGCTTTTTAGCTCCTCGCGGTCACCGGAACACGTACAGCACGAGCGGTAACTTTCCGTGTATATGAGAAGCAGCAGAAGGCCGTGCAGACGCTGAAAAAATAAGAAATCTCGTGCAGCATTCTTGATAGTAAGTACCGTGGCTGAAGTCCCGGAGTCGTGGCCTGGGACGTGCTGCAAGATCGGAGAGGCGCGATGAGTAAAAAAGATGCTTATAAGCGTGAGCTGGCCCCGCTCCTTGCTGCTCTGTGCGAGCCCGGCGAGCACGAAGCGCTTTCCACCTATCTACTCGAGCACAGCAACCTCCCGGGGCCGCGTGGCAATTTGGAGCTGGCCGCGGCATTCGCGGAGCTGGCTGCCGAGCTGGTTCTGGAAGCGCCCGAGCCCGTGTGGCGCTCCTGTGTGCAGTTAATGGGACTAAGCGTGGAGGAAGCGCCGGTGAACGATCCGCGTGAGTTCCTCGCCTTCTGCGGCACCCAGGCAATCGGCGCTATCGGTTCGGTCTCATCTCAGTATTACCACGAGACTATCACGCGCCTGCACGCAGCAGCGAGCGACCCCAGGTGGCGTATTCGTGAAGCGGTGGCCATGGGGCTGCAGCACCTGCTCGCCAGGGAGCGCGACCGAACGCTGGCTGAATTGGCGG
>Ga0172365_10004504_pt1 | contig 10304 bp, 7 predicted proteins | sample LakKivSesite48cm_FD_114535 | JGI IMG/M metagenome (GOLD analysis project Ga0172365, IMG submission 114535) | Sediment microbial communities from Lake Kivu, Rwanda - Sediment site 48cm | ecosystem: Environmental > Aquatic > Freshwater > Lake > Sediment | place: Rwanda: Western Province, Lake Kivu... | reverse complement strand
GCCCAGGCACGTATGCGCTGTGGCAAGACGCTCGCCAGTGCGCTCAACCCCAGCGCCGCTGCCGCTCCGATGGGGACAAGCGCTGGAAAGAGATAGCGGCCCTGGTGCTGGACGAAGGTCAGGTTGTACCAGAAAAAGGAGCAAGTGGTCAGAAGGCAAGAGGCAAGCAGCAAGAGCAAACTGGCGCGCTGAAGTGGTGTCAACCTGGGGCGGCGCCGGTCAGACAACCACCACAGGAAACCCGCGACCAGCAGAGCGGAGAGTAGAGCCAGCGCCCGGTAGATGCGAGCCGGGAGCACCAATGCCATCCAACCGAACTGCCCCCAGAAGCTCTGGAAAGTGGTGCGAGCCATGCGGCCCAACAGTCCGCCCCAACCGTATAGCGCCAGCCACTCGGTTGAGCGCGGTTGTCCTGCGACGACAACGTTGTGCCGCGCCCACCCCAGCAGGTCGCGCCAGCCATAGGTGAGCCCATTGCGAATGAACCAGGGGGCGGAGACCAGCAACGCCGGGACGAGCATCCAGGCCAGTTGTCTCACTGCCCACCCCCACGTCCGGTACTCTCGTCGCCAGCGGACCGTCACCGCCAGCACCGCCACTCCGACGACGCTGTAGGCCGTCGTCTTGATCAGCAGCGCCGCCGCCAGCAACAGACCGACGCGCCACGGTCGCTCGTGACTTCCACTGAGGTAGACGATGAGCGCCCACAACGTGCTTCCTACGACGAGCTCCGCCAGCGCGTCATTGTTCACCCCGGCGGTCATCGCCACGTGCTGAGGGATGAACGCGACGAGCGCGGCCGCCATCAATGCCAGCTCAGGCCTCGTCGGGAAGATCGCCCGCACGGTCCCGCAAGCGACGACCAGCAACCCGGCCCCACACAGCACCGACAGCAGCCGTAGCGGCAATACCGCGCCGCCAAAGAGCAGGTAGACTGGCGTTGCCAACAGGTAATACAGTGGTGGTTGATGATCCTCGTACTCCACCGGCTCGACTGTGAGTTCTGGAGGGAATTTTCCCCCCTTGAGGCGCTCGAGGTAGGCCTGGTCGTAGTCGCCGGGCTCGATGACCGGGAAGCCCTGGCCCTCGGCCAATGAGCGGACATAGTTGTAGTGGGCGGGTTCATCAGGGACCTGCCAGGTGGGGGTGAAAACCGCATAGAGAACGCCAATCGTGGTGTAAGCAGCAACGATGACGACCAGAAGGATACGGGGCAGCAGCCTTGGGTTCACGGTGGCTTATTGTACCCGCATTAGGGCCACTTGACAAGCACGCCGAACTCTTGCTCACAAGTTACTGACTTTCCTCGGGTTCCGCGCCGGTCGGCGTCCCCGGCGCCACGCCCGTGATGCGCACGAGCGTCCCCACCGGTGCCCACTTGTAGAGTGTCTCCGCGTCGCCGACGTCGAGGATGATACAACCATAAGAGGCCGGCCAGCCCAGGACGCCAGCCCACAGCCGCCGCCCGCTGGACGTGATCGGTAACTCGTGGATGCCGTTAAAGAACTCCGGCCCTTCCTGGTAGACCGCCATGAAATAGGGCATCTCCAGGTCCCAGCGAGGGGCAAAGGCGTTTGGCTCCTTGAAAAGCACCTGGAACTGCCCGGCGATGGTTGGAGTGCTCGACATGCCGCTGGAACAAGTGAACTCGTAGACTAACTGCTCATTCTCGTACGCGCGCAGCCGCTGTTCCGACAGGCTGAGCTCAATGCGCTTGCCGGGCGCCAGTGGCTCGGGAAAGAGCACGTCAATGGAAGGGACGACCAACTCCATGCCGATCGCCAGCGCTTCTGGATCCACGTCGGGATTGGCCTCCTCCAGCCGCCACTGGGGAAAGCCATGTTGGTAGGCGATGTTGAAAAAGATGTCGCCCGGCTGGACTACATAAGTGCCCTCGGGATGACGGATGCGGCCCTCAACCTGGTGTTCCCCGGTGGCCAACGCTGCCATGGTGCGCGCCAGCGTCTCGGCGACGTCCAGCACTCGCTCCGGCCCCAACTGTGGCGCAACCTCGAACAGCCAGGCCTGTACCGCCGCCTCTTCCGTCTCCAACACCATCCGGGCGCTGTCCGGCGCGTATTCTGGGACCGCCCGCAGCCAGGTCGCCACCCGTTCCAGCGGAGCCGGAAACTCGGCGTGATAGCCGGTCAGCGGGTCGTCGGCGATGAGCGTGAAAGGCTGTGCCAGGAGCGAGCGGGCCAGCGTATGAGCCGGCTCTGCCTCGGCGAGGCGAGGGGACACCGACGCCATCACCAGCTCAACCTCTGCCGTGCCGTCTGCCAGTGCCTGGAGTACCCGCGCAGTGCTGGCCTCCACGTCGAGTGCCTGTCCGGGCTGACCTGCAACGGGCGCCACTCCCTGCGGGCTGACTTGCAGTTGGGCGTCTATCGGTGGTACAGAGATGAGCGTGGCTGCTCTTTCCAGCGCAGTCTTGACCCGTGCTGGATCCGCCGGGATGATGAGCAACTCTACCGCTTGCCCCTGCAGCCTGGCGCGCCAGGCCGCCAGGACCTGTTCGTACCATGGGCCCTGGCGCGCGACCTGGTAGGCCGCCATCGCCATACCAGCGTAATCATAAGCCTGTCCTGCATCGGCCCAAGTGAATCGCCAAAAGTGCTCTCCGGCGCGCAACCCGGCCCCTTGAGCAGCCGGGGTAGGCAGGCGCTCAATCAGTACAGTCGTGGCCTCCTCTGTCGTCAGCCCGCCTACATCCACGCCATGAACGGAGACGCCTGGATAGATCCGGCCGTTGTAAGTGACGTGGTACGCGATCGCTCCGGCTCCTACCACGATGCAGATAGCGAGCAGAGTGATCAAGCCGGCCAGCACGAGACGGAACCATCTGGGCACGTTGTTGTCCTCCTCCAGGTTCGGTTAGGCCCCAAGTATAATCGGACAGCGCCGGTTGTGCAAGTATTGCAAAGACCTGACAACATCGGCTACAAGTGACCACTTACACTCGTAGCCGTACAACCTGCCTTCGCGCTCCTCGACCAGGTCAATCTGCTGAAACCACCCACCCGGATGATGACGAACGCCTTTTCCAGCAAATCCAGGTAGCGTTGCACCGTCTTTGCATCTACGCTGAGGCGGCTCGCCAGTTCGTCGAGCGATACCTCGCTGCCGACCTGAAACGCCAGCAGTTGCAGATCGCCTATACGCCCGTTCCGCAAATTTGGCAAAATGTGATATAATCTCCCTCAAGTATCAGGCAATTCCCGATCATCAGAGCAAGCAGAGGAGGTCAAAAATGGAGGTCACCACCAAGCAGTTCAAGCGCTGCGACCTGGTCAAGGCCACCGGCCGCATTGACAGCAACACCGCGCCGCAATTGGCAGAGGCCTTTGACGCAATCCATAAAGCGGATCATTTCAAGATCGTGTTCGACATGAGCGAGGTAGATTTCATCTCCAGCGCCGGTTTACGGGTGCTGATCAGCACGCAGAAGACGTGCAAGCGCTGGAATCGGGGAGAGTTGGTCTTGACCAACGTGCCCGAGCGCATCCACGAGACGCTCGACCTGGCAGGGTTTTTGCCGCTGTTCAAGTTCTTCGACAACCCTGTCGAGGCGGTCGGGGCTTTCTAGCGCCGGCTATGCTCCCACATTGTTCTCTATGAGCCGTTTGGGCACGTCAGGGCCGTCTTGGTCGCCTGGATGGGGCGCTGGGGCGGCCTTCTTATCCGTTGGCCTTCTTATCCGTTGACCCTCTTATCCGTTGAGCACCTCGCAAACACTCACTTTTCCTGGCCGGTTCGACAGCCTGGCAGCCATCGGCGAGTTTGTCACCCGCGCGGCTGAGGCAGCCAATCTTAATGCGCGGGCCAGCTATGCCGTGCAAGTCGCCGTAGACGAGGCTTGCAGCAACATTATCGAGCACGCCTACGGTGGCGAAGGACGCGGCGACGTCGAATGTACCTGTCGCGTCAATGAGGATGGACTGACCGTGATCCTCCGCGACCTCGGCCAGCCTTTCGACCCCACCGGCGTGCCCGAACCAGACCTTGAGGCCAGCCTCGAAGACCGCAACACGGGAGGACTGGGACTCTACTTTGTGCGTAAACTGATGGACGAAGTGCGCTTTGAGTTTAGGCCGGACGTGGGCAACGTGTTGACGATGGTCAAACGTAAGGAGGCGACGTCTTGAGCGACCGGGCGCAGACGGCCGATCGCGCTGCCTATCGCCGTCTCCTTGACCTGGGCGAGCGCCTGTTCGCCCAGCCGACGCTCACCGCTCAGCGGGAGCTCGTCATCGAGACGGCAATCCGGCTGTTGGGAGGCCAGGCCGACCTCTGGCTGGCCGAGGCCCTGTATCGGCTGCCAGGCTCGAAGGGATTGCCCCCTCCCTCCAGGGAGCCTTCGTCCGACCTGATGCGCTGCGCACTCAATAGCCGGCACATGTGCCCGCATGAAGAGGTTGGGCCGGATGCCGCGCAAGCCATTGCGGTACCGCTGCTCGCCGGCAACACAACTTTGGGCGTGCTGGAGGTAAAGCGGGCCGGCGGTCCGCCCTTCAGCGAACCGGAGATCGAACTGTTGGACTTCCTGGCTGCCCAGTCGGCTGTCGCCTTGCAGGCTTCCCACCAGGTGGCGATCGAGCGCTGGCGCGCCACACAGCTCTCGCTGGTGTGCCGGGTCAGTGCCCAGGTCGCTGCCATCCTCGAACTGGACGAACTCGCCCGCAGCGTGACGGACCTGATCTTCCACACCTTCAAGTATTACTACGTGGCTCTCTTCACGCTCGACCCGGGCCAGGATATCCTGCGCTGCCAGGCCAGTGCAGGCGCTGCCTACCCTCAGCCCCACCAGGCCGAAGTGCCGCCGGACCTGCAGGTCCGGCCCGGCGAGGGGATCATCGGCCACGTAGCCCAGACCGGTGTCGAGATCCTGGCCAACGACGTGAGCCTCGAGCCTCGCTACCGCCACCTGGACGCATTGCCCGAGACCCGCGCCGAGGTGGCGCTGCCGCTAAAAGTTGGGGAGCGCTTGCTGGGTGTGCTCGACGTGCAGAGTGACCAGCCGGACGATTTCGACGAGACCGACATGATCGTCTTGCGCGCGCTGGCCGACCAGATCGCCATCGCCGTGGAAGACGCCCATATTTACCGCGACCGCCGTCGCCGCGCCGAGCAACTCTCAACCGTGGCCGAGGTCAGTCGCGCCGTGAACTCGATCCTCGACCTGGACGCGTTGTTGCACGAGGTGGTCACGCTCATTCACGAGAAGTTTGGTTGGCCCTACGTGTATCTTTTCACAGTAGACCCCACCCGCGGGCAGATCGTCTACCGGGCCGGCACTGGGCCTCCCGATCAGGCCTTGCAGGCCAGGGAATTGGTCTGCAGCCTGGACGAGTCTGAGGGCATCGTCCCGTGGGTGGCTTGCCACGGGGAGGCAGTGCTGGCCAACGACGTGAGCCGCGATCCTCGCTATCGCCCCGTGGCGTTGCCGCCAGCCGATGTACGCGCCGAACTGGCAGTGCCCCTCGTCTTCGGCGGCAACGTACTGGGCGCGCTCGACGTGCAGAGCGACCGCCAGAACGCCTTCAGCGAGGATGACCGTTTCCTGTTCCAGGCGCTGGCCGACAGTGTGGCCATCGCCGTTCGCAACGCGAACCTGTACCAGTCCGAACGCTGGCGGCGGCAGGTCGCCGACAGTCTGCGTGAGGTGGCCGGCCTTCTCTCTGCTAACGTAGCGCTCGATCAAGTGCTCGACGCGATCCTGGCCGAACTGGAGCGCACGCTCCCCTGCGACGTGGCGGCGATCTGGCTTCTGAAGGACGACAACCTGTGCCTGTCGGCCGTGCGTGGATATGGGGCGGAGGTATGCATCAGCCATGCTTCGTCCGATGCACGTCACCCTGAGCGAAGTCGAAGGGCCGGCGCCTGGCTCAACCAGGCGTTGAGCGCCGACCAGCCCGTCATCCGCACCCCCCAGTCCCCTCCAGAGCCGCTGGGCGCCATACTTGAGTTTCCGCCCGACTACTCCGCGATCGCGGTCCCCTTGCGCGCGGGCGACCGGCGGCTGGGAGTGCTGGCCCTGGCCCATCGTTCCCCCGGACGCTATGGAAGCGAGGCTCGCATGATCACGGCCGCCTTCGCCAGTTACGCGGCCGTCGCCATCGAGAACACCCGCCTCTACCAGGAAGCGCAGGAACAGGCGTGGATCTCTACGGTGATGCTACAGGTGGCCGAGGCGACTCAATCGCTGACGACGCTCGACCAGGTGCTCAATACGGTAGTGCGCCTGGCGCCGATGTTGGTCGGCGTGGAGCGCTGTGCTCTTCTCTTGTGGGACGAACCCGGCGGGACGTTTATGCCGGCCGCAGCGTATGGGCTCAGCCTTACACAAAAGGCCGCCTTCGATCGCTGGCGTGTCCTGCCAGGCCAGGTGCCAGCCTTCGAGCGCCTGCGCCTCGACAAGGCTTCCATCGTCGTCTACGACGCGGCAACGGACCCCAGGCTCGCCGGCGCAGAGGTCCCAACTTTCGGATTCGAGTCATTGTTGCTGTTGCCACTGCTTGCGCACGGTGAAACGGTAGGGGTGATGTTGATTGACCACCAGGGCGCTCAGACCGATGGCGGCGCCGGCGATACGCTCCACGAGGGCCGCATGGCAATTATCCTTGGGATAGCCCATCAGGCCGCCGCCGCCATCGAAAGTGCCCGCTTGTTGGAAGTACAGCAGGAGGAAGCCTACGTGTCGGCGGCGCTACTCCAGGTGGCGCAGGCCGTCGTCAGTTTGGGCAACCTGGACGACATCCTGAGCACCGTCGTCCGCATCGTCCCTCTTCTGGTCGGCGTCGAGCGCTGTGCTGCATTCTTGTGGGACGACGAACAGTCGGTCTTCCGGCCGGCGCAGGTCTACGGGATTCCCCGCGCGGCGGAAGCGACGCTCCTGGCCAGCCGTTATGCGCCTGGCGACTTCCCGCTCCTCGATGCCGTCCGTGCGCACGATCAGTTGGTTACCTATTCCCCTGGTGTGCCGCCGGACAGCCCCAGCGAGGGGCACAATCAGGTTCCGCCCGATTTTGCCGCCGATTTTGGGCACGTCACCCTGAGCGAAGTCGAAGGGCTGGGTTCCGCCGAGTCCTCAGGGGGGAATTCTCACTCACTGCTGGCCGTCCCCCTCTCGGTGAAGGGCGACGTGCTCGGCGTGATGGTGCTGGAGGAGGCCGACACACCGCGCCGCTCCCGCGATAGGCGGCTGGAGATCATCACCGGCATCGCGCAACAGGCGGCCCTGGCCGTGCAGAACGACCGGCTGCAACGCGAGATGGCCGAGCGCGAGCGGCTGGAGCGCGAATTGCAACTGGCGCACGAGATTCAGCAGACCTTCATGCCCAGCCAGTTGCCCGATCTGCCTGGGTGGGAGCTGGCCTTCGCCTGGTGGGCAGCGCGCCAGGTGGCGGGCGATTTCTACGACTTTTTCAGGCTATCCGATGGGCGGCTGGGGCTGGTCATCGCCGACGTGGCTGACAAGGGCATGCCCGCCGCGCTCTTTATGGCGCTCACGCGCACGCTGATGCGGGCGGCGGCGCTCGAAGAGACGTCGCCGGCGGCAGCCCTGGCTCGCGTCAACGAGCTCCTGGTGCCCGACGCCCAGCACGGCATGTTCGTCACCATCGTGTATGCCATTCTATCGTTGGACACGGGGGAGCTGGCGTACGCGAATGCCGGGCATAACCTGCCACTGGTGTTGCGGCCTGATGCGCAGAGGCTGGAACGTCTCAATAAAGGGGGCATGGCGCTGGGTGTGCTGGCGGGGGTTCAGTTGGAGGAGCACGTCGTCTCCCTGGCACCGGGCGACAGCGTGGTGTTCTACACCGACGGCATCACTGAAGCCTTTTCCCCACAGGGCGACATCTACGGCGAAGAACGTCTGCACGTGACCGTTCAGGCCGCTGACGGTTCCGCGCAGGCGATATTGGATGCAATTGCCACTTCGGTGGTCGCCTTCGCCGGCGATGCGGCTCCCTCCGACGACAGAACGCTGATGGTACTCCGCCGCCTGAAGTAAAACTTCGGAAGTCTCAGAAGACTTCCGAAGTTTCCGATACGATCACTCCACAAAGATTTCTACCCGCTCACTCTCATCCACCACGTCCACGATTTTCCCTTCGGCGCCGGCCTGGATCGCTTCGACAAAGTCCTCGACCTTGATCTCTTCGCGTGCGAAACGTGCCCCCATGTTGATGCCGACGTTGACCAGGCTCCAGGGCATGCGCATGTCTACCTTCTGCCGCCCGGTCTCCCGGTCGGTCACCCGGATGTGGAACTGGCGCGGCCCTTTTCCCCGGCTGACAGGCTGAGGCTCCTCCTGCGGACCGGCTGCGGGCTTTTCTCCCAACGCCTCCAGCAGCCGGGCCCCTTCCTCAACCGTGACCTGGCCGCTCTGGATCATTTTCAGAACCTGGATTCGTTCCTCCGCTGTCACCATCCGATACCTCCAGCATCTATTCCCCCCTCACATACGGACGACGGTTCATCGGCATAGATTTGGCTGTCACCATCCGATACCTCCAGCATCTATTCCCCCTCCCCGCTTCGGGGAGGGGCAGGGGGAGGGGTAATGCCCCTGGCGCGATTTGAACGCGCGGCCTTGAACTTAGGAGGTTCCTGCTCTATCCAACTGAGCTACAGGGGCCTGACTGAATTATAGCACACCGCTCCCGGCGCGCAAGCGATCCTCGAGTTGCCTCTCCACCACTAACAGATGTGAAAGGCCAAAAACGCGCAACGGAGTGCGCTCGAGCGTGTATGTCACAGCGCGCACGGCCCTCCCCAGCAGAGGAACGCGGGCGACGACGTTGTCGTAGCCGGGAAAAACCTGCGTGTGATAGACGACGCGCACAGGAAGGCCGCCGAAAAGGCGGCGCAGGCTACGGGCAGTGTAGGCGCGCACGTGGGGAGCCAGCCGGTTGCGCAGCGGCGTGGGCAGCCAGTTGACCAGCAGCACGTTGCCGAAGTGATAGCGCCCGCGCCAGAAAATGCCGTGGGTCTCGAAGGGGTAGAGCCGGTTGGGAACAAAAACGACGATGCGCCCCCCAGGCCGCGTCACGCGCACCATCTCGGCTGCGCAGATCCGATCGTCGGCGACGTGCTCCAGCACCTCGTGGGAGAAGACGACGTCGAAGACAGCGTCAGGGAAGGGGAGACGCTCGCCGGGGGCCTGCGCCACGCCGGCAGTCCGCTGCCGCGCCTCCAGCGCCCGCCCGCGCTCGATCTCGACGCCGAAGACGTGAGGAGTCTCGCGGAGGAAGGCCGCCGTGTACATCCCGACGCCACAGCCCACGTCGAGCACGCCCCGCTCCGCGAGTTGCACCCAACGGCACACCATCTGGAAACGCCGTTCCTGCCCCGCCCGCCAGACGTAGGAGGGCTCGCCGCAGGCAGCACGCTTGTCGGACGGTGAATGTTTCTCCACCATGCATTCTCCAGCGAGGCAGGCAAGTAGACAAGGATACAAGTAGCAAGGCACTTGCCTACTTGTCTACCTGCCTGCCTGTATCCTCTTCTCCTTCCCATCTCGGGTACAGCTCGTTACCCACCCTCAAGCGCGCCAGCACACGCCCCAGCGTGCCGTCCACGAGTTCAGCCACAGTCTGCGGACGGCCATAAAAGGCTGGAACGGGCGGGAAGATCACGGCGCCGATCTCGGCTGCACGCACCAGCAGACGGAGGTGACCCAGGTGCAACGGGGTCTCCCGCACGACCAGCACCAACGGCCGCCCCTCCTTGAGCGTGACGTCGGCTGCGCGGCTCATCAGGTCGGCGGTGTAGGAATGGGCAATAGCCGATAGCGTCTTGATCGAGCAGGGCGCAATGACCATGCCGTCGGTAGTGAAGGAGCCACTGGCGATGGGAGCCGCCAGGTCGTCGGGCGCGTAGGCGTGGCCGGCCAGCGCCTCGACCTGCGCTGCCGTGCGCTCGGTCTCGTGGGCAATGATCAGGCGAGCGGCCTGGCTAACGACGAGGTATGTCTCGATCTCAGCGTGCTCCGCCAGCACTTCCAGGAGCCGGATGCCATAGATTGCGCCGCTGGCCCCTGAAATGCCGAGGATCAGCCGCCTATGCCTCATATATTCCTCTATCTACCGCGTTCTCCTACGTGTACGGCCACCGTCCCCAGCGCCAACGTCCGATAACTGACGTTCCGCAGCCCCGCGCGCTCCATTTGTGCCTGCACTTCCTCCGGCGCCATGAAGCGCTGCACCGAGCGTGGCAGGTAGCGAAAGGGAGCATGATGACCGCTCAGTATCCCGTTGATGAGAGGCAACAGGCCGGCAAAGTAAATCCGGAACAGCGTG
>Ga0172365_10004503_pt1 | contig 10306 bp, 11 predicted proteins | sample LakKivSesite48cm_FD_114535 | JGI IMG/M metagenome (GOLD analysis project Ga0172365, IMG submission 114535) | Sediment microbial communities from Lake Kivu, Rwanda - Sediment site 48cm | ecosystem: Environmental > Aquatic > Freshwater > Lake > Sediment | place: Rwanda: Western Province, Lake... | reverse complement strand
TGGTATAGAGCAATATAGCCCGGTTCTATGTATGCCATATGTACCCTCGTAATCAAACACTTTAATTTCATTATGAGCGTTTGTCAACCTAGTATGGGTCACTTTTTATTGCACATTATGACGTTTAGTTACTGGTCTTCAATTTGATTCCCATCCTTCACCCAACAAATTTTGTTGGTCTGGTATATTGACTTTCAAGGATAACAGAGTTATCTTTATAACAAATTAGGTCTGATGGAAGAAGATGGAAACCAGTAAGCCGAAAGACGCAAAAAACCGTATGATCCACGTGCGCTTGCCCGAGAACGTTCACAAGAAAGTCCGTATCCGCGCTGCTGAAACGGACGTGACCATCCAGGACTGGGTTTTGAAAGTCATACAACGTGAGCTAGCACGCCAGGATAAGCAAGCTGGTGAAAAATAGAGTCTTCCTCCTAGACCTCTAAAGGGTGTAAAGGAGCCGAAGATGAACAATCATAACTCTAAATTAGATATTACAACCCTGGAAAGTTGGCTCTGGGAAGCCGCCTGTAAAATCCGCGGAGAAATCGACGCCCCCAAGTACAAGGATTATATCCTACCCCTGATTTTCCTTAAGAGGTTATCCGATGTCTTTGAAGACGAGGTCAATAAGCTCGCTGAGAGCTATAGTGATACTGACCTTGCAAAGCAACTCATAGATGAAGACCACGGGCTGGTAAGAATCTACCTGCCCGAAAAGGCCAGATGGTCAGCAGTGGCTAAGCAGACCGTCGGCATGGGTGAATACCTCACTGACTCTGTTCGCTCGATTGCCAGAGAGAATCCCAGGCTGCAGGGTGTCGTTGACATCGTGGACTTTAACGCTACTGCCGCCGGACAGAGAATAATCAGCGATGATAGGCTTCGATTGCTGATAGATGTTCTCGGTAGGTATAGGCTTGGTCTTAAGGATGTTGAGCCAGATATCCTGGGCAGGGCTTATGAATATCTATTGAGGAAGTTCGCCGAGGGCTCAGGGCAAAGCGCTGGGGAATTTTACACGCCTCGGGAGGTAGCTATACTAATATCTTACATACTTGACCCAGCTCAAGGTCAGGAAATATACGACCCTTGTTGTGGCTCAGCTGGACTACTAATCAAATGCTGCCTCCGGTTTAAGGATAAGTATGGGGAAGACCCTTCCATTAACTTCCCCAAATTCTTCGGACAGGAAATCCTCCACTCCACCTTCGCCATGGCAAGAATGAACGCTTTTATTCACGACATGGAAGCTGATATCAGGCTTGGGGATACCATGAATCGGCCTGCCTTCTTGAATAATGATGGCTCACTCAGGAAGTTTGATGTTGTGACTGCAAATCCTATGTGGAACCAGGATTTCTCTCAGGAAGTCTATGAGAATGATCCGTACAACCGCTTTGCCTATGGTTATCCGCCTTCTAGCAGTGCCGACTGGGGCTGGATTCAGCACATGTATACCTCTTTGAGGGGAAACGGCAAAATGGCGGTCGTACTTGATACTGGCGCTGTCTCGCGAGGTAGTGGTAATGTGGGTAGAAACCGGGAAAGGGATATCCGCAAGGAGTTTGTGGACAGGGACCTAGTGGAAGCTGTTATTTTGTTGCCAGAGAACATGTTCTACAATACCACTGCGCCGGGAATCATACTGGTCATCAACAAGAGCAAGAGGAAGCTGGGTGAGATACTGCTTATCAACGCCTCAAACCTCTTCGAGAAGGGCAGGCCAAAGAACTTTCTTCCCGAGTCAAGCATAGAGAAAATCTCTCACCTGTACCTTGGCTGGAAGGAAGAGGAGGGCGTCAGCAAGGTAGTTGCAAAGGAAGAGGCAATTAGGAACGACTATAACATCAGTCCCTCTCGCTATGTGGCACAGAATGGTGTGGATGATACCCTACCTCTGGAGGATGCGGTTGTTCAGCTGAAGGACGCAGAGGAGGAAAAGCGGGAAGCTGACGAAAAACTCAGGGAAGTACTGAGCCAACTAGGGATAACGCTATGACAGGCGTAGCAATCGAAGAATTCAGGATGACTGAACTTGGCTTACTACCACCCAAATGGGAAGTGGTGAGTTTAGGAGACGTTGCCGAGGTTAGTTCTGGAGGTTCCGCACCCCAGGGTAAGGGTTTCTTCGGCGGACAAAATCCCTTCATTAGAGTTCAACACCTAGAGCTCGAAAGCAATACTATCAGAAGGTGGGACCTTATTACAGATGAGGCAGTCAATAAATACGGTTTGAAGCTATACTCCAAAGGGACAATTGTTTTCCCCAAAAGCGGAGCTTCGATCTACCTAGAAAAAAGGGCTATTCTGCCGATAGACGCTTATATTGTGAGCCACCTCTCTGCAGTGATTTCGCAGAGTTCGCTGGTAGACCAGAATTTTCTTTTCTACTACCTGAGGTTCACTAGGCTTTCAGAACAGAAGGCTGAAGGTTACCCTACACTCAACCTGACTGAGATAAAGCAGAGAAGAATTGCTTGTCCCCCGCTCACCGAGCAAAAGAAAATCGCTGCCGTTCTTTCTGCTGTACAGGAAGCAAAGGAGAGGACGGAGGCGGTCATCAAGGCTCTCAGGGAACTAAAGAAGTCCCTGATGAAGCACCTCTTTACCTATGGGCCTGTATCTTTGGAAGAAGCGGAGAATGTTCCACTCAAGGAAACAGAGATTGGGCTGATGCCGGAAGACTGGGAGGTGGTGAGGCTGGGCGAAGTGGTTACTTTCTCGAGTAAACCACATAATCTTAATTTGAGTGCTAACGAAAACGTACCATTTGTTCCAATGGAGTATATACCAGATGACCGGATTGATATTCACCAATATGAAACTAAAAAACTGGGGGAAATCGGGAGTGGAACGTTCTTTTTTAAAGGAGATCTACTTGTCGCTAAGATTACCCCTTCTTTTGAAAACGGGAAACAGTGTATAGTGAACAATCTGCCTAGTAATTTTGGATATGCCACAACAGAAGTCTGGCCTCTTCATCAGACTACTAGCGCAGACCTATTATACCTGTTCTACCATCTAAAAAGAAAAGAAGTCAGAACGGACATTGCAAGCAAAATGGAAGGAAGTACTGGGCGGCAAAGAGTGCCAAGACACGTGCTGCAGAATCTACACGTATCTCTTCCTTCTCTCTCAATTCAGAGGCAAATAACTGACATGCTCTCTCCAATTGAGGGAAAAATAGAAGCAGAAGAGAGCAACAAAAAGTCACTTGAGGCGCTGTTCAGCACCTTGCTCAGCAACCTCATGACTGGAAAAATGAGAGTCAATAATCTGGAGGTGCCGGTTTGAGTGGCACGCTTGGTGGAGAAAAGCACGCCGTCCAGGACCCGCTCATAAGCTATGTGAAGGAACCTTCTGCTCAGTATATAGCTTCGAGCGGAGAAGAGATATTCCTGAAACTGGGCTGGGAATATGTTGACCCTGAGGAAGCGCTGAGGCTTAGAGGTGGCAAGGCAGGATTTATCTTCCGCGAGCTCTTCGTTAACCAGATGCAGAAGCTGAACCCCGGCTTTATGGACAACCTGCTGGCGGAGGAGCTTGTGAAGCAGCTTGAGCGTCTTCCTCCAAGCATCGGGGGCAATGAGATTGCTCTGGAATATCTAAAAGGCCTCAGGACTATCTTCGTCCCCAATGAGAAGCGCGAGCGGAACGTCAGGCTTATCGATGCCGAGGACATTGACCGCAACACGTTCCATGTGACGGATGAGTTCACTTTTACTGACGGCGGCAAGACTATCCGGCTGGATATCGTCTTTTTCGTTAACGGGGTGCCAGTTTTCTTCGTAGAGACGAAAGCCGCACACAAGATAGAAGGCATAACGGAGGCACTCAACCAGATTAAGCGATACCAGCACGAGTGTCCTGAACTGCTGGTCATGCTGCAGGTGTACGTACTTACCCATATCCTGAGCTATTACTACAGCGCCACCTGGAACACATCAGTGAAGTCTCTTTTTAACTGGAGGGAAGATGTACAGGGTAACTATGAGACCCTAGTTCAGACCTTCTTTGACAGGAACCGAGTCATCAGGATTCTCCATGACTTCATCCTCTTCACCAGGCAGGATGACGAACTCAAAAAAGTTATCTTGCGCCCACACCAGATGAGGGCGGTATACCAGCTTATTGAAAGAGCTGAGTCGAAAGAAAAGAGAAGAGGGCTCATCTGGCACACACAAGGTTCTGGTAAGACCTATACCATGATTGTTACCGCTCAGAAACTAATCGAAAACCCGCTGTTCAAGAATCCAACTGTACTTATGCTGGTGGATAGAAACGAGCTTGAAGCTCAGCTCTTTGGCAACCTTGCCTCAGTTGGTATTGAACGGGTTGAGGTAGCCAAGAGCAAGGAGCACCTCAAAGAGCTCCTATCTCGTGATACCAGAGGGCTTATAGTCTCCATGATACACAAGTTCGATGAGATACCTGAAAAAATCAACACCAGAGAAAACTTCTTCGTCTTGGTAGACGAAGCCCACCGGACAACCGGGGGCAAGCTGGGCAATTACCTGATGGGGGCGCTGCCTAACGCAACGTACATCGGGTTCACTGGTACCCCTATTGACAGGACTTCCTATGGCCAAGGCACCTTCGTTACCTTCGGGAAGGATGACCCACCTCACGGGTATCTTGATAAATACAGTATCACCGAGTCCATAGAAGACGGCACTACTGTTCCGCTTCATTACACGCTGGCACCCAATGAGCTACGGGTTGACCGGGAGGTCCTGGAAAGGGAGTTTCTGGAGCTTGCTGACCTTGAGGGAGTGAGTGACATTGAGGAACTGAATAAGGTGCTGGAGAAAGCGGTCAACCTTAGGAATATGCTCAAGAACAAAGAGCGAGTCGAAAGAATTGCCAAACATGTGGCAGAGCATTATCGCGAACATATTGAGCCCTTGGGCTACAAGGCGTTTCTGGTGGCAGTTGATAGGGAAGCCTGTGCCATATATAAGACAGAGCTGGATAAGCATCTTCCAAAAGAGTACTCAGAAGTTGTGTACAGTCCTGGGCATGATGACCCCGAAGAACTGGCCCGCTACCACCTCTCAGAAGAGCAGGAGAAGAGGATCCGTAAGGATTTCAGGCGTCCAGATAAGCTACCCAAGATCCTGATTGTGACCGAGAAACTGCTCACCGGCTTCGATGCCCCTATTCTTTACTGCATGTATCTGGATAAGCCTATGCGCGACCATGTACTTCTACAGGCAATCGCCAGAGTCAACAGACCGTATGAAGATGAGCACGGCAGGAAGAAGCCATCAGGTTTTGTGCTGGACTTCGTGGGCATCTTTGATAACCTTGAAAAAGCTCTTGCCTTCGACTCTGAGGATATTGAAGGCGTAGTGAGGGATATCGCTGTATTGAAAGAGAGATTCACTAAGCTCATGGAGACATCCCAGAATTACCTAACACGTATCAAGGGTAAAACCCAGGATAAAGCGGTAGAAGCGGTCCTCGAGCAGTTTGCTGATGAAGAAAACCGGCATGAATATTACCGCTTTTTTAAGGAGCTTGCCGATATTTATGATATTCTCTCACCGGACGCCTTCCTCAGACCCTACATAGAGGATTTTGAGACCCTAGCCCGGATGTATCGCATCCTCAGAGAGGCATATGATATGGGTATACTGATTGACCAAGACTTCTCGAGGAAGACCGCCGAACTGGTACAGAAACACACGAAAAGCGGCCAAATCAGGGCCACTCTTGAGGTATATGAAATTAACGAGAACACACTGAAGCTAATTGAGGCTGACGGCAGGTCAGATACGGAAAAGGTGTTCAACCTCTTAAAAAGCATAGAGAGGCTTATCCTAGACGAGTCGGCAAAGTCGCTTTACTTAGTTTCCATCGGTGAGAAAGCAGAGCTCATCGCCAAGTTGTACAAGGAGAGGCAGAGGAGCACGCAAGAAACTCTTGAGGCACTTAAAGCTCTCATTGACGAAATAAATGCCGCTCGTAAAGAACAAGCAGAGAAGAACATGGCTCCTGAAGTGTTCTCTATCTACTGGCTCTTCAAGAACGAAGGGGTTGCGAACCCAGAGGGAAAGGCGGATCAGATGGATAAGGTTCTCACTCATTTCCCGCACTGGAGGAATAGCGAAAAGCATGAGAGGGAGGTCAAACGGGAGCTTTATAGGATCCTTCTCCAGAACGGAATAAAGGACACCAAAAGGATGGCTGAAGTAGCTAACCACATAGTCCAGGTTATTAGAGGCGGAGTATGACTATTGGTGTACGAAAACTCAAGCAGGAAGTAAAGACTTTGGCATTGGAAATCGGGGTCAGCGCCAAAGAAATCCATGTACGTAAAATGAAGCGGAAGTGGGCGAGTTGTTCCAGTAAGGGGAGGCTGACCTTTTCCACCGACCTACTCAGCCAGACAGAGGATTTCCGGCGCAGAGCCATGGTTCACGAGCTTCTACACATGAGGTATCCAAATCATGGCAAGATGTTCAATCTGCTGCTCGCCTCCTATTCGGAAAAGAAGTAAATGCTACGCCCATGTGCCTGTACGCCTACTGATCAACGAATTGCACGCCGGGCGATACGGATAAAATTAAGCGATATCGAAGGATATGTCGACAGGCATTATTCCAAACGAAAGCATAAGTTCTAGTCGTTTGGTTTTCTCGGTTCCTGAGAAACACTAGTTAAGGTCTTAAGGTAAGGAGGTGGCTATGGGATTACTAGAAATGCTCGCAGAGGTAATGGAATCCATCGGAGAAGACGCTGCTTCGCCTGTACCCGGCCTGTTTACTTTGGCAACAATCATACGATTGCTCGAATGCCGAGGATACCCGGGCAAGGGCAAAGATGAAACTCTGTCTCCAAGGCAGCGCGCAGAAGTAAAGAGAATGCTGGATAGGTATTACGAGAAAAGGGTAATAGGCCGGCAACGTCTTTACGGATCGCGAATCGGTTAGTACTGAATAGAGCCACACGCAAAGACAATTTGTGAACTTGGTGAGTGAGAAACAGGCTTTATAGGCAGCTCTATGGATAGTAGACAGGAGTTTCTAATATTGCTTGACCTTCTTGCACGGGTAATTAACGTGGTTCGGATTTCATCTATTGAGGATGACAACGAACGAGAAAGGCTGCTCTACTCACACAATTTAGCCAATAGATTCATTCAATACGCCTTAATCCAGTTCCACCTTTGTAAAGCCAAGATAACGGAGGCACTGCCGTCATTGGGAGATGTGAGAGTTGGTGACCCTGCTTCTATAGACGTGCTTACTAGAGCGGCGATGGAGGCATTCCTCGTGTTTCATTATGTATTCTATTCTCCTGCAACAGGGGGCGAAAAAGACTATCGCTACTGGACGTATAAGGCAGCAGGATTGGTTGAGAGGCAGAATTTACCGGATGGCATACTCGAGCATGCTAAACAAAAAGCAGAGGAAAAGAAAATACTTGAGGAGACCTTTGCGAAGCTAGACTTGAACTCAACATATAAAGCCCTTGGCGCCACGCAAAAAAGACGATTTATTGAAGGCAAAGAGTGGAATTTATGGCGATGGAACCCTGAGGCTAAGAAAGTATTGTCTTGGCAAGAGATTGCCAGCGACGCTGGGTTTAGTGTGATGCTAGCCTCGTACATGTATAGACATCTATCTGGACACGCTCATTCTAGCAGTCTGAGTGTCCTTCAAACTCAACAGGCCATTGTGAGAAATGAATCAGAACATCTTATCAGCGCTTCGATAAACACCATGAAAATTCTGGTTGCTAACATGATCCATGAATATACTGAGCTATTCCCTGAGGGACAGCCTCTTCTTGCAGAAAGTGGCGCAAGCACTTTCGTTGACACGTGGATTCAGATTGGTCAGCGTCTGGGGGAGAATCTCAACACAATCTAGCGGAACGTTCACTTACTAAACCCACGCTTACTCAATTGACAGCCGGAAACCGTTAACCTAGAATATGAGCTAACTGGCCCCGATTTTTGTTTGGCTTGGAGCCCCCAGGAGGTAAACGTGAAGTATTGCTTTATCATAGTTAGTCTCATCTTTTTTCTTATTCTGGCCGCTTGTGCGAGACCGACACTTATCCCATCACCACCTCCATCACCAGAAGTAGTACCGCCAACGGTACCTACTTTGCCTCCAGTCCCTCCACCTACACCTGAGCCTATGCCCACGCCAACACCAACGCCTGTGCCCCCAGAAGAAACATACAATCCAATAATAGACTCGGCTGATTTCGTCACGGAAATCGATAATCTATATTTCCCATTGAAACCGGGCACGACTTTCATTTACCGGGGTGAAACAGAAGAAGGTGTTCAGCGCAACGAGGTGGTGGTCACTAACCAGACCAAGACAATACTTGGTGTATTGACTACCGTAGTTTGGGACAGAGTCTGGGATGAGGATGATGAATTAGTTGAAGAAACATATGACTGGTATGCACAAGACAAAGATGGTAACGTCTGGTACTTTGGAGAAGATTCAAAGGAATACGAGAGTGGCGTGGTCGTGAGCACAGCAGGTTCTTGGGAAGCTGGTGTAGATGGAGCCAAACCCGGTATCATTATGGAGGCAGACCCCCGGATAGGCAACTCGTACCACCAAGAGTACTATAAGGGTAAAGCGGAAGATATGGCGGAAGTGCTCAGCCTGAGCAAGACTGCTTCCGTCTCATATGGTTCCTTCACAGATTGTCTGAAGACCAAAGAGTGGACACCACTCGAGCCAGATGTTGTTGCACACAAGTACTACGCCCCAGACGTTGGCTTCATTATGGAAATCATGGTAGAAGGTGGCACAGAACGGGTGGAACTCATTGATATAAAAACCGAGTGAGTCTGCGAGGCTATTTTGGTTTGTTCTGTTTGGTTTTATCCAACATTGGGATGTGCTGCATAGAGCTTTGGTTGGCGTAGGGTATCATTCTACACATAAGCTTGTTTCGTGCAGTCCGATAAACAAAAAGAGGGACTCCAAGGCAATTGCTCACGCCGATGGCCCCTCTTTACACGACGAGACGCTCTGTAGTCAAAATCTGGGCAGTTTGGTCATGCGGTCAATGGTTTCCTCCCTATATACCACCGCTTCGTCTCGTAAGTGGCATAAAAATAGGGCCGGAGGATTTGAACCCCCGACCCCTTAGTAATATACCGCTGGTAAGTGCCGGCTGCTTGGTTTAACTTTTCCCTTTATAAAGGTTTTCAAAACCAGGGCAGGTAAGACAGAAATCTAAACCTTTGCAATGGGAGCAATCTTTCATGAAGTCTGGATCATTTCTATGTTTCTCCCTTAGGTATTTACCAGCATGCACCATTAAGTCTATTTTACTCCCATATAGCTTGTCCAGGACTGAGATGATGAAAACAAATACTCTTCGTTTCATAACTAGCAAGCCTCCTTTACTGTTATTTTAGCACGCTAGAACTCAAACAGTGCCGGCTGCTCTGCCTTTCTCCTGGCTGCCTGTTCTTCTCCTTTCTGTCGTCTCTCAACTCTGCCCCTGTCTAGCCTTATCTGGGTGCGCTTTTGGTAGAGCCAGTGCTTAAGCCGCTGAAGCTCCCTCATTTGTTCATCATTTAACGAGTCCACAGCGATATCCGCTGGCATCTCATTCTTACCCCACCGCCTGTAGGTTTGGGTAGCAATGTATAGATAGATTTGCCCCCATTCGTGGTCCATCGGCTGAGTCAACGCAGCCGTGTACAGATAAGCACAGGCTTCGGCATCGGTACCGGTCATCTCCTCTCCCTTGAGTGCCCTCACATTCATCTCCAGTCTCTCCAGAGTAATGGCGTTCTTTAGCCACTCGGGAAGAGTATCACCCCATCCCCCGGGAAACACGATGATAGGGTCTGTAAAGACACCCACAATATCGGAGATGCCTTTCTCAATTGATTGAGCCATATTCAGTTGTCACCTCCTTGCTAGTTTCCTGAGCATATAGACGGCAAACATTGAGCCAGTCAGGATACCCCCGGCGACCTGCGTAACAATTGAGTTTTGGGTGTATCCAAAGAAGTATAATCCCAGCCCGATGAATGCAACAAAGAGCATCAGTTTGTATGTCATATGTCTCACCTCCTTTCCGCCTTGTTTTTGGGTATGGGTATCCTTTCGGATTCCGCTTAAATCACGCTACCGACTATAGTATTGACTGCTGGCTGCCGTACTTCTGGCTTTCCCGCTCCGCCTCTATCGCCCCGTCAGGGATATCCTTGCGGACAGACTCAATCCTGTCCTTGATGCGGTCTATCCGCTCAATTTCGCTGATGAGACCGATAAGGCGATGGTCAATATATTGAGGCAGGTTAGGGATT
>Ga0172365_10004502_pt1 | contig 10306 bp, 8 predicted proteins | sample LakKivSesite48cm_FD_114535 | JGI IMG/M metagenome (GOLD analysis project Ga0172365, IMG submission 114535) | Sediment microbial communities from Lake Kivu, Rwanda - Sediment site 48cm | ecosystem: Environmental > Aquatic > Freshwater > Lake > Sediment | place: Rwanda: Western Province, Lake Kivu... | reverse complement strand
AAGAAAATTGGTGAAATACCCCAGGTAGAACAAACCTTTACCTATTTTCATGATGCTTATTGCCACGGTAATGAGTTTCAATTATTGATTGGAGAGACTACTATTGGACAAAAGGAAGAATTGAGTACTTTTGTTGGCGAAAAAGCAATTATGACTATTGAACAACTAACTGCCATTGCCTTACAGAGGACAAAAACTGCTCGAGAGGCTATAAAATTGATGGGAGAATTAGGTGAGAAATATGGTTTTCTACCCTCTTGTGAAGGTATGGGTGAATGCTTGACCATCACCGATCCTAAGGAAGCTTGGGTATTTGAGATCTTCAGCGTCGGAGTCGGTTGGGACCCGAAGAGTGGAAAATCTGGTGCCATTTGGGCTGCCCAGAGAGTCCCGGATGATGAATTGGTGTGTGTCCCTAATATCAGTAGAATTAGAGAAATTGATTTGAGCAAACCAGACTACTTTATGGCTTCGAAAAACTATATGCAGGAAGCTATTGACCGAGGTTGGTATGACCCGGCCAGTGGGAAACCTTTTATCTGGCAGGAAGCCTATACTCCACTGTTAGGTGGTTGGGCTCTTTCTAATGATTGGATCTACATTCGCTTGCATTTAGTTTATAGCTGGGCAGCTCCTTCTCAAGAATGGGATCCTCATAGAGATACCACTACCTATCCTTTCTCTATTAAACCAGAAAAGAAGGTATCAGTTAAAGATATCATAGAATTACAACGCTCTACCCTTACAGGAACTGTCTTCGATATGGAGGCAAATCCTGCTTGGTTAGTACCTGGTCCTGATGGTAAATGTGTAAAAAGTCCTTTTGCTACTCCCTTTGTCGATGGCGATACACGTAAACTTCTTAATATTCCTTATTACCGTCCTGCAGCTAGACAAGGTTGTTCCTTTGGAACAGTTACTCAAGCCAGAGATTGGTTGCCCGATGCTATCGGAGGAATCATTTGGTTCTATTTTGATAATCCAGCAACCAGCATCCATGTTCCCATTTATGTGGGTGTGCAAGAAATCCCTGCTTCCTGGAGTACTTTTGATCGTACAAAATTCAGTTTAGAATCCGATCGCTGGGCCTTTATGTTAGCTGATGATTTAGTTAACAGAAGATATCAAGATGCTATCAAGGATTTGAGAGCAGTTCGGGATCCTCTCCAAGAAGAATTTTTTGCTAACCAAGCCTCAATTGAACAGAAAGCCCTTGAATTATACCAAAAGGATCCTATGGAAGCTAAAAAATTCCTTACTGATTATACCAAATCAGTTATGGAAAAGGCGACCAAGACCTTCTGGGATCTGAACTGGGAGTTAATTGCTAAATATACCAATAATACCGGGCTTACACCATAAAAGGTTGAAGTATTAGGGATAAACGGGATGTAGGTATCTTACCTACCTCCTTCTAAAAATAGAAAAATATATGATGATATAAAAATAGATAAATCATCAGGGGGGTGATATAAGACCAATAAGGTGGAAAAATTGAATTATAGAAATTTGCAGCAGGAAGGAGGTGAAAAAATGAGATTGCAGAGGATATTTTCAATTACTATTTTATTACTCATATTGCTAGGAAGTGGAATAAATGCTTATACCTGCACTTCCGTAGTAGTGGGCAAAGATGCTTCGGTGGATGGTTCGGTGATGACTACTCATACCTGTGATGGATGGTATGATGCTCGACTGGTGGTTGTGCCAGGTAAAACCTTTGCACCTGGTACAACGGTTCCTATCTACAAAAATATATGTATTATGACCAGACCAGGAAAGGAATTAGAAAAAGTTGGCGAAATCCCTCAGGTAGAAAAGACTTACACTTATTATCATATAGGATATCCCTTTATGAATGAGAATCAAATTATGATTGGGGAGACTACTTTTGGTGGGCGTAGTGAATTTGAAAATGGAGATGGCTGGATGATGATTGAGCAGCTTGAAATATTAGGACTACAACGAGCAAGAACTGCTAGAGAATGCATAGAGATCATGGGTGCTCTGGCAGAAAAGTATGGATATGGAGATGGTGGGGAATGTCTTACGGTAACTGATCCTAATGAAGCCTGGCACTTTGAAATAATCGGTCCTGGTCCGCTCTGGACACCTGACAGTGGTAAACCAGGAGCAGTGTGGGTAGCTCAACGAATTCCAGATGGAGAGGTAGGAGTAAGTGCTAACCGGGCTAGGATTGGAGAGATTAATCTAGATGACAAAGATAACTTTATGGCTTCCTCAAATATATTTACTCTAGGAGAAGAAATGGGCTTTTATGATTCTAAGAGTGGTAAGCCTTTCATTTTTTATGAAGTATATGCACCTACAGATTCCTTTTATAGTAGACGAAGAGAATGGAGAGTACTCAGCTTGGTAGCTCCCTCACTTAATCTTGATCCATATGCAAAAAGATATCCTTTCTCGGTGAAGCCGGATAAAAAGCTGTCTGTTCAGGATTTAATTGCCATTAAAAGAGATCATTATGAAGGGACTGAATTTGATCTAACCAAGGGAATGGCAGCAGGTCCATTCGGAAATCCCAACCGTTATCCTACTCCTAGCAAGGTCAAACCAGAAGACCGCAAAACTCTAGATTGGGAACGCGCCATTTCTATGTTCAGATGCTCCTATAGTTTTGTATCACAAGCCAGAAGCTGGCTTCCTAATCCGATAGGTGGGGTACTCTGGTTTGGAGAAGATGCTCCTCATTCTACTTGCTATATTCCCTTCTACTGCCAGGTAACTGAAGTTCCTGAATCATTTAGTGAAGGAAGAAGAGATATATTCGATAAGAACTTTGCTTGGTGGGCCTTTAATTTTGTATCTAATTGGGCAGATCTTAAGTATTCCTATATGATAGAAGATATAAAAGCTGTTCAGCAGGAATTGGAAGGTGATTTCTTTGCCATGCAACCTGCTGTGGAAATGGCTGCCCTTGAACTTTACAAGAAAGACCCAGCTTTAGCCGTAAAATATTTAACTAATTATTCTAATGATTGTGCTAAGAAAGCGGTAGATAGGTGGTGGAAGTTGGCTGATGAATTAGTGGCTAAATATGATGATGGTTATGTCAATGCTTTAGATCAAGTAGGTTATCCCACCTGGTGGTTAGAAGCAGTAGATTTTGGGGGAACAATGCTTAAATAATTTTTGTTAATAGAATAATTGGAAATAGCAGGAATTTTTTAAAATTCCTGCTATTTCCAATTATTGCTAATAAAATGAATTAAGGCTTTTTATTATTTCTAAAATAAATGAATCTAGGTTTTTAAAAAGAATAATAGAATCAATCTTACTATTACGGCTACCATGGCTAAACATCCAAGAGTAGGCAAGATTCCCTGTCTTCTCATTTCATTTGCTATTAAACCCGGAATAATATAACCTATACTTTGAAGTTCTATGCCCGAAAGGGGTAATTTTATAATTATCTCTTCTATTAACCACTTTAATAAAAAACCGGTTAGCACCATTACTAAAAATCTTCGACGTCCATATAGAATTATATAATTAGAAAGCTGGATTACTATAAAATAAGTTAGTAAAGTTACCACTAAAGTAATCAGTATCCTGAATGGTTGATCTAAAAATAAGGCTATATATCCCGGAACTACTATACCTCCGGGGGATAGACCAAAAATTTCATAAAAAACAAAACTAACCATTATCCCTATTCCGATTGATTGATAAATCATATTACTTCTCCAAATTGATCAAAATAATCTATCAGAGCTTGCCCCATACCTTTGGTATTACCCAGGCCTATTAAACATACTTTATTGTCGATATGGGTAATCACTAAATGAATAATCTTTTCCACCTCTATCTCGTTTTCTAGGTTAAATATTTTATCTAAAGATACTCTAAATTTAAGAAGAGTTCTCACTGCCAGTTTACTCAACGGTCCAAGCAGAATAATTTTATCGAAAAAATCATTTTCTTTAGCTAAAAGATGAGCAAATTGGATAGTTCTATGAACTCGGTCTTCCCGGTTATTAATTATTCCTATCTTGGGGCAATTATTTAATTCCATTCTTTTTTTAATATTTTCCAGAATTATCAGGGTAGATTTGATATCATTGGCAGCGAAAGCATTGACAAAAAGTATATTTTGTATTCCCTTAGTCAGTTTATAGATTTTAAGAGCCCCTGGATCAGGATTAGCTTTTAGCATTCCCTGTAAAGCAGATTTTTCTTCCACTCCTAGAAGTTTATTAACTTGCAAAGCTAAGGAAATATTTTCTTTAAAATTCATATAATTAAATTGTTGAATTAGCTTATCTGAAATATCTTCTGTATTAACCTGGATAATCTTTGTTTTTAATTTGTCTGCTTCTTCCTTGAGAGTATTAAAATACTCTTTTTCTGTTGTTACTAATATGCCTTTTTGAGGAATGGTAAGTTTTAATACCTGAGCCATCTTATTCAGCCCTGGTCCGATATCCTCTATATGATCTTCTCGGATGTTGGTAATTACCCCAATGGTCGATTTTATTATTTTGTGTTCGGAGATCCATTGTAATTCTGGATTAACCGCCATACATTCCAATACCAAAACATTTACTTTTCTTTTAACTGCTTCTTTAAAAATTCTCATTTGCTCATTAATGTTAGCCTTACCTCTTCGCCGGATAGGGATTTCGCTTCCGTCTTCTAATATTAGACGGGGAAGTGTTCCTGTTGTTTTAGCCAGAACTTTAAAACCAGCCTCTCTTAAACCGGCAGCTATTAAGCGAGTAGTGGTAGATTTCCCTCGCGTTCCATTCACCTGGATACGAACGGGAATTTTGGTTAATCTTTTTAAATGATTGAACTGCTCAAGAATTCCACAGGTTAAAAGAATTATAAAGAATACTAAAATAATAACCATCTTTTTCCTTCCCTTTCCAGATTAATTTTATCATTTTTTAACCTCACTTGATATAAGGATTATCAGTAATATAATGGATTTTTTAATGAACTCATAGGATTAATTATTCCGTGATGTTAATTTTATTATTTTTGAGCCAAGTTTAATTTTGACAAAGCAATAGATTAATTTAGAATAATAGTAGTGATTGCTTTAATTTTTATCTTTAGTCATTAGCTAAATGAGGAGATAAATGGAAAGCTGGATAAAGGGTAAACTACCTTTAATCTATTTATTATACGGAGCAATTATTTTACTAGCCGGATTTTTATTGGTGGAAAATACCAAATCTGTAATTTTAAATCCTTATTATGATGACCAACTTAAAGCAGCCTGGCTTATGAAAGAATGTTTGGAGGCCATTAAAGAAGAAAGGTTTAAAATGGGTATCACTTTAAAGATAGAATTAGATCCTAATCAAACTGGCATTATTGGGGAAGAATATACTGAGATTACTACGACTTTAGGAAATCTGCCGGCGAAAAGAACCTCTACTAATCCTGCCTTTGCTGCCCTTTTGGTAAAATACTTTAAAGAAGCTAATTTAAAAGAGGGCAGTATGGTAGCTATAGGGGCAAGTGGTTCTTTCCCGGCCTTAATTTTGGCGACCCTTTGCGCAGCTAAGGTCCTGAATATAGAACCATTATTGATTTACTCTATTGGTGCGTCTCAATATGGAGCCAATATTCCCGAGTTTACCTTTGTACCAATGTTAGATTATCTAAATGAAAAGGGAATTCTTCCCTACTGTTTACTGGCAATTTCTATGGGGGGAGACCTGGACCAAGCTAAAGGAATGCTGTATTCTGATTCCCGAGAGATTATGCAAAAAATAGCCGAAGACTCGGAGGCAACCTTTATATTATCTGATGATATAGTAGAAAACATTCAAAGAAGGATCCAGCTTTATGAATTAGCCGCGGGTAAGAAGGCTATTAAGGCTTTTGTTAATATTGGAGGAGCAACACCTAACTATGGGAATACGGTGGCGTCTATTACCTATCCTAATGGATTAGTAATAAAGGGCCCCAAAATTCCTGATGATCCCGGGCGAGGATTAATTTTTGAGTATCAGAGTAGAGGAATACCAGTCATTCATTTGTTAAATATAAGAGACTTAGCCTTAAAGGAAGGATTACCGATTGATCCTGTTCCCCTTCCCACACCCGGTGAAGGAGGGGTATACAGGCAGGTTATTTATAATAAATTTATCATTATTCTGGTTATGGGGATAGAATTTATTTATCTTATCTGGGTTTTCAAAAGGAGAGATAAATTGCGCACTTAAGAGGATAATTTGTCTTCTTATTTTTAATGTGAGGATGAAATTCTAAATTATAATCAGGAAAATAAAGGATGAACCGAAAAAAGAAAATAAAAGAGCTAAATTTGAAAATAGGTCCTCAAGACATAGAATCCGATGTATTATGGATAATAAATAAACTAAAAGAAGCAGATTATGAAGCCTTGTTGGTAGGAGGATGCATCCGTAATTTAATAATGGGAAGGGCGGTACAGGATTGGGATATCACTACCAATGCTTCCTTAGACGAGATTTTTAGAGTATTTAAGAATTGTAAACTAGTGCCCGTGGGCAAGAGATTTGGTACTGTAACCCTAGTGCTCAATAAAACTAATTATGAAGTAAGCACCTTTAAGGGGAGGAAGTTAAAGAACAAAACAGAAGCCCTGAAAGAGGATTTAAGTCATCGGGATTTTACTATTAATACCCTGGTCTGGGACCAAGGAATAGGATTAATGGATTATTTGGGGGGGATAAATGACCTCCAACAAGGAATAATCAGGGGAGTTATAAATCCAGCGAAGAGAATAAAGGAGGATCCTTTGAGGATGCTCCGGGGGATCAGGTTGGCTGGTGAACTTGATTTTAAAATTGAGGAGATTACCTGGCGGGAAATAAAAAAGTATAGCAGTTTGCTTAGAAAAGTAAGTATAGAAAGGATCAGGGATGAATTAGTAAGGTTATTGACAAGCAATTCCCCTGGCCAAGGTTTCCAGTGGTTACAGGAGGCTGATCTTTTAAGATATATACTACCTGAATTGGAATTGGCGGGGGAATTTTGCCTGGAAGGTAAAGATAAAAAGATCAGTCTATTTGATTATATTTCAGGTCTACTAGAAGAGCTACCTTCCGATTTAGTCCTAAGAATTTCTGCTTTATTGAAAGGAGTGAAAGTATTGGAAACCTTGCTGGCCGAAAAAGATCTGGTGTCCAAAATTTTATATCGTTTAAAATTTAAAAATTCTATTATTAAAAAAGTAAAAATTCTTCTCCAAGAAGAGGGGTGGGAAACGGATCTTACCTCTCCTGCAGAAATAAGAAAGATTATTTCTCAAGTAGGTGAGGAAAACATTTACCCCCTTTTGGCGTTAAGAAAGGCTGATTTAAAAATACGCGAGGAGAAGACTAAACTGATTAGGATGAAGAAGGTGGGACAGGAAATTAGAGAAATTCTAAAACAAAAGCCTCCTTTATCTTTAGTGGATTTGGCTATTAATGGAACAGATTTAATTGGTTTGGGTTATCCAGAAGGAAAGGAAATGGGAGAAGTTTTGCAAAGACTTCTCCGTCTGGTTCTAGTAAAGCCAGAGTTAAATCAAAGAGATACTCTGATTGAATTGGTAGAAAAGAAGCACTAAAATATATAAAAGAAATTATTTTAAATACCGGAATGGAATTTATTTAGTGATTATATCTTTAAATTAAACTGGATTATACTGGTAGGAGCTATTTGTGGTGGAATGACCTCTACCCCGGGGTTGGGTGCGGCTATCGAGGCAATAGGAAGTGATGAGCCAGCAGCTGGTTATAGAGCCATCTATCCCTTTGCGTTATTAGGAATGGTAATTTTTTCTATAACTTTACATATTTTGCCGATATAGACTCTAAGTTCAATATAAAATATAAATATTGGATATCAAATTTTAGGTAGGGAGTTAGTATTATGGCTTTTGGTTATACCCAGAGGATCTTGCATGTAGATTTAACTTCCAAGAAATACTGGATTGAGAATCCCCCGGAGAGATTTTACCGTACTTACTGGGGAGGCAGGGCTTTAGCTTTATATTATATGTTAAAAGAGATGAAACCCAGGACCGATCCGTTCTCTCCGGATAATTTATTAATATTTGCTCCCAGCATAATTACTGGGACTCCTGCTCCTGCAGTACCCCGTTATACTATTTGTGCTAAATCTCCCTTGACCGGTGCTGAAGGAGAGTCAGAGGCGGGAGGTTGGTGGGGACCGGAATTAAAAAAGGCTGGATTTGATGCAATTATTGTGCGGGGTGTTTCTTCTAACCCAGTTTATCTTTGGATTAAGGATGGGGCAGTAGAAATAAGAGAGGCCCATCATCTCTGGGGTAAGGATACTGGAGAAGTCCAGAAATTGATCAGAGAGGAATTAGCTGATGAGCAAATAAGAGTTGTTCAAATTGGCATAGCGGGAGAAAACCTGGTCCGTTTTGCCAATATAGTTAATGAACTGAAGCACTTCAATGGTAGAAATGGACTAGGGGCGGTAATGGGATCGAAAAGATTGAAGGCCATAGCTGTAAGAGGGACCAAACCTATAAATATCTTCGATAAGGGGAAGATAAGTCAGATATCCAGAGAAATTGCTCGAAGGGTGATGGAAAATCCTCTCAGTAGAGATCTTAGAGAATTCGGTACTCCCGCTGTATTGCGTGGTTTTTATGAATCAGGATGTCTTCCTGCTTATAACTGGACCACTGGTTATTTCCCAGAAGGAGAAAAATTAACTGCTGAGACCTATAATAAGACTATTTTAAAAAAGACTACTGGCTGTTATTCCTGCCCTATTCGCTGTAAAAGAGTAGCGGAAGTAAAGGAAGACAATTTAACAGTTGATCCGACTTATGGAGGCCCAGAATATGAAACCATTACTTCTCTGGGTCCCATATGCGGTATTGATGATTTGAAGTTTATTGCTAAGGCTAATGAATTATGTAATAAATATACTCTGGATACCATATCCACCGGTATGACCATTGCTTTTGCTATGCAGTGTTATCAAGAAGGAGTCCTGAATAAGGAAGATATGGGAGGAATAGAACTAACTTTTGGGAATAAAGAAGCAGTACTTATTTTGATTGAAAAGATAGCCAAACGAGAAGGTTGGGGAGGCCTCCTGGCTGAAGGTTCTTATTTGGCCTCCCAAAAGATAGGAAAGGGATCAGAAAGGTTTGTTTATCAGGTAAAAAGACAGGAGATTCCTATGCATGACCCTCGAATAAAAACAGGGGTGGGATTATCTTACGCTTTAGCTGATTATGGACCAGACCATATGAAGGCTCCCCATGATCCCTTTTTTAAAGACCAGAATTCGGTAGGCATAAAAGAGCTGAGCGGATTGGGGATTCTGGAACCAATATCTTCTACTGATCTAGGAGAGAAAAAAGTAACCTTATTTAAAATATTAGATATATACTGGACTCTCCTTAATATTTTGGGTGTCTGTCTTTTTGGCTATGTACCTCGCAGTTTGGGAACTATGGATGAACTCCTGGAAATTATCCGTTCTACTACCGGGTGGAAAACTACCTGGTTGGAATTAATGAAATTGGGGGAGCGTTCTATTAATATGTCACGTATCTTTAACCTTCGGGAAGGATTTACTACCAAGGATGATAGTTTACCAGAAGTCTTTTTCAGTAATTTTTTTGGTGGGCCTTTAGACGGTAAGGGTGCCATAGACAGAGAACAATTTCAACAAGCTCTAAGGCTGCGCTATCAATTAATGGGTTGGGATCCAGATACTGGAATCCCTAACCGGAGTAAGCTTTGGGAATTAGGCCTGAATTGGTTAATTAAGGAGCTGGAATGAAATGATAAGAATAATTTTAATATTGGAGGGATATCTCAAGAACAAATATCCCTCCGCTTGTTTGACATTGAATTATTCTGAACCAACTACTATTGGACAGGTTTTCAAAGATGCTGGTGTATCTTCTGCCGATGTATTTTTTATTAAGATAGGCGATTCTTTGGTTAAGGAAGACTATCTAATTACTTCTTCCACCGAAATAAAAATATTTCCCGTTATCAATGGTGGGTAGAAAATTAAGGCGGGAGCAAGGATCAATCCCTCCTATTTTTTATCCACGATTAAGAACGAATATAGAGAAGTTTAATAATGTAGCAAAGCTTACCCAGAGCAAATAGGGAATTAAGAGCCTTCCAGAAGTTTTAGAGACTTTCGAAAAGACTATAATATTGGCTAGGATTAAAAACCATAGAATAACAATATCCACTAAGGCAAGAAGTGGATTTTTTAATCCAAAGAAAAACACTGACCAGAGTAGATTAAGGATCAGTTGAATAGCATATATTCCTATATTGGTTTCTCTTTT
>Ga0172365_10004498_pt1 | contig 10308 bp, 11 predicted proteins | sample LakKivSesite48cm_FD_114535 | JGI IMG/M metagenome (GOLD analysis project Ga0172365, IMG submission 114535) | Sediment microbial communities from Lake Kivu, Rwanda - Sediment site 48cm | ecosystem: Environmental > Aquatic > Freshwater > Lake > Sediment | place: Rwanda: Western Province, Lake... | reverse complement strand
GCACCAAGTGGCTAAGCCTGTTACCTGACACTATTGGCGGCTTCTATTATCATCCGCATTTGTTCATCCTTCATCGCTTCTTGCCATACTGGTTGTACTGCAGCTAACCACCTAGCCTTTTCCGCCGGTGTTATCTTGGTTACAACTGTACCCGGGGTTCCAGCAAAGTCGGCATAGACTTTGGTGATTTGCTCTTGGTGCATTGCCTGAGCCTTTTTCCCAAAGTCAGTCAATACGCTCTGTAAAGCCTTTCGTATGTCCGATGGTAAGCCATTCCACCAAGCCGTATTGACAACAAAGGCTACACAACTCTGTCCCAGGTCAACATCCGTCATATACGGCAGAGTTTTGTTGAAACCAAAAACTGCTGCTCCGGATGGAGGGAATACGGCACCATCCAGCATCCCCGTCTGCAAGGCAGTCATGAATTCTGTTGCCGACATAGTTACAGTCGAAGCGCCCAGTGCCGTCATCGACTTTATCATCCAGTCCATCGGGGGTGCCCATATCTTGACTCCTTTAAAGTCTTCAAGCTTTTCAATTGGGTGTAATCTATTATACAATTTGACTGCACCGGGATTGCCCAGATAGGCCACTTGCTTAATGCCTTCAGCTTCAAGCTTGTCCTGCATTGCTTTGAAGCCTTTTGTTTCAAATAGGCGTTCCAGATGAGCGTTGTCGTCAATGAGGAAGGTCAGAGACATTATTGCTGCCCATCCTGTGTTGATAACCGATAGGTCCGTGCCACCTAGAGCCATCTCCACATCCCCTTCCTTCAGTGCCGTCAGTCCTTCAACCTTCCCGAAAAGTTGGCCGGCGGGATAGAGCTCAAACTTTACTCGACCATTAGTTGCCTCAGGAATTGTAGTCTTCAACTCTTCCATCATGACTATAAGCGTGTCGGTAGGCGGATTGGTACAGGTAAACCTCATGACTATCGGCTGTGGAGGTGGTGTTGGTTCTTTGGCACAGGCAGCCAGGAGTGGAATAACGAATAACATTAGAGTCAATACTATAAAGAGCACTATTTTGAGCTTACTCACTTTATACCTCCTGGTAATATATTATTTCTACTAATTAGTCTCATAGTACCTTCATAAACTACCATCTCCTTTCTCTAAATCGAACTCTACTATTGGTTAGGTATCTTTTTGTTCCTGCCAGCGCCTCCACTCTGCCCCCATATCCATCATTGGCGTCTTAACCCAACCATCGGCGTAGGGAGTCCGGAAAGTCATTTTGATCTTTAGAGAACTGATTTTCCATTCCCCTTTTTCCCTTACGTATTCGTTTTCGTACTTTCCCTGTGACCACGCTGCTGTTGGTCCCTGCGGCAACTTAAAGGTAGCGCAAGCAAACAGGTAAAATGTACCTTTTGCCCTGTCACCTTCTACTTCGACAACAGGCTGAATTACCATATGCCGTGTCATGGTCGCCATCCCACTGCCAAACAGTTGTTTGAAAACCTTAGCAATCTCCTCCTTGCCCTCACACAGGGGCAGGTCACTTATTTGGGCCTTTGCATTTTCCGCAAATAGATTGACAACGTCATCCCATTGAGACGTGTCAAGGAAGTAAGTATATCTAAATTGCAGCTTCCTGATCCCCTCGATATCTTCCAGGGTCCTGACCTTCGCTGCCAGCTCCTCTAACCTCATGGTAACCTCCTAACGGGAAAGCCTTTCACTGGTAATCCTCAGAACATTACTCATAACATCTCCCCAAACTTCCAGCAAAGAGTGCCCACCACGCTTTAACTCCTCAGCGATTTTACCGGCCAAGGGGTATGTTTCCTTGAATATAGAGATGATATTCTCAACCATGGTTAAATAAGCTTTATCAACCTGTTCTCCTGATTTGCTGGCGCTTATGATTGCGTCAGCGGCAAATATGCCACTAGTAATCCCAACGCTCATGCCTTCGCCGATTACTGGATTTATTAGGCCACCGGCATCGCCGACCAACAAGGCATTTCCTTTGGCGGGGAGGAAGGTATGAGAGATTAGCTCACTGTATATCATTGGCTCGACGCAAGCATCTTTCCTGACTGGCGTCTGACCATTGTCAAAATCGTAGTTCTTAGCCAAAAAGTCCTTTGCCGCAGTCATAAGCTTTTTCATCGGGTCGCCAACTCTACCGGCGACAACTATTACAATACGATTGTCTTTTTGATGAACACCAAACCGCATAAGGACGTCCTCTACAGAGCGGAATGAGTGATAGTATTTTTTGTCTAACAGCTCTAGTTCGCCCTGATATAGTTCCTCATAGGCCTGTTGAAAGTTTACTTTAAGGTCTGGGAAGACTAGACTTCTGACAATAGAGGTGGCCCCATCAGCTCCGATGAGAAATCTTGCCTCAACTTCCCGCCTTTCCTTATCCTTTTCCATCTCTACCAAGAAATGCGACCCTTTCTGGCTAAGCCCGGTGACCCTGGCACCCTGCCATATTGCAACCCCTTTAGCTTGCGCCTTTTGGTTCATCCAGTAGTCCAAGTTTCTTCTCCAGGTCACTGCATTATAAATAGGAACCTTCTGGCTGCCGAGACCGGGCACATAAAGCATTGAACCTAAAAGAGACCTGGGTTGGCACAAAACGGCCTCGGGAATATCACCGAATTCCTGCCTGATGAGAGTTTCGGTGATGCGCAGCAACATGCCGGAACATACCTTATCTCTGGGTAATCTCTTCTTTTCCAATATGAGGGTATTTAAGCCGTATTCGGCACATCTTTTGGCAACCACTGACCCTGCTGGACCAGCCCCTACAACAATCACATCGTACATTTTCCTAGCCTCCGACTTATGAGGTGCTAGTCGGCCACTTCCAGTCCTCAAGATAATTCTTAAGAGTGCATCCTTTGATTCCCTGAGGTATATCAGTGTCAACAGCGTAGTACATAGCACTCACTATCCTAGTTGGTCCTAGCTTGTATAATGGATCGATATCTGATGGCGAATCAAAGGTGAGCGAGCCTGAACCCAGGTAAGCAAAGTTAATCTTGGGTGCCCAGGTATATTTAAACTGAAGCAATTCACAGACCGCTGGTGGTTTGCCCGCCTCCGTATTTGGTATGTATCTCAACAATAAACCTGGATGATGCTCCCCCATTGGGATATCCTCGGGCCGGCATAAAACCTCGGGTTGGACGGTTAAGGTGACTAAACGCTTTCCCTTTGGTCTCTCCACACAGCCAATCATCTGGCCGAGGTCGCTTTCTAATGTTATCCAGGCGTTTCTTGGTTGACATCCGCCGAGCTCTTCCCCATTGGCTATGATCTCACTTCGTGATCCCTCAGGGCAAGGGCTTACATAAACCTTGGGAACATACGCGTATGTTTCTCCTTTATACTTAGCATAGATAACTATTTCTAGTTCATCATAACCACCGATACCATCATTAACAAACGCTGCCCGGGAAACCCAGGCGTTACATCGTGGAGGCGAGTTTGCCGGTTCCACATCAGGAGGTAGGATGTCCAGCACTGCATCTTCGTCAGCTTCAAAGACAACCATCGCAATCTCTAGATTGCGATAGTGTTTTATGTGTGATTTGCCACGCCATCGGGACCAGCCGTATATCGGCGCCATAACTGGCATAGTTAAACCCATTTTGTCTAGAGTTAATTTTCCCATAAACCTAAACCTCCCAAGTTTTATCTGTGCTGTTTAGTCACTAGACTTGGCTTCTTCACGATGATCTCTTTCGTGCTTTTGTGGGTGCTTTCTTCCAATCCTCAAGGTAATTCTTAACAACTTTTCCTTGAGGTATGTCGGCATCAACAACGAAATACCAGGCGCTCAGTATCCTGGTCGGTGCCAGCTTGTATAGCGGGTCGATATCCGTGGGCGAATCGAAGGTGAGTGTCCCGGACCCCTGGTAAGATAGGTCAGCCTTCGGTGCCCAATTGTATGAAAACTGAGCTAATTCACAGACAGATGGCGGTTCACCCTCGATGGTATTGGGTAATAATTTCATCAATAAGCCTGGCTCCTTCCCCATTGGAATATCCTCAGGGGCACAGGATACTTCAGGTTGGACGGTCAGGGTAGCCAAACGCTTTCTCTTTGGCCTTTCCACGCAGCCGATATACTGTCCGAGGTCCTTCTCAAAGGTTATCCAGGCAGTTTTCGCCGGATAACCCCTGACATGTCTGATATAGCCCAGAATGTCGCTGCGTGATCCAGGGGAAGGGCTAATGTAAAAATAGGGAATATAGACATACCTTTGCCCTTCATAGGTGACATGGATGGCTATTTGCAGTTCATCATAACCCCCTACAGGATTGTCTCTACCACCGGTAACAAGCCCTGCCCTAGCAATCCATGCGTTAAGTTGTGGTGGCGAGTTTGTCGGTTCTACACCGGGGGGTAAGATGTCCAGCACAGCCTTTTCATCAGCTTCATAGACAACCATAGCAATCTCTTGATTGCGAAAAGAATGGACAATCCCCTGGGGTGGCCGGTATAAAGGCGCAATAACTGGCATGTTATAACCCATCTTGTCTGGAGTTAATCTTCCCATAACCCTAAACCTCCTTAAGTTTTATCGACCTCCATTTCGCCCCAATGTTGACCAAGCAGGTATTTTCATACGGACTCATCCATAATATTATCAATTTCCTTAGGCTTCTTCTTTATATAAAAGAGAGTTCGGATTATATGAAAGAATACTGGGGGCTTTAGTATGCCCTTTATTATGCAGGCAACGTCCTTGCGCTCCACGCCTGCCCTCAGATGCCATTTCACGGGCTCATACGTCTGAATATTTAACACCAGTAGGTCCGGACCCGCCGGAGACAAAGATGCCATCCGTCCTTTAAGCTCAGTTTCCCCCAGACCGGTTGACCTGAATCTCATTTCATTCTTCCTTCTAGAAGTCTTCTGTTTTTGGCACCTTGTTGTGACCAAAGAGCAAAGCTTTAACAACAAAACCCAGATTCCCAGGTCTTAAAAGAGCCAAAACCAGGTCCCTCAAGTCCCTTTCTTGGAAACCCATCCTTGTCTTCCATCTCACTGGCTTCGTCGTATTGGCAAAGAAAACTACCAGATCATCGACTTTCTTGATGTTTACTATTTCTGCCTCGAGCTCTGTTCTGCCCAGACCATCTGATCTTAGCCTCATGCTATAACAATCCCTCCTGACGTGCTTTGGTTACTGATTCCAACTCTGGCCACCACTTTTCTATTCCAATGTCATCAGCAACACTATTGGTGACTCCATATCCTGGCCCAAATGTTACTAGGCCACCAGAATGGCTACTAGCTCCACCAAGGTAGAGGTTCTTTATCGGCGTTCTATGTCTAGAGCAATCTTCATTGGGCCTAAGAAAGCCCATCTGTAGGGGCTCGTACGCTCCTTGCTTAATTGAGCCTTTTACCATGTTGGGAAACTTGTTTTCAAAATCAATAGGGGTCTGAATGGCTGTCCATAGGATATTATCTCTGGTCATATTAGGAGCATATTCTCGTAAGGTCTCCAAGTAGCGCTCGGTAAGCTCCTCTTTAAAGGCAAAATCATAGTACTTCTCAGCTCCTTCCTTCAGGTCGTACGGAGCCATCTGAGAGATAAGACCGGTATGCCTGCCTGGCGGAGCCTGGCTGGGGTCGTGAATAGAGGGGAAACAACAATTGAATCCTTTGGTCCACAGTTCGCCATTAGCCATTGCGCTGTACAAAGCCAGAAGTTCCTCTTCAGTCTCGATACCCACCGGGGCATATATAAACGCGCTATTGATTTCAGGGTCAATGAAAGCTGGAGGTTGTTCTTGGGCAATATGAACCGTCAATAAGCTCCAATGTTCCCAATGCCAACTCTCAATCTTGTCAACAAAGTCTTGTTCCAGGTTTTCCTTACCGACGTACCTTATGAAGGTCTGGACGGGATCAATGGTGCTAATTATGGCTTTATCAGCCTCTATCAATGTGCCATCCTCTAACTCGATGCCGGTGGCTGTCCCCCTATCTACTATGATTCGCTTAATTCTTTGGCTTCCCCAGATCTGACCTTTATTCTGTGATATTATCTTGGATAGGGCTTGGGCAAGCATATGAGATCCACCAACCATTAGCCTGTAGTTGGTGGCTCGATTAAGACACAAAACAGCTAGGTAACCAATTCCGTCAACATCAGGCTCTAAGCCCCAGTGAGAGGCAAGGTATAACATCAACGTTCTGACATGTTCATTTTCGAAGAGATCTTCAACAATGCTTTTGGGGCTCTTTGATGAAAATTCGGTTATCTCTCTGCCTAATTCGTGCGCGTCTAATTTTGCTGCTTGAAGTGGTGCCGGTATTGGATCAACATAAGTTGCCGGGCCTATAAAACTAGCCATAAATCTGTCAAACTTGTGATAAATCTCACGATAGGTTTCAGCATCCCTCTTGGAGAATTTAGCTATAGATTCGCACGTCCTATCCACATCGCGGTAAATGCGCACTGACCTCCCGTCGGACAGAGGTAAGGCAAACTGGAGTTCAGGCCAGACATGCCTTACGTTATATTTTGCCTCAAGGTCGAAATCTCTATAGACCGGGGCATAATCCGCCATTAAATGGTATATAGCATGGACATTATGCCTAAAAAGTGGAATGGTCAGCTCATCCTCTGTGGACAGGCCTCCTCCGCATTCAGCCCTTTTCTCCAGTATTAAGACCTTTAGCCCTGCTTTGGCAAGGTAAGCCCCGGCACACAACCCATTAGGGCCAGAACCTATGATTACTACGTCGAATTTATGTCTACGCTTTTCCCTGGGTTCCCGAGGGCCTGCGTATTCAGGGTGAAGTATTTCGTCGGGATACCATCTCAGCATTTCTTCTCCTTTCCTGAATACCAAAAAATACTTAGTTAAAAAGGGGCCCACACTACCAGGGGCGACCCTTTTCTTCCCATGGTTTCCTCAATCCATGGTCTTCAGCTATGGCTTTATAACACCTGTAGCCTTGGCTACTATTTGCTCCAGGTGCACCACCCCACGCAGCGCTGGCAGCATAGACATTCTTAACTGGCCGTATTCTGGTATCTGCCCACTCGGGAATCGGCTGCATCCTTCCGCTCTGAGCCATGGTGAAATCTATGACAATCTGATTGCCAGTGGGCAGATTGAGCTTACTTCTAGAGAGCTCATACGGAGTTCTAATATCAATACCTATGATATTATCCTGAGTAAAGTTGGGAGCAACAGCATGTATTCGTCTGCGCACTTTCTCGGCTAGGACCTTCCTATAGTCAAGCCATGCTCTCTCGGTTCGTGCTCTAAGGGGGAGTCCCATGGTACCTGCAGCTAACACATGTTTTCCCGCAGGTACCCGCGATTGATCAACTGCTGAATGGTTCGCCGCAACATAGACCGAAATATCTTCAGGCTCGACTCCATGGCGACACGATAAAAGCTCATTAGCTACCTCTCTATCATCCTTCTTATTCGCTATTTCAACGGCATGGAACCTTCCAGCTACAAAATCAGGATTAAAGGCGGCAGCCCTATAATTGGGCAATTCATGAACAGCGTATATACATCCGGCTATGTTATTCCACTCGCGCTCAAGATTAGCTACCCGCCTCGTAATTTTCGAGCTTAGGTGCTCCTCACCAATGAACCTAAAGGCAAGCTGATATGGATCAACAGCACTTACTACTATTTTTGCCCCTATCTCAGTTCCATCGACCAATCGTATCCCTTTCGCCTCCTCATTCTCAATGAGAATCTTGTCAACTTGGCTAAGGGTGAAAAACTGTCCGCCATTCTCGACAATAGTCCGGATGACAGCATGAGCAATATTGTGAGTGCCTCCTACAACAAACCCTAACTCTCTAAAACTCGGCAGACCAAACCACTGTGGTGAGCTCATAGCATCATCGGCCGTGCCAGCCCTCAGTGGGAAACCATTAAGCACCAAACATCTTAGCTCAACGCTATCAAAAAGCTCTCGCCCCGACTGATAGGCTGACATATATAGCATCTGTTCATCAAATAGTGAATCTGGACGCTTGATGTAATCAAAGAACCATGCAGCAGCCGGGTCTGCTTGGCCTGGCTTGGGTAAACTGAATATCGATGCAATCTTCGCCTCCTTGTAGCCACCAGGCTCAATATAGGCCTTCTCCATTTTGAGAAAGGTCTCAGCGTCCCTTTCAGAGAATCTGGCGATTTCCTTAGCAGACCTCTCTCCGGTGAGGTCATACTGACGGTGATACAACAGTAGGACATCGTCAGATTCGACGAATGTTATGCCTGTGGCACCTGGAAAATAACCAAACTTCATCCCATAATCCTCTATACCAGGAAAATCATAGAGCACCGGCAGGAAATACCAATCCCACACGTTAGTAGCGTGGGCATCGTGCACGAATCCGGGGGCCATATTTTCCTGATAGTCCCAGCATCCACCGATTTCATGTCTATTCTCAAATATACCTACCTTCATCCCGCCATACGTTTGTAAATAAAGGGCAGTAATTAGAGATTTAGTTCCACCCCCGATAACTGCCACATCAAATACCTTGTCAGCCATTTCAACCTCCTTTTTTAGCGATCCCAATGATCGTACTGCCCGATATCTGCTTCTAAGGGTATTGCTACCCCAGTGGTGATGGTTACTTTAGTAAGTAATCTTGTCGTCCCCCAGCCTGTAGCTACTTGACATCGGGTGCATTTTAACATATAATAGGAGGATTGTCAATATGTGAATTATAAATATATGAATTAATTTTGAGTTGTCCTCTTAACTATCTTTTGTTGTGCGGACACTTACTAACTTGATATGATGTTAGCGTCAAATTGATATATAATAAAGGCGGAGAATTAAGCTACGGGGGGCATCTAATGAAGAGGACATATGAGCAAACTCTAGAATCTCTAGCTAGTGATATTGAAGCCTTGGTTGGTGATTTAAGATTCAATACCGGTCTCCAAATTCTTTATGCTGGGTCGCTCATGGATAAGTATATAGATATAATTGCCAGAAGATATGGTCAAAATCGGAGCCGAGTTGACATCTTGAACGCGTTGGTAATACATGGTGGTATTATGAAACCATCGGATTTAAGCAAGACGACATTTCGTTCAAAACAGGCCGTTACCAGGATTACCGACGGCCTTGAGAGAGATGGCTTAGTGAAACGGGAGCTAGTTAGTAAAGACCGCAGGACCAGAAAGGTTATCATCACAGCAAAGGGACTAGACTCAGCTAGTAAATTTATATCTGCCACTCAAAAAACTAGAAATCCTGCTGTGGCCAAGCTAAGCCATGAGCAGTTGCAGGTCTTAAATACTCTCTTACGGCAGGTTAGAAAAGAGTTACTTAGACAGATTGCTTTTGTAAGGAAGGGCGGCCGGTTGTGAGGTCTTTGGGTAAGTTAATTAATTATTAATGGGGCATAGGGCATGAACAACAGTAAGCAACCTATGCTAAAAATGAGGCGATCAGACGAGATTCTTGGTTGATACAGGTGGTACGTTCACGCATGGTGTCATAGCTGGCAACGGAGATATTAAGACAGTCACAACACCAACAACCCCGCATGACTTAACAGTGTAAATCCCAGTGGCGGCTTGCTATCAAGAGGACACCCTATTGGTGCTACAGGACTTGCTCAAATTACTGAGATTGTATGACAACTAAGGGGGAAGCAGGAAAAAGGCAAGTCGAAAATACAAGAATCGGTTTAGCACACGTTGCTGGCGGAGGTAGGGAGGGGGATGTTGGTGCGGGCACCGTGCATGTTCTAGCAAGGGATTGACCGGCAACCCCATAGGTGGAAAACTGATTCCCTAGAAGCAATAGACTTATACAGAGAGTGGGAGTACGCCAATGATTAAGAAGATTGACCATGTTGCTATTGTAGTAAGCAACATTGATGAGGCACTAAACATATTTTCTAACATGTTTGGGTTCAGGTTGGTGGAGTCTGTTATTGACCCACGACAAGAATTTAGGGCAGTCCTCATATCCGCCGGTGATGCAGCTTTGGAGCTGATTGAGCCGATAAACCCCAAGGGGAACATTTCCAAATTTCTGAAACAGCGAGGTGGGGGCATACATCACCTGTCAATTGATGTCGATAACATTGAACAAGAACTAGAGTCGTTGCAGGCAAAGGGTATACGTTTGGTGAACGAAGAACCACAATCTTTGCCATCGGCACGGGTAGCATTTGTACATCCCCATTCAGCGGGGGGCGTACTTATTGAGCTGATTCAAAGGGTTTAGCATGAACTGTAAAGGTGCTTTAAAGATAGTGTATATGTCAACTCGTTGGCGGGCTCTGCCAGGGGAAACTGAGGTACTAGGGGTTTGTAATCCTTT